>Ga0070714_100001085_pt1 | contig 19461 bp, 16 predicted proteins | sample LARL83metaG_FD_65450 | JGI IMG/M metagenome (GOLD analysis project Ga0070714, IMG submission 65450) | Corn, switchgrass and miscanthus rhizosphere microbial communities from Kellogg Biological Station, Michigan, USA - LAR L8-3 metaG | ecosystem: Host-associated > Plants > Roots > Rhizosphere ... | reverse complement strand
TTTTTGTTTGCAAGGATGGATTTGATAAGCCCTAGGAATAACGGATGCGGTCGGTCTGGGCGAGAGCGGAATTCGGGATGCGCCTGAGTGGTCAGGAAGTATGGATGGTCTGAGGCCTCGACCATTTCTACCAGCTTTCCGTCCGGACTCAGCCCGCTGGCCTTAACTCCCCAGCTCTCATACAGAGAGCGATAATCGTTATTAGCTTCGTAACGGTGACGGTGACGCTCGACAATCTGGCCCTGTCCGTAGGTTTTACGGGCTTTGGTCCCGGATTCCAGCAGACAGTTATAGTCACCTAGGCGCATAGTGCCGCCGGTATTTTCTTTGCCGACTTGCTCGGCCATAGTACTGACCACCGGATGCTTGGTATTCTTATCAAATTCTGTGGAGTTGGCGTCTTTTAGGCCGGCTCGGCGAGCAGCGGCGATTAATGATACCTGCAAGCCAAGGCACAGGCCCAGATAAGGTACTTTGTTATCAAGCGCGTAGGTAGCGGCGATAACTTTGCCTTCAATGCCTCTTGGCCCAAAGCCGCCAGGTACGATGATGCCATCCAGGCTGCTAAGCGTATTGTCTGGAGCTTTGTCTTTCTCGAGGTTCTCGGCGTTCACCCAGACGATTTCGGCATTTACTTCATTAGCCCAAGCGGCCGCCCTGATCGCTTCAAAAACCGACATATACGTGTCCTGGTTATCGATGTACTTGGCTATGACTCCGATTCTGATGGTTTTGCGGTAATTAGTCAGCGCACTTTTGACTACCCGGTTCCAGCTGTTCATATCCGGCTTTTGGGTACGCAGCCCCAATCGGCGGGTAATTACTTCGGCGATATTGGCATTTTCTAGCGTCAGAGGTACTTGATAGATTGTCGGGGCGTTAGGCATCGGTACGATGGCGTTCTCATCTACACCGCTGTACATACTAAGTTTAGGCACGACGCTTCTGGGTGGTTTTACTTCGCTTCTGGCGATCAATACGTCCGGCACTATCCCCAGGCCGCGTAGCTCACGGACGGCGTTCTGCGCCGGCTTGGTCTTGAATTCTTTGCTGGCGCCAAGGTATGGAAGATAAACGACATGCACGAAAAGACAGTTGTCCGGACCGTACTTCATACCCATCTCACGGATAGCTTCGATGAAACTGAGTGATTCGTAATCACCTACGGTGCCGCCGATTTCTACGATATGGACATCAAAGCCTTTGGCGTTCTTGGCGATAGCGTCTTGGATACGGTTGGTAACGTGCGGAATTATCTGTACCGTTTTACCCAGGTAACGCCCGGAGCGCTCCTCATCGATAACCTGCCGCAGTATCCGACCAGACATAAGGCTGCTAGCCTGAGTCAGTTCGATATCTAAAAATCTTTCATAATGACCGAGGTCTAGGTCAGTTTCCGCACCGTCGCGGGTCACAAAGCACTCGCCGTGCTCGGCCGGGTTCAGAGTACCGGCATCAGTATTAAGATAAGGGTCGCATTTTTGGATGTTAACGGATAGGCCGCGGGCTTTTAAGATGGTACCGATGGATGCGGCAGTGATGCCTTTGCCGATGCCGGATAGCACTCCACCGGTCACGAATATAAATTTAGCACCACGGGCTTCGCCTCTTGCCAATGCTTTGCCTCTCCATTTCTCCTTAGAATTCTCTAAAATAGTACCTTAACTACTTAGACCAGCGCAACCTTTACAGTTTTGCTTGCAGTAGTGCGTAGGCTTTGTCTTTTTGAGGATCTTTGCCGGCGGCAACCGAGGCGTCATCATTGTTGACTAAGACATCGGGGGTTATTCCCTGCTTATCGATGTTTTTGCCGTTTGGCGTATACCAACGGGCAATCGTGACCTTCATCTCGCTGCCGCCGCTTAGCGTCTCTACCTGCTGAACGCTGCCCTTACCGAAACTCTTCTGGCCCAGCAGTGTGGCCGCGCCATTGTCCCTTAGAGCGCCGGCTGTAATTTCGCTGGCACTGGCGCTGCCCTCGTCTATCAGGACGATAGTTGGAATGCCTTTTAAGATGTCGTTGCCGCTGGAGCGCTCGGTGCTAACTACTGTAGTTCCGCGTCTTTCCTGAACCACAGTCTTACCATCGTCTAACCACAAGCTGGAGACATTGGTAGCGGCGCTTAAGTAACCGCCGGGATTGCCGCGCATATCAAGCACAATAGCTTTGACGCCCTTCTCTTTGAACTCCTGGGCAGCCTTTTGCGCCAGATCGGAAGTATCATTAGTGAATTGGCTGATTTTCATATAGCCGATAGCGCCGTCCTCTTGGTATTTGACGCTTGGCACGGTGATTTTCTGTCGGGTTATAGTGACCTTGAAAGGATTGCCGCTGTTACGGATGATCGTCAGCGTTACCTCGGTACCTTCTTTGCCGCGAATCTTCTGAACCACGCTGCTAACGCTCATACCGGTCGTTGATTTGCCGTCTACGGCCGCGATTACATCTTTGGGCTTCAGGCCGGCTTTCTCGGCGGGATAGCCGGCTAATGGAGAAACTATGACAATGTTGCTGTTGTTGGTCCCCAGCTCAGCCCCGATACCGGTAATACTGCCTTGCAGTTGGTCGTTAAAGGACTTGGCTTCCTTGGGACTGAAATATTCGGTGTATGGGTCGCCGGCGGCACTTACCAGCCCGCTTTTCATCCCATCTATCAGACTATTGCTATCAAGGGTACCGTCATAGTCATTTTTTAAGATGTTATAGACTTCATTCAAAGATGAGTAGTCCAGCGCGGAGGAGCTGGCGGTCGTGTGGCTACGGCTAATGCCCTGGATATGGATATCACCTCGGCCAACGGCTAGACCGGCACCGAATAACAATGCAGAGAATACTAGTGTTAAGCCGATTCTACCCAAAGACCAGGCTGGCCGATGATGGACATCTGAAACTGGATGGTGTGGATGATGTTCCAAACCTATATACCCCCGCTTAATATGTTTATGTTAACTATTATAGCCTATGGTTGCTTAGAAATGGATGAAGTAAAGGCTGGATATCGAACGGGTATTTACGGAGTAGTTGCCTTGGAAGTCCTGATTGTATTGGCTGACGGTAACCGTACCGTCGCCGTTGACCGATTCGACATACATAGCATGGCCCCAAGTACCCGCAGTACTGATGGCTACGTCGCCAACTTGAGCGTTCGCACCGAAGTCAACCGGGATACCGGCAGCCTGGGCATTGCCTGGCCATTGCTTAGCATCTCCGATTCCGCCCCAGTTTGGCATATTCCGGCCGGAGGCTGCTACGCGATAAGCTGTGTAGCTAACGCATTCCCGGTTATACATCCCCCAGTTATCGATAGTATTGTCTTTGGCATAGTTACAACCCCAGGTGCCGTAAGGTCCATTAACAGCGCCCGGATAGCCGCCGCCGCAAGAACCGCCGTAAGAAGTCACGCCGATGACATTACGGCTGTTAGCGATAATCTGTTGGCGCCTCAGGTCGGCAATTTTGGATTGGTTAGAGCTGATCTGTTGGTCGTAGGCAGCTTTCTGTCCCTCGGTGTAGGCCAGCATCTGGCTCTGCTGCGACTGGGTTGAGCTTAGCTGCGATTGTTGCAGCTTCAATGATGCGATAGCCGCCTCCAATGCTTTCTGCTGCTGGGTTAGTTGGACCTTTAAGGCATTTATCTTATCTAGAGTGGTCTTAACCTTACTCTGGACCGAATTGCGATACTCGGCTTTATTCACATAATCACTGATGTTGTTGCTGCTAGCTAAAATTTCGAGTGTGGAGATATTGCCTTCCAGATACATTGCCTTGATGTTCTCACCAAGCACTTGTTTCTGATGGTCTAGGTCGGCTTGAGCCTGAACAATCTGTTTCTGTAAGTCTTCACTTTTCAGCTGGTTGTCTACAATAGATTGCTGCAGCGCATTGATCTGCAGCTGTAACTTATCTATGGCGTCCTGATAACTGCTTGCTTGAGCCGCTAAGTTGTTAGCTTGAGCCTGGTTGGAATTATTCTGCTCCTGCAAAGCCTGAATCTGTTGATCGAACTGATCGGCCCGAACCAGCCCTACACTGCCGCTAACTATCAATAAGCTCAATATCGAAATTGAGGCGACTTTAAAACTAATTCCTAATTTTTCTAATTTTTGTTTTAGCATCGAACTTTTTATTTTTACTGTTAACGCTTTAATAGTAACATACCCTCCTTAACGGCACTATACTTATCCACAGTCTTAGTGGCTTAAAAATAGCGGCTTTTTAACCCAAAGTCGCTCCCTATTTACTTCTTAGAATCGGATGATTATCGATGGTGTTTGAGATAACGCCGCGTGGCAATCAAGGACGATACGGCACCTATAATTATACCGGCCAGAATCTGGATGGTCAAAATTTGCCACAAGCGGTTCCGGAAGTAATTGTTGGAGTAATTGATATCAAGCAGGCCTAAGCTGCTGGCTTGCAGTGTCTGGGAAGCAACGGCGAACAGAGCGGCCACGGCTCCAAGTGATAACAGAGCGGCAACTAAGCCATAGAGCATAGTCTCGACGATAAATGGACCGCGTATGAAACCGGTACTGGCGCCAAGCAGGCGCATTATTATCAGCTCGTCCCGCCGGTTGAATATGGCCATACGAATGGTATTGAAGATGATTAACATAGAAATGAATATGAATACGATAATTCCAGCTACACCGGCCTGCTGGAAGAAGTGGGTAGCCGAGGTAATCTTATCGATAGCCGCCTTGCGGTCGCCCGAATAACTGGTCGGATCGGATTGCATAGCAGTGATTTCCGGGCGGTCTAAGAAATCTTTCAGACTTTGGAGCTGATTGGGATCTTTTGGCTTGATATTTAAACTGGCCGGCAATGGGTTATCTGTCTGCGAAATGGCCGACAGCAGATCTGGGTTGTTGGCATTGTCGGCTTCATAATTCTTTAGGGCCTGTGTCTTATTTAGATACGTAACCGACTTTACGTTATCGATATTGTAGAGTTTTTGGATCAGCTGGCTGCGTTGGGCATCGGTGACACTATCTTTCAAATAAACGGATACATCGATGTGGCTGGTGATATCGGAAATAGTATGGCCGAACGTAGCATTGGCGATGACGGCGAACAGTAATATAGTCAGCGTAATCAGCATCATTGCGATGGCAGCTACGCTAAGCCAGATATTGCGCCAAAAATTAATAAAACCGTTCTTAACGATTCGCTCACCAGTGATCATCTTCCGGCTATAGCTCATTGGTTCCTGTACTTCCCCTGGGCCTTATCGCTTACGATCTGCCCGCCTTCGATAGTCACCACCCTGCGCTTCAGCTTATCGACGATTTCCATATTGTGAGTTGTCAGCAGAACGGTAGTCCCGAAACGATTCACTTTTTCTAAAACGGATATAACGTCCCAGGCGTGTTTGGGATCTAGGTTACCGGTCGGCTCGTCGGCAATCAGAATCTTCGGTTGGCGCACAATTGCCCTGGCGATAGCTACACGCTGTCGCTCACCACCCGATAATTCCTGAGGGTAGTTATTGGCCTTATCCTTCAACCCAACGATTTCCAGGACTTTTGGAACAGTGTGCTTAATTTCATTATTGCTGATGCCGGCGATTTCCAAAGCGAAAGCTACGTTTTCAAAGACGGTCTTGTTGTTCAGTAGCTTGAAGTCTTGAAAAACTACGCCGATTTTTCGACGCAACAGCGGGACATCACGGTCCTTAAGATGCTCGTAGTCCATTCCGCCGACTATAATCTTTCCGCTGCTGGGTTTTTCTTCGCGGGTCAGAAGCTTGAACAGCGTCGATTTGCCGGCCCCTGACGGGCCGACGATTATCACGAATTCCTTTGGCTCCACGTGCAAGCTGATGCGCTCCAGCGCCACACCGCGGCGGTTATAAGTCTTACTTACCCTATCGAGAAGAATCATTACGTCTTAGTATATCAGAATAGCTTAACCATTTAAGCCTCAAGTGCCGCGTCTAAAAGGGGTTCTAGATTGCCGTCCAATACCTTCTCGGCGTCTGATGTCTCATAGCCGCTGCGCAGATCTTTGACCTGTTTATAAGGATGCAGCACGTAATTGCGTATCTGGTTTCCCCACTCCGCCGATTGATTCGGGCCCCTCAGCTCGCTTAAATTCTCGATGTGCTGCTCTTGCTGCAGAGCCGCCAACTTTGAGCGCAATATGGTCATTGCCGTCTCTTTGTTCTGCAGCTGGCTGCGTTCGTTCTGTATCGCCACGCTGATGCCGGTTGGTAAGTGAGTGACCCGTACCGCCGAGTCCGTGGTGTTGACGCTTTGGCCGCCGTGGCCTCCGGCACGGTAGACATCGATTTTCAAATCTTTGTCATCGAGTTCAATTTCATCAGGTTTATCGATAACCGGCAGGACCTCTACTTTGGCGAAGCTGGTTTGGCGAAGATTGTCGGCGTTAAATGGTGAAAGTCTGACCAGCCGATGCACTCCCTGCTCATTCTTCAGCTTGCCGTACAAGAAACTACCGCCGCTTATTTCCAAAGTCACGCTTTTGATTCCGGCTTCTTCGCCTTTGGATTGATCATCGGTTATAACTTTGAGCTTATTGGCTTCCGCCCAGCGCAGATACATCCGCAGCAGCATCCCAGCCCAGTCTTGAGCGTCCGTTCCGCCGGCGCCGGCGTAGATGCTCAGGATGGCAGCATGGTCGTCATACGGCCCTTGATATCTCAGATCTTTCTTCAGTTGATCAAATTGATTCTGCAAAACTGCAAGCTGTTTCTCGATCTCAGCCAATAAAGATTCGTCATTAAGGGTTAGTAGCTCCCTGACGTCACTCAAACCGGTCTGCAGCGCCAACCAAGGGCTGATCCGGTTAGACAAAGCCGCCTCCTGTTTGCTTATTTCAGCTGCTTTTTGATGGTCAGACCAAAAATCCGGCCGGCCCATAAGAGCCCGAAGCTCGGCCAGTTCGGTCTGCAAATCATCTATCTTTAATTTTTGCATCGAACGATCGACATCATCGCTAAGTTCATTAGCTTTCTTGATCAAATCCTGCATGGCTAGCTTCAACTCCAAAGTGGCTGAACTATTTCGTAAAGTCTGTTGGCTAGTTCTTTGCTGCGGCTGCCACCGCCGAGTACCGCCAGGCCGCCGACATTTTCAGCGAACATAGCCCTGGTATTCTCGACTATCCGTTCTTTGCTGACGGCCTTTATACGCGAAGGTATGGCATCATAATCATTCACAATCTCATCAAAATAGTAGCGGCCTGTATACCCCGCCATCGTACCGCCGACAGTTTGAGCACCGCGTTGGTGACGTCCCAGCCAGTACATCTTGGCTGATTCTAAATCATCATCGCTGATATCACCGTTAGCTACGCTCTTGATCTCACGGGTTATTATTTCGAACAAAGCCGGGGCGTTACGGGCCATTACCTGGGCGCTGAACCACCAGCCGGTGCTATCGCGCATAATATCAATGCCGGAGCCCATACTGTAGACAAGGCCTCGTTCACGAGCCTCGCCCAGGATCCGTGAGTACAGCGTCGCTGTCAGCATTCCATTCACCAGCTCCAGGGCATCCATGTCTCCGTCTTCAAAGCGCCGCAGTGCGAATGTCTGTAGGTCAAAATAAACATTCTTGACCGATGGTCTAGCTACGAATACCGGCTCGTCCAAGCGCCGCGGTGTTTCCTGTGGCAGTTCAAAAAGTTTGTTGCCCTTAGGCAGCGGCATCGCCTCCATCATCCGCTTGATTGATTCTTTGCGGCCCTTCAAGTTGCCGGCGATGACGAATCGGAGATTATGAGCTGTATGGGTCTTCTGATAGTGTTCCACAAGATCTTTGTTGCGAACGTTTTTCATCATTTTCAGGCGTTCACGGTCTGTCATACCGAGCAGATTGTGAGCCTCGCGGGCCGTCAGGCTCAAAGTCCGGAAGTGATTGTTGGAGCGGGCCGTCAGCTCATCGCGCACATTGCCATATTCGGCCTTGAATTCATCCTTCAGAAATAGTGGTTTGGTTATTGCGATGAGCATAAGCTCAAGAATCCGCTCCCATTCAAAATCGGCGCATTCGGCTTCATAGGTTATGTAATAAAGGCCGGTGCTGGCATTGTTGGCGGCACCGTTCTTCTCGAATTCTGCCTGAAAGGCCCGGGCCTTGGGTATATATTCATTGGCTCCTAATAATACATGTTCCATTAGGTGAGGAACTTCCCACTTGGTGCGGTCTACCAGGTACTCACCTGCCCTGAAATTGAACTCGAAATCCATAACCGTAGCGTCGGGAACGTCTATCAATATTCCCTTGGCGCCATTCTTCAATGATATTTCGGTGACGGTATGCTTCATTACTTGCGCTTTTTCCTCTTAGTTACCGGCTTTTTCTTTCTTTGTCTTTCCTGCTTGCGAGCTTTCTTCCTTTGTGACTTGACGCGGGCTTCAATGATTTCTTCATTCTTCTGAGGCGTAAAATCAGTTTCTTGATAGTTCTCGGCACTCAGTATTTGATCGGCGTTATCGACCGAACCGCGGGCGGCCCGGGTCAGTTCGGTCTCCACCACGTTGGTGGTAGCTACTGAATCCATCGGCTGGGCATACATTATAGTCCTGATGACTTCGTGCTTTAGCTCCATCTGCATATCATCGAATAGTCGCTGCCCTTGGCGGCGATATTCAACCAGCGGGTCACGTTGTCCGACGCTGATCCAGTGGATGCCTTCGCGGAGATGGTCCATATTCTCTAAATGCTGCATCCACAAATTATCTAAAATCTGCAGATAAACGTCGCGCTCAACTTTCCGCATAGTTTCCTGACCGAAAAGTTTTTCTTGGGCTTTGTAGAGATTTATGGCGGACTCATTGAGCTCATCTAAGAATTTATCGGCTTCGGTGTCGAATAATTTATCCAAGGTCTTTTCATCAAACGGAAATACTTCCTTGATGATAGTTTCGTAATTTTCAGATGTAGACTCTGGATGGGTCGATAGCCATTCAGCTTCTTCCGCTATGAATTTCTTAACCCTGGAGCTGATATCTTCGGCAATTAAAATCTCACTTCGTAGTGAGTAGATTGCCCGGCGGTGACGATTCATCACGTCGTCATATTGAACGACGTTCTTACGTGTATCAAAGTTGAAGCCTTCAACTTTCTTTTGCGCACCTTCCAGGCTCTTGCTAATCATGCGGCTTTCGATAGGCGTATCGTCATCAACCTTCAGTCTGTTCATTATGGAGGCTATGCGGTCGCCGCCGTAGATGCGCATCAGATCATCTTCCGTCGAAACATAAAACTGCGTGGCACCGGGATCACCCTGCCGCCCAGCACGGCCACGTAGCTGGTTGTCTATGCGTCGGGATTCATGCCGTTCACTACCAAGCACGAACAAACCGCCCAACTTATCCACGCCGTCGCCCAGGACAATGTCCGTACCACGGCCGGCGATGTTGGTAGCTAGCGTAACCGCGCCTTTTTCACCGGCTCGGGCTACGATGGCCGCTTCTCTCTCGTTATTCTTGGCGTTAAGAATTTCGTGCGGAATTTTGGCCGCCTTAAGCAATGAACTCAATTTCTCGTTCTTTTCAATGCTGACTGTACCAAGCAATACGGGTTGGCCTTTTTTGTGCAATGCCGTCACTTCACGGGCGATGGCCCTCATCTTGCCATCTTCGGTCTTATATATACGGTCCGGCAGATCTTTTCTGTTGTTAGGCCTATTTGGCGGTATCTCAACGACGTTCAATTTATAAATCTGATGGAATTCTTCGCTTTCTGTCATGGCTGTACCTGTCATTCCGGAAAGTTTCTTGTAAAGCCGGAAGTAGTTCTGGAATGAGATGGTAGCCAGTGTCATCGACTCTTCCTGGACTTCAACCCCTTCTTTGGCTTCGATTGCTTGGTGCAACCCTTCGTTATAGCGGCGGCCTTTCAGCAATCGCCCTGTAAAGTCGTCGACTATCACGATTTCGCCCTCTTTGGTCACTACATAGTCCTTATCTCGCTTGAATAGCACCTGGGCTTTTAGGGCTTGCTCCAGGTGGTAGATTGTCCTTAAGTTCTCGGTGGAATATAGGTTCTGGATGCCTAGTATTTTCTCTACCAACTCTACACCGGCGTCCGTTAGGATAACGCTGCGGCGTTTTTCATCCTTTTCATAGTGCTCAGTCTCTTTCAGTGAACGTACAACTTTTGAGAACTGAGTATATGCAGCGGCGCTGGCTGTAGCCGGGGCGGAAATAATAAGCGGAGTTCGGGCCTCATCAATCAATATGGAGTCGACTTCGTCAACGATGGCGAAGTGCAAATCGCGCTGACGCAGTTGATCCGTTTCGCGGACCATATGATCGCGCAGATAATCAAAACCGTATTCGTTATTGGTACCGTAGGTGATGTCGGCCTGGTAAGCCTCCTGACGGGTGGCAGGTTTAAGGTGCCACAGGCGTTTATCGAAATGCTCCTTATTCTCAAACTCAGGATCATAAATAAAGGATTGGTCCGGAATCACGACTCCGACCGATAAGCCTAAGAAATGATAAATCTGACCCATCCAGCCAGCGTCACGTTGTACCAAATAATCGTTGACTGTGACTAGGTGTGCACCTTTGCCTTCGAGTGCGTTCAGATACAGTGGCAAGGTTGCCACCAAGGTCTTACCTTCACCGGTTTTCATTTCGGAAACGTTACCTTCATGCAGCACCATACCACCGATGAGCTGGACGTCGTAATGCCGCTGACCGAGAGTCCTGGTAGCCGCTTCTCGCACGACCGCGAAAGCCTCAGGCATAATGTCATCAAGTTTAGCGCCGTCTGCGATCCGTTTCTTAAAAAGACTTGTCTGTTCTTTGAGCTGCTTATCCGACATTTTCTTATACTTGTCGGCTAGGGCATTGACCTCGCGGACGCGTTTTTTTAGCCGCTTCACGGTTGCGGCTTGCGGATCACCTAGTATTTTTTTTAGAAACTTTGTATTCATCAAATAGTATTTACCTTCCAGTTTATGGATGCTTCTACCCCAAAAAAGACGCTAAAGTACATTTTAGCGCAAAAGTCGAAGAATTATAAGAGGCGGAAGCCTTAAATTAAGTCTTTATTTTGCATAAACGGCTTAAGAGCTTGCGGAATCGCTATTTGGCCTTCAGCCGTTTGATGGTTTTCAATCAAAGCGATTATCATACGGCTCATTGCGGCGGCCGTTCCGTTCAGGGTGTGCACGTATTTAGTCTGCCCGCTTGAATCTTTGTAGCGGATATTTAGCCGCCGCGATTGGTAGTCGGTCACATTGGAGACGCTCATCAGTTCGCGGTAGCTTTTATCAACTGGGCTCCAATACTCAATGTCGAATTTCTTGTAAGCCGGCGCACCCAGATCGCCAGCAGCGATCCGCACCACCCGGTAAGGTATTTGCAGCGCCTGGCAGAGTTTCTCTTCCAGCTCTAGCAATTTCTGGTGCCAGGCTTCGCTATCTTCCGGTTTGCAGAAAACGTAGAGTTCGAGCTTGTTGAATTGATGCACTCTGTATAGGCCACGGCTGTGCTTACCGTAAGCCCCGGCTTCCATGCGGTAGGCCGGGCTGTAGCCGGCATAGAGTTTTGGCAGTTCAGCTTCCGTTAAGGTCTCATCGCCGTGATAACCAGTCAGCGGGATTTCGGCGGTGGCGATCAGATTCAGATCTTCGCCTTCAATTTTATAAATCTGTTTTTCCTCATCGCCTTTAGCCGCGAAGCCGGCACCATCAATGACCTTTGAGTTAACCATGTGCGGCACCAGCATAGGCTCAAAACCCGCCTCGCCGGCCAGCTGCAACCCAAGCTGCAGTATGGCTAGTTCCAGATTGACCAAAGAGCCCTTAACAAAATAGAACTTATTGCCGGCCACTTTGGCACCGCGCTCAAAATCCAGCAGCCCGCGGCTCTCTGCCCAGCTCAGATGGTCCTGGACTTCAAAACTTTTATTGCCAGTCTCGCCCCACTTCTTTTCCTCGCGGTTGTTTTCCTCGCCGCCTTCGGGAGTATCGTCGGGAGTGATATTCGGTACGGATCTTAGCAGATCATCAAAGGCAGTCTGGGTATCTCTTAAGGTCTCTTCTCTCGTTGCGATATCTTCGCGTAATTTTCGGGCCTTATCGGCGACATCCGGCGGCGGCGGTCCCGATATGCCCTGCATCAACTCATTGCGTTGATTGCGAAGGTTTTCTATCTCTTGGATAAAGTGACGTCTTTCCTCATCACGCTTCAGTAGCTGGCTAACATCAATCTCGTAGCCTTTCTGTTTTGACTTGGTGGCTACCAGTTCTGGATTGTCGCGGATAAATTGGATGTCAATCATTGGTTTAAATTATAGCTGTTATTTCTTATTTTGAAGAGCCTCAAGGGTCAACCCCGTCCGGCTCCTAGCATACTCGCAGAATTCGCAGTTCTTAGTCCTATCCATAACATTTTTGCCCACCGCCGGCATATCATCGTTGTCTAAGCATTCTTTCATTTTCACCAGGGTCTTCTCTACCCATTTATCGTCACCTTCGTAATCGATAATCTTGGTCTTGAACTGCAACGTGTCGCGGAAACCATCGGCAGTAAGATCGGCGTTGGTATAGACGAAGTAACCGGTATTCTTAACCTTGAAACCGTTATTGCGCAGTAGCCATTGATAGACTTCGATTTGCCGTTTATAGCCGTCCTGCCACTGCGCATCCAAGTTGACTTCTGAATTTTTGGCGGTGGCTTTATAGTCGACGACTACCAGCTCGTCGGTTTCCAGATCTACCCAGATGTCATCGATGCCGCCTGTGACCAATAAGTTCGTTGGCTGATGGACGAACGTCACGCCGCGCCTGAGCGCATCGCGCCACTCATCCATCCGTTCGTGCTTGAATGGCACCAATTTAAGCCCATATGTTTCGCATAAAGGGTGTACCGTCTGGCCCGCCCGGTGGACGTCGAATTCCTTTTTGAAAAGTTCGTCTATGGCACTGTTGATCCTAAAAGGCGGACTGCTAGGCCGTTTTATTTTTAGTCTGGCATCCAACCAAAAGCAGCGCGGACACTGCATAAACAGGTCTATCTTGCTGCGGCTTATCTTGTAAGCCGCTTTTTGTCCCGGCCTGTAAGCCGGACTTCTCTCATATGCCATTGGTTACTATTCTAGCAGGTTAAGGCTTAAGCTAGCTTGACGATCAGATAGGCCAGGATCATCCCGACAAGAATGGCAACTGCCAGTCCTATAATCTTTGGATCAGTTTTATTAGATTGCATAGACGTTTTATCTCAGAACGGCCGCGTATAGGCTCCAGGCTATTGCCGATTTGGCTATAAGGCTTACCAAGCTGTAATTGCGCTCCGCCATTAAGAAACCCTTGGCGTTGGCGTTCTTGGCTACATTGCTAAAGGCGTATGTATAGAGGATTCCCAGATAGACGATAGTGATTACCGCCGCTGCATATACCCACAAGCTTAAACTGGTCCCGTAGATATAGGTACTCCATACATAAAGTAGGATGCCCAGTAGGATTGCGATGCCGGCTGTCAGTCCTATGCGACCGGACCATCTGAGAGACTCCTTGCTGTTGTTAGCCTCCAGAGAATTAGCGCTTAAGCAGAACATTACAGTTGATGCCGCCAACAGGACCAAAGCCACCAGCTCGCTGGCACCGACACAAAGAGCTAGCGCAATAACAATGAAGCTCACCGAAAAAGCGTAGTCTGTCCATCTTCCCGTATTGATAAATTTACCAAGCCCGGCCTCATAGTTACGGCGCCGGCGAGTAGCAAATAGTAGGTGCGCTATAGCGCTCACAATCAGAGCGGCCGCCAGTACGTAACCTACGTTCAGGTCAAAGAGATGGTGTGTCCCGACCGCAAGCACATTATGTCCGGCGCTATCACTGGCTACCGGATCCTGGTTTAAGAAGTTGGTTGAGACTGCGCCTAGACCATTTGCAGACTTTGCTAGCAGGATGATAGCCAGGCCCTGGAGCAGATACAGACCGCCGATTGTCAGGTTAAGCCTTTTCAGACCCTCTTTCGTTACTCTTTTGGTATCCAGTGCCAGCGAATTAAGGATCGACATTATTTGACCGCAACCTTTCTAAAGTTATGTTTAGTTATAGTTTAGCCTTGCCGGAACAATAAAAAAAGCACCGGCAACTTTTTTGTTTAAGTTAGCCGGTGCTTTTCGCTGTTTTTATTTAGCGACGACGAGTTGTCGTGGCAGGAACACCTACCCAGCGGTCAACCAGACCGATGAGAAGGTAGCCAGCTACAGCATATAGCGCCATAGCCAAAATGGCTTGGTAGTCTACGACCCAGCCGCGGTGAACTGTGTCACCTACGGACGGGAAGATACCGCGTAGCGGTTCCAGCAACGTAGCCGTATTGGTGTAGCACCAATGTACGAAAGTTGCGTTAGGATTACCGTTAAAGAACCGTAGTACAACTCTTAGTAAAAGCAGCAGTTCAGCTACTCCTACGAAGAAATGCACCACACTTGCCACCCCTGCTCTGTGATAGATGCGCATTTAGTCGCTCCCTTTTAGTTAATAAGCACATAATATGCTTATGTTGGCTAGTCTTGCAACAGTTTATCCACAGTTACGTAATATGTTTACGTTCCAGCTGATGTATCCGCGTATGGTCAAGGCCATAGAAATGGGCTACTTCGTGCCAAATTGTTTTATGGATTTGCCTCTCAATATCTTTAGGCTCAGAAAAGGTTGCAAGTATCGGATTCTTGAATACCGTGATCTTATCCGGCAACAGTTTTGTCACACCACCCCGTTGTGGCAATGGCACGCCTTCATACAGGCCAAAGAGTGTTTCGTTGGGATATAGGTGTAACTTCACCCGTTGCTCCGGTGTCGGCTCATCCTCGACTAGAAAAGCGATATTATCGATGCGACTACTAAATGGATATGGAATAGCGTCTATAGCCTCAGCTACGTAATTTCTGAATTGTTCTTCACCTACCTGCATCGTGCTTTCATTCTAGCAACAAAAAAGGAGTCCTCTCGCAAAGAGACTCCTGTTTGGCTACATTGTGAACCTTTTAATGGTCTTAATCTGTGAATTTAATTAATGGGTTTTTGTAGGAATTATTACCGGTAATGGCAGTTTAGAACGTGGCGTAATAATCACGGACCGTCTTGCGGCAATCGAAGCGGTAGTTTTCCTTGACCGCCGAGCAGAATTCGTAGGCTTGTTTATCGCTGTGGTAACTGTAGATAATGTTCTTGGCAGCCCCCTCAATGCAATTGACCACCGCTTCGTAATTCTGGCCCAGGTTACAGGTGTCTACGGTATATTGCTGATCCAAATTATGATAGCCGGAGGCGTCACGGCCGATACTGCCATAGCATACGGTGCTATAAAACGGTCCGGCCTGAGCGCACAGTCCAAAAACTTTGACGAAGTCGTAATTCAACACCGTCAGAGCATAGGAGCTCTGGATTATGTAACAGCCGACCTTGTATCTATCATCTACCGCCGTACAAGGATACATCGGCTGATCGGGACGCAGATATTTGCTGGTGTGGTCAGCTGTTTCATCAGGGCTCTCCACATCCATAATATTCTGCATAAATACCCCACTGTCGCAGGAATCGCTTTCCCAGCGATCTGCCAATTTATCGCAAATTTTCAGTGAGGCGAACAGGTCGCTATCGGTGGCCTCCATTAAGCCATGGCCTATACCATGCACGCAGTTATAGTGGTTGAGCATATATCTTTCTTTCTGGGCGAAGGTAGCGCATATCTTCTCCGGATCCTTGGTCATATAATCTGCACCTTTTTTAGCGATAATTTCTTCGGATGCGCCGTGATAATAGCCGCTGGCACAAAAATAATCGCCGTGCACATAAGTATCAGCCAGATTCTGATACCTGTCATAGGCCGCTCGGCCGACGGTATGTGTAAGTTGATGGCACTCGGTCTTCACGTAATTATTCTTGTCGTATTGCTGCTTAAGCAGCGCCATGGCATACTCCGGTCCTTTCTGGTTCACCAAGTCAGTCAGTTCCTTCTTATAGCAGCTATAGGTAACTGTTGTTTTCTGCTGACAGTAATCCGTCAGAGTGCCGATGGAAACTGGATTAATCTTACTAGAGTCCTGCTTTTTGAATATATGGTTATAGTTAAGAACTATAGTAACAATGGCAAGTACTGCTGTTAGGCTCAGCAATAGTCCGGATGTTGATAATTTTAAATTCAATCCCCGAATCCTTATGGTCTTGTTGTGTTTTGCCACCTTTTTTCTAGACTTAGCCATTCCTTATCCCCGCTCCCTTCTTGCAAGAATCGATTGTCTGCTGAAACGAGTAGTTTCGGATAGTACAGCTATTGTCAGCTTTCCATCCATTTCCATTATTTTACCCTGTTTATTGGAATGTCCTGTAATAATCCTTAACCCCGCCGTTACAAGCATATTTAAACGTTTCGTTTAAGGCATCGCATAGCTGATGAGCTTGCTTATCGGAATGGTATACATAAATAAGATTTATGGCCGCGCCTTTGAAACAAGCCATCTTTGCCTCATCATCTTGGCCCTGGTTACAGTTTGCGATAGTTTTATCCTGATCAAAATTACTAACTCCTGAGGCATCACGTCCAAGACTACCGTAGCATACGTCCCTGAATTTTTGATCTAAGGCCCTACAAAGCCCAAAAACCTTTGGAAAATTACTGTTCGTCTTAGCGATAGCGTACGATGACTGAAATATATAGCATCCCCATTTATACTTCTCATCCACTACTGTGCAGGGATAAAGCAGATCATCATCCTTTAAATAGGCGGATTTATGATCAACGCTTTCATCAGGGCTTTCCTCAATCATTACATTCTGCATAAACACCCCGCTATAACAAGACGTCTGTTCCCAGCTGTCGTTTAGCGTGTCGCAGCTTTTAAGAGCCAAGAATAGATTGCCGTTAGCCGCTTCCATTAGACCATGCCCAATACCGTGTACACAGTTATAATGGTCCAGTTGATGGTATTCGGTTTTGGCGAATTTAGTACATACATACTTGGCATTTTTAAACATATAAGCGGCACCTTTTTGGGTGATAATCTCTTCTGACACGCCGTGGTAATAGCCGCTCGCACAGAAATAATCGCCTCTTTGGTAAGCTACTCCTAAATCTTTATACCTATCGAGTGTTGCCCGACCTACGACATGGGTAAGCTGATGACACTCTGCGTTTATAAAACCGTTCGTGTCATAATTCTGTTTCAGAAGGGACAGCGCTGCTTGTGGACCTGTCGTATTCGTTAAATCAATAAGCTCATTCTTATAGCAGCTATACGTAATGGTGTGTTTTATTGAACAGATATCTCGTACTATCGCTTGCGAACTACTGGCTGATTTATTAACTGGCTTAGATTCTTGATTGAAAGTCCACCACCACGCAGTAGTAGCGATAATGGTTAAAAGTACCAAGGCTGATACGAATAATCTCGGCTTTGTAAATTGCCTTAGGTTGTGACCAAGATTCCACTGATTTGGCATTGAAAGCCTAACCTCTAATCTATTGTCTTTCTTTAGGCGAGTCATTTTATAAACGCGCCCCTTTTCTACAGTCTGCTTGCGAGGAAGCAGGCACCATTGAGCACTCTTTAGCTACTATGGGCTCCGAGGCTGACTGAGATCTTAAGAGGCTGCCAAGAGTTTGGTAACACCAAGGTTTATGAGCATCGTAGACTAATCCGCAAAAAGCAATTGGCCTAACGACATTAAACATATCAACATTCAAAATTTCACTAAGTGCTCCAAAGATACAACTATCGAGATAATCCACTGGAAAGAGTTGGCAGTACTTCCACGCAGTACCTTGAAGAGTGTCGCCTTTATATATCGAGTGAAGTTCTTGCCACCTATCACCACCTATAACGATACCCAGTCCTTGAAGGCAAGTTTTTCGGTTATCATCGCTGGCTGCCAACATACAATCGGCTATACTGGCTGGCACATCGGCGTTTTCCATCTCAATTATTCTGCCGGGTAGATTTATGAAGCACTGATATTGATATTTCTCGGCTACCGTGTCGCAGGGAGCTATAGGATGTCCTTTGTCCGCAAATATACCTGGAGGTGCCTCTCCCTCGTTTGCTGCTAAATCACCCTCCATAAAGACGCCTTGCCAACAGCCGGCATGCCCGATATATGTTAGTAAGGAGTCGCAGATAGCTAGTGACTTTGTTAGATCATAATCATAAGTCTGTAAGACGCCATGGCCGGCGCCGTGGTAACAATAATACTTTTTTTTCAGAGAGTACTGCGGGCTATTTTCTATTTGCCCACAAACACTTTGAATAGCGGCATTAATGGATGGCGATCGCTGGACGACTACTTCCATAAAGCCGTGTGAACACCCATAGTTAAAAGTTTCAGGACATTTTATAAATTCTTTTCCTGTAAGGCCATACTTTAGTGCTGCCTCAGATCCTGCTTCGTGAGCCCATAGATGCGGGTCCCCGACATAAGTGCTACGAGGGGCAGATTCAAATATCTGCAGCGCTCCAATCGCATTAGCCACGCCGGCGATATCAGTCATTGTTCGCGAAGCCTCCATTACGCATTTTTCATCTCTGCAATGAGATACATATTTCTTTTCTAAATCGGCAACTGATATTGGGGCTTTGTTTATTACGACTGGCTCTGGTTGTCTTTGGTGCCTTAATATCACCACCATAAAACCTATGGTTAAAAGGGCCACGAATATGTGGATAGTCAGTTGTACTTTAGGAGATGGTGATCTAAGCATTCTTTTCATATGGTAACGATAGGATTTTGATTTTTTTCAGATTGTTCAATATTTTAATTATACCTTTTCTTCTTTCGTCGGCTGATAATTAAGGTAGAAAATGTGAAAGTTTTTAGATTTTATCATCGCTATAGCCCAGCTCCCCTCAGACAAGCACCTGCATAGTTAGTGGGTGCCAGCCGACACTGTTTTTCGACGACCGCACTCGTCACATAAATGCCGCGCAGATCATTGCCCAGCGACTGGAAGCACCAGCTCCTTAGGTCCGTATCTACTATCTTACAGAATTCGATCGCCCTATCGGACTTGTACTGGTCCACATTGGTGATGCCGGCTACGACGCCGAAGATACATCTATCTGTGTAATCTTTCGGGAACTGTTGGCATATCTTCCAGCTATTGCCGACCAGGTCGCCATTATTGTAGGCGCTCTGCTGCATCTGCCAGGTATCGTTAGATATCACTATGCCCAGACCGTCAAAGCAGACTTTCCGGTTAGGCTGGCTGGCGGCTAGACAATCCTGGGCTGCTGCCACTGGATCGTTATCCTCGACAACGATAAGACGGCCCGGCAGATTGATGTAGCATTGGTTCTGGTATTTCTCCGCTACTCTGTCGCAAGGCGCGAGCGGATGCTGCTTATCCGAGAAGGCGCCTGGGGGCGCATCTCCCTCATTGGCGGCATTATCGGCTTCCATAAAAGCGCCTTGCCAGCAGCCCTCAGTACCAAAACTGGAGTTCAGGCTATCGCAGATGCTCAAGGCTTTATCGA
>Ga0070714_100001084_pt1 | contig 19467 bp, 19 predicted proteins | sample LARL83metaG_FD_65450 | JGI IMG/M metagenome (GOLD analysis project Ga0070714, IMG submission 65450) | Corn, switchgrass and miscanthus rhizosphere microbial communities from Kellogg Biological Station, Michigan, USA - LAR L8-3 metaG | ecosystem: Host-associated > Plants > Roots > Rhizosphere ... | reverse complement strand
CAGCTAGCCTGACGCCGTGCCGCACTTCATCTGCCCGAACTGCAAGGAGCGGTCGATCGACATCGACCGCAAGGAAGGGATGTACGACGAGGCCGTCGCGTGCCACCACTGCGGCTTCGGCTTTCTCTTCGAGCTGATGGACGACTACTACCCGGCGCCGACGACCGGTCTTGTGACATGCGACCAGGAGGGCCGCATCCTCGCAATCGGGCGTGGTGTGTTCGAGCTGAGCGGTTGGAGCGAGCAAGAGGTGCTCGGGGCCGATGTCGTCTCGGCCTTCGGGCTCGAAGGGTTCGAGGAGGAGAAGAACCCGGTCAAGCTCTCGCTCGAATGGGGCGTGCGCCGACTCAACGAGCAACTGCGGCTGCGGGCGAAGAGCGGCCACATCAAGCCGGTCGTCGGCGACTTCTTCCCGGCACTGGACGACGACGGCGGCCTGCTCGTCGCGCTGACTCCCGCGCACGGCTAGATTGTCCGCCGGCGCCGAGGTGCCGAGGCGATGGAGCTCGCCGCGAACCGCCGCAAAGGCTGATGGCTCCTACGATCGAGAGGAGCAGAAATGCGGACGATCGTGGCCATCGGCATTGCTGGATCGCTCGGAGCGCTCGCGCGCTACGGGCTGGACGGAGTGGTGTCTCGACGACTCCCGACGTCCTTTCCGTGGGGAACCTTCGTCGTCAACATGAGCGGCGCATTCGTGCTCGGGTTCCTGATGACGCTCATGACCGAACAGCTGACGACGGCCTCGTGGCTGCGCTCGGGCCTCACCATCGGCCTGCTCGGCGCGTACACGACGTTCTCGACGCTCTCGTACGAGACGTACCGGCTGCTCGAGGACGGCGCGGTTGGGCTGGCTGCCGCGAACATGCTCGGCAGCGCAGCCGCCGGCCTTTTCGCCGTGTATCTCGGAGTCGTCGCGGCGAGAGCGCTATGAAGCTCGAGGGCGAGGGCAAGCTGCTGCGGCTCTTCATCGGGGAGTCCGACACCTGGCACGGCAAGCCGCTCTACCAGGCGATCGTCGAGCGCGTGCGCGAGGAGGGGCTCGCCGGAGCGACCGTGCTCCGTGGCATCGAAGGCTTCGGTGCCGACTCGCGCCTGCATACGTCGCGGATCCTGCGTCTCTCGGAGGACTTGCCGGTCGTGATCGAGATCGTCGACACGCCCGAGCAAATCGACCGCGTGGTGCCGATCCTCGACGAGATGGTCGGCGAGGGGATGCTCACGCTCGAGCGCGTGCAGATCGTCTCGTACCGGTCGAGCGACGAATAGCGCGCGACGGCAACAATGGGAGCGTGGATTCGCTGCGCGGACACCTGCTCGTCGCCTCGCCGTCGCTGGTGGACCCGAACTTCCGCCGCGCGGTCGTGCTCGTGACGGAGCACACCGAGGACGGCGCGGCCGGGCTCGTTCTCAACCGCCCCTCGCCGCTGGAGGTGGCCGGCGCGGTGCCGCAGCTCGAGCCGGTGGTCGACGACGGCGATCCGGTCTGGGTCGGCGGCCCCGTGCAGCCGGAGGCCGTGCTCGTGCTGGGCGAGTTCCTCGATCCCGACGACGCCGCGGTGCCGCTGTTCGGTGCGCTCGGCTTTCCGTCTCTGGACGAGCCGGAGGAGATGATTCCGGCCACGACCCGCCGCCGCGTGTTCGCCGGCTACGCCGGTTGGGGCGTCGGACAGCTCGAAGCGGAGGTCGCGGACGAGGACTGGATCCTCGAGCCGGCGCTCCCCGACGACGCCTTCACCGACGAGCCTGAGGAGCTGTGGCGGGACGTCCTGCGCCGCAAGGGCGGGATCTACGAGCTCGTCGCCCGCATGCCCGAAGACCCCCGAGTCAACTGAGTCGCTCGAAGACGAACACGTAGGTCTGCCGCGGGACCTTGAAGCGATCGCCGTAGCGGGAGGCGACCGCATGCACTTCGGCGAGGCGGCGTTCGCGCTCATCCGCGTCCATCGTCAGGAACATGCTGGTGGTCGAGAGGTGCGCCACGACGGCTCCCGGGCTCGAGTCCTCGGCGCTGTCGACGACGGTACGAGCAACCTCGCGGAACCACGGCGCGGCAGGCAGCTCTTCCTCGGCGAAGGGCCGATGGCCGCCGAAGCCGACGACCGGGCCGAGCTCACGCTGAAGCGGATCGCGTTCGTCCCACCAGTTCCAGAGCAACGCGAGCCCGCCTCCCGTGCGGACGACGCGGTGCAGCTCGGGCACCGCGCGCTCGCGGTCGAACCAGTGGTATGCCTGTCCCGCGAACGCCGCGTCCACACTCTCGTCCGGCAGCGGGATCGACTCGGCAGACGCTTCGAGCGCCTCCGCTTCCGAGACCGCCAGCTTGAGCTGCTGGAGCATCGGGCCTCCCGGCTCGACGGCCACCACCTCCAGCCCGAGCGCGACGAGACCGCGCGTCAGCTTGCCCGTTCCCGCGCCGACATCGACCACTCGCGAGCCGGGCCCGAGCCCGAGCTGCTCCACCGGCCAGCGCAACGCCTCCTCCGGATACTCCGGCCGGTGCCGCTCGTACTCGGCAGCGGCGGAATCGAAGCTGCGCGAACGCGCGGCGCGGTCAGACACGCGACGACGGGCAGAGGTCGTTCACGACGCAATTCTCGCAGCGGGGCCGCCGCGCATCGCAGACTCGACGGCCGTGCCAGATCATGAGATGCGGGAAGCGGCCCCAATCGGCCCGCGGTACGAGCCGGATTAGGTCGCGCTCTATCTTCACGGGATCCTCCTGCCGCGTGAGGCCGAGCCGCTGGGAGAGGCGCCGCACGTGCGTGTCCACGACGATCCCCTGCGGCTCGCCCAGCTCGGCGGCCACGACATTCCCGGTCTTGCGCGCAACGCCGGGCAGGCGGATCAGCTCCTCGAGCCGCGTGGGCACTTCGCCGTCGAAGTCCTCGATCAGCATCCGCATCGTGCCTCGCAGTGCCTTGGCCTTCTGGCGGTAGAAGCCGGTGGCGAAGATGTCGCGCTCGAGCTCCTCCGGCGGCACGGCGAGATAGTCCTCCGGCTTGCGGTACTTCGCGAACAGCGCCGGAGTCACGCGATTGACGTTCACGTCGGTCGTCTGCGCCGAGAGCATCACCGAGACGAGCAGCTCGAGCGGGGTGCGGAAGCTGAGCGCGATGGCGGCGTCGGCGTGTTCGGTTGCGAGCCGCTCGATGATCGGGCGAATCCGCTCCCTCTTCGGCCCGACGCGCTTCTGGGCCTCCTTCAGGTAGCTACGAGGCAACGGCCTCGGGGAGCCGCGGGCGCAGGCGCGGGCCGGCGCAGACGAGGTCGAGCGCCGGGCAACCGGCGCAGGCGAAGTCGCTCGGCGTCGGCGGGAACTCGCCCGCCTGGATGCGCGCGATCGCCGCGGAGAGCTCGGCTTCGAGCTCGGGCACGTCGGCGGCCGTGAAGACGGCCTCCACGGGCGCGTCCGGCCGCTCGAGGAAGTGGTAGACGACCTCGACCTCCTCGGCGCCGGCACGAAAACACGCAAGGGCGTAGACGAGCCGCTGTAGCCGGTAGTCCTGCTCGACGATCTCGTCCGGCGAGGCGTCGCCGAGCGCGTTCGTCTTGTAGTCGACGACAAAGGCGTGGCCGTCGCGCAGATGAAATGCGTCGATGAAGCCGTGGACGAGCACTCCGTCGTGCTCGAACGTGAAGTGGCGCTCCTTCTCGACTCCCTCGAGCCCCGCGACCCGACGCGCGAGATCGGAGACGCAGTACGCGGCGACGAAGCCGCGGACCAGCTCGTCCTCGAGCTCGGGCACGACGGGAGCGGCCAGGTCGATCTCCTCGAGGAGCGCGTGCACGGCGCTGCCGATCTCGGTGCCGGACCGCTCGCCGACGCCTTCCACCTCGACCGGCCGCTCGCTCATCCCCAGCCCGTAACGCGCGAAGTACTTGTATGCGCACTGCTCGAAGAGGGAGATCGACGTGAACGAGAGCCGACGCACTCGATGGAGCGGCGGATCCGGCAGCGCGACGAGCGGCGGCAGCTCCGGGGCCGCGGCCAACGGCGCGGCGACGTCCTCGACCGCGGCGAAGAGCGCGAGCTGTCCTTCTTCCTCGATCTCGTCCTCCACCCCGGGCGCCTCGTCCGGACGGAAGCGGTCGAGCCGCACGAGCAGCCGCGCGTCCCCGCGCGCGAGCTCGACCGGCGCGTCGCCCGCCTGCCCGAGCTCCTCGTCCGCAGCGAGGCGATCGAGCACCCAGGCGATCGGCGTCGGCGTCTCGGGCGTGGAGCCGAAGTCGACCGAGCCGGAGACGATCAGCCGCTCCTTCGCCCGCGTCATCGCGACGTAGTAGAGGCGCAGGCGCTCGGCGCGCTCCGCCTCCTGGCGCGCCTCCTTCACCGCCTCGTAGTCGAAGGCGCCGCGCCGCTTCGCCGTCACGGGGTCGGCGACCCGGAAGCCGAAGCGGCCGTCGGGCAGGGCGAGGATCTCGTCCGGCGACGGCGGTACACGGTCGCGTCCCGCGTCGGCGACGATCACGACCTTGAACTCGAGCCCCTTTGCGGCGTGGATCGTGAGCAGGCGCACGGCGTCGGCACCCTCCTCCTCCGCGACCGCCTCAAGCTCGCGCGCGCCGACCGCCTCCTGCTCGGCCACGAAGCGGACGAAGCCCTCGACGTCCGGCCCGCGCAGCTCCTCGTACGAGCGCGCGAGACGCGCGAGCTTGCGCATGTTGGCGTAGCGCCGGCGGCCGTCCCACTGCGCGAGCACGGCGAGGTCGTAGTCGTGCGCGGCCACGATCTGCTCGCACAGCCGCTCGAGGGATAGCCGCTGCATCGCCTCCACCAGCCGCTCGTAGCGCTGGCGAAACGCCTGCATCAGGCGCTTGTCGCGCTCGCCCAGGCCGGGCGGCAACGAGTGCTCGAGCCCGGAGAAGAGCGGCCGTCTCGAGGCGACCCGCCGCAAGAGCGCGAGCGCATCGTTCGAGACGCCGACGAACGGGGACGCGAGCACCGAGAGGACCGCCGTGTCGTCGTACCGGTTCTGGAGCAGGCGCAAGTACATGAGCAGGTCGACGACCTGCTGCTGGCCGAAGTAGCCCTTGCCGGTCGCGCGGTAGGTGGGCAGCCCCCCGCGGCGCAGCTCGTCCTCGTACCACTCCGCATCCGTGCCGGCGGCGAAGAGGAGGACGATCTCGCCCGGCGCCGCCGCCCCGCTGTCCACGAGCTCGCGCACCCGCCGCGCGACAGCGCGCGCTTCGCCGCGCCGCCAGTGGACCCCGCTGTCCTTGTAGCTCTCCTTGTCCGTGACGAGCAGCTCGACCGGGTGGCCGAAGACCGGGTCGGGGAACTCGGCCGCGGCGGCGAGCTCCTGGAACTCGCCGCCGAAATGCGCGCCGAAGAGCTCGTTGACGGCCGCGAGCACCTCGGGGCGAGAGCGGTAGTTGAGCGTGAGTGAGAGTGGCTGCTCGACCGCCTCGCGCCGCTCGCGGAAGACCTGCACGTCGGCGTGCCGGAAGCCGTAGATCGACTGGAACTCGTCACCGACGAAGAAGAGCTCCGTCTCCGGCGTCCGCAGCAGGTCGATGATCTCCGTCTGCAGGCGGTTCGTGTCCTGGAACTCGTCGACGAGGATCGAGCGGAAGCGCGCCTGCTCGCGCTCGCGCAGCTCGGGTTGCGACCTGAGAAGGTCGCGCGCCTCGAGCTGGAGATCCTCGAAGTCGAGCGCCGACTCCCGCGCCTTCGCCTGCGCGTACCGCGCGGCGAACAGCGTCAGCAACTCCTGGAGAAGCGCGCGGTCGCGGGCGGCGGCCTCGTCGAGCGCGGCCTGCTCGACGGCCGAGAGCGCGTCGCAGTAGCCGGCCGCGCGGTCACCGCGCGCCTTGAAGCCGCCGAGGCTCATCAGCCGGTCGGGTCGCAGGTCGCGGGCGAGGAGCTCCAGCAGCTCGGTCGCGTTCCGCTGCTGACTCTCGGTCGCGTCCGGATCGGAGGCGAGCGCGGTCGCTGCGGCGCGCAGCTCGTCGACCCGCTCACTCAGCTCCGGCCGCGGTGCCACCGCGAGGTCGAGCTCTCGCCCAGCGGCGCGCAGCGTCTCGTAGACGCTCGTCAGCATCCGCCGCAGCCGGGCGCTCCCGTACGTGGCGAGCAGCTCGAGCCGCTGCGGGTCGTCTCCGGCGCAGAACTCCGCGAGCGCGTCGCCGAACGCCTCCGACCGCAGCACCGCCGCCTGCGCCTCGTCGAGCTCGCGGAACCGCGGATCGAGCCCGGCCGCGAGCGGATACGCCCGGAGCAGTCGCGCGCAGAAGCCGTGAATGGTCGAGATCCAAGCGCCGTCGAGCTCCCGCGCGAGGTCGTGGCGCCCGCGGTCGGCGAGCGCCGCGCGGATCCGCGTGCGCAGCTCGCCCGCGGCCCGGCGTGTGTACGTGATCACGAGGATCGAATCGACGTCGAGCCCGCGCTCGGTCACCGCGCGGACGACCCGTTCGACGAGCACCGCCGTCTTCCCGGTGCCCGCACCGGCCGAGACGAAGACCTCTCCCCCGGCCTCGACCGCGGTGAGTTGCTGTGCGTTCAGATCGTGGGCACTCATGCTCGCTCGATCCGACACATGGGCCAGAGGTCACACCACGCCGGGCACTCGCCGCCGCGCGGGTCGTGGTGGATGTCTCCCTGCCCGATCCGCCCGGCCAGCGCCGTCGCGGTCTCGCGGGCCGACTCGACGACGCCCCAGAAGGCTTCCTCGTCGAGGTAGTCGCTCTTGACGTAGCCGGGCAGCGTCTCGGCCTCCTCCGCGCGCACGAGGCCACGCGCGCGACGCGTGCCGGCGAGCGGCCGGTAGAGACCGCCGAGCGGCTCGAGCCCCACGAGGTCGCGGAGGACGAGCATGTAGAGCGGAACCTGGAGACGCAGCTCCCGCTCGATCTCGGCCGCCGAATGCGCATGCTTGCCCGACTTGTAGTCCTGCACGATCCCGCGGGCGCCGAACGGGTCGACGTCGATCCGGTCGATCTTCCCGGAGAGCGTCAGGCCCGGCCCGAGCTCGAGACCGCGCTGCAGCTCCGGCGCCGCCCGGTCGTTGCCGAACCCGACCTCGAAGCGGCGGGGGACGAGCGACAGGCCGGACTCGCACTCCTCTTCGACGAGCGCCTCGAGGTCTCGCCACAGCGACTGGTCGAGCTCGCGCAGCTGCATCTCCGTGAGCTCCATCCGCACGCCGCCGAGCGCCTCGTCGAGGCTTTGCCGCATGAGCCGCTTCGCGTCCTCGACGTGGCCGGGCTCGAGCTTCTCGACCCCGAGCTCCGCCGGCACGCGGGCGAAGAAGCGATGGAGCGCCGTGTGTGCCACCGAGCCGCGCTGCATCGCGTCGGGCTCGGCGTCGATCGTCCTTGGGCTGAGGAAGCGCTCGACGAACCAGGCCGAGGAGCAGTCGGCGAAGCGCTCGAGCTCGGTCACGGCGAAGGAGGTGCGCGAGCCGAGCTGCTCGAGCACGAGCGGGTTGGTCAGCCGCGTGGGCCGGTTGAACGCGCCGAGCGCGCGCTCGAGCCTCCGCTCCCAGCCGTTCGCGCGGGCGAGTGCCTGCGCCGCCGGGGTGTCGCGCGCGGCGAGCTCTCCGAGCGCCCGCAGCCGCTCTCGCTCGGTCGGTGCCTCGTCGAGCGGCCACGTCAGCGCCGAAAGAGGCCGCCGGCGAGTCCAGCGACGTACGTCGTCGGCGTCGAAGAGCGACTCCACGTCGTGCCAGAACGGGCTCGCCTCGCGCGGGCTGCCGTCGTCGTCGGCCGCCTCGCGCACGAGATAGAGCCGCTGCGAGGCGCGCGTGCACGCCGTGTAGAAGAGGTACCGGTCGTTCTCCACGGGATCCGGCCGCTCGAGCCTTGCGCCTGTCTCGTCGAGCGCGCGCCGTGCGTCGTCGTCGAGGAACGGCGAGCCGCGGCCGCGGCGAGGCAGGCTCCCTTCCTCCAGCCCGAGGACGAAGACGGCGTCGAAGCGGCGCGTGCGGGCGCGGAGGAGGTCGACCACCGCGACACGACCCGCGTCGTCACCGGCCCGGCGAGTCAGCGGGGCACGCTCGACAGCCGCCAGCACGTCTTCACGGCTCAGCTCTCCGCTGAGCTCGCGCCAACTCTCGAGCTCGGCGAGCAGCCGTCTCAGCGTCTCGTATGCGCGGAGGTCGAGCCGGCTCGCCGCGTTCGCCGGCGGATGCTCGAGGCCGTATGCGTTCCGGAGCATCCGCTCCGCGAGCTCCCGCACCGCATCGACCGGATCGGCCGCGTCCCGCAGCTCCGCGAGCGCGGGCACCGGCGAACCGCGCAGGCTCTCCCACTCCTCGACGACGCGCTCGGGCGCCTGGATGGCCCGGCCCCGAAGCCGGCCCTCGACGAAGTCGACCGCCCGCCGCTCGACTCCCGAGAACGGGGAGCGGAGAAAGGAGAAGAGGTCGCCGCGAGCCCCTCCCGCCCACGCGAAGCGCAGCAGCGCCGCGAGCGCGTGCACCAGCGGCGTCTGCGTGAGGCGGAGCTCACCGTCTACGGCGTACGGAATGCCGAACGAGCCGAGCACCGTCTCGACCGCGCCGCGGATCCGGTCGTATCCCGGCACGACGAGCCCGATTCGCTCGGGTGGTATGCCGCCCCGGGCGAGCGCGAGCACCTCCTCGCCGACGAGCTCGAGCGTGCCGCGGCTGCCTGCGCCCTCGAAGAAGCGGATCACGCCGTCGAGCGGCGGCGTATCTCGCGGCTCGTCCGCGAAGAGCGCCCGCTCGAGATGTGCCAGGGCCGGAGGCGCCACCGCCGCGTAGCGCGGGGGCAGCTCCTCGACGGCGCCGGAAGCGAGGGCGGCGAGATCCTCGGCGGTGCGCCGCAGCGCCGCGAACACCGGTCGCCCCGGCTCGTAGGGAAGCGAAACGGTGACCTCCGTGCGCGCCGCCAGCGCCTCGAGCACGGCCCACTCGGCGCCGGTCAGATCCTCGAAGCCGTACGCGAAGGCCGGCTCGCCGTGCCAGGCGTCGAGGTCGGTCCGCAGGCGCTCGACGGCGTGGTTGCGCAGCAGGCCGCGGTCCCAGCGCTCGAGCCGGTCGAGCTCGCTCCGGTAACCCGCGTAGAGAGACCCGAGCTCACCTGCCACCGCGTCCGGCGAGAGGAGCCCCTCGTCGAGCTCGTCGAGCGCCCGCTCGAGGGAGTCGACGAACCCGGCATGTACGGCGGAGCGAGCGAAGCCGTCGAGCTGCGTGCTGCCCACAACCCGGCGAACGAGGAGCGCCTGCTCCACGCGTCCGAGCCGCCGGCGAGCATCCGGCAAGCCGGCCGCGAGGCGGCGGAACAGATCGTCGAAGGTGACGATCGAGCCGCCGAGGAGCGCCGGGCTCTTCGCGAGCAGCTCGAGCTCCACGCGGTTGACGTCCGCCACGTTCGGCACGATGAGCACCGGCTCGGCCCCCTTTGGGGACTCGAGCGCAGCGAGATAGCGGCCGAGCAGAAGCTCGACCTTGCCCGCGTTGGCAGGCCCTGCGATCAGGCGCAGCGGCACCCGCCTACGCTAGCGCGAGGGCGGGACGGTCTCTAGACGGGGGCTCAGGCCGTCGTCGCGGACTTTGGTTTCCGACCGCGACGGGCGGCAGCGCGTCCTGGCATTCCGCCCGCGCAGTTGTCGCAAAGGTCCGCCTGCTTCGCCCCGCGGCGTGCGTCGGTGTACGTCACCCGCATCACAGCGCCCTTCGCCTCTTCGACCTCGGTCCCACACTTGTCGCACACGAGCACTGTTTTCCGAGCCACGATTGTCCTCCTTCGCAAGAGCGATTTCCACGGAAACCCTAGCGAAAGTCGCCGCGCACTAAGCAGCCTCGCGTGCACGCCTAATTCGCCACGAACGCAACAAGCTGAGCATGGCCTGTTCTTCGGGCGATAAAGACACCTCGCGCGCCTTGACGACGCGCAAATGCCGAGGCCGGAAATCGTCGATCGTTCTGCCGTCCAGGTACTGCTCGACAACAGCCGGCGAGACGTACGACTCACGGGTGACGGCAGGCGTATTTCCAAGTCGCTCCGCAACACGCCGCATCACCGCGGTGACCGATCGCTTCTGCTCGGTATCCGAGTCGGGAAATCCCTCCTTGGCCGCGCGCTCCGCCAGGTAGATCGACGCCAGAAGCGTGCCACCCCAGGTGCGAAAGTCCTTCGCGCTGAACTCGTCCCCGAGATAGATCTTCACGTAGTCGTTCAACCGCTTGCTCGTGAGGTTGTAGGTGTCGCCCTCCCATTCGTACTTGAAGACGCGCGGGCCCCTGATCTGGAGCAGGTCCCGTAGCGCCGCGGACAGATCCGGATCCACGACCTCGGTGCGTACGCGGATCCCATGCTTTGCCGGAAAGGAGAGGCAAACGCGCCGGCCGCGCACCGTGACGTGCCGTCGCAGAAGCGTGGTCACGCCGTAGGTCCCGTCGCGGACGTAGCGCTCGGAGCCGACGCGGAACCAGCCCAGCTCGATCAGGCGCAAGGCGATCGCCGAGACACGTTCGCGATCGAATTCCTCCTGGTCGAAATGAAGAGCCATCGCCTCCCGAAGCGTCGGCAACGCGTCGCCGAAGCGGATCAGCTTGTCGTACTTGGCGCGCTCCTGCTGGGCTCGAAAGTCCGCGCTGTAGAGGTACTGCTTCCGGCCGGCGGCGTCGATGCCCGTCGCCTGCAGCTTCGCCGTCGCCCGCGGCGAGATACAGACGTCCTTCCACGCCGGCGGGATCGCGAGCGCCTCGATCCGCGCGAGCTTCCGCTCGTCGGTGATGCGCTTGCCGCCGCTGTCGAAATAGCGAAACGCGCCCTTGCGACCTTTCCTGCTCCACCCCATTCGTCGTGTTCAACGCCGTTACCATCGAGCGCGATGCGCGACGAGCGGACGATCGTCGTCCTCGAAGGGGACGAGACCGGGCAGGAGCTCCTGGAGGAGAGCCTCCGGGTGCTCGGGGCCGACGTGATCGGGGTCGAGCTCGAGCTCCCGCGCTTCGATCTCTCGCTCGAACGGCGCCGCGAGACCGACAACGGGATCGTGCACGAGGCTGCCGGCGCCGTCCGCGAGCACGGGCTCGGGCTGAAGGCCGCGACGGTCACGCCGGAAGGCCGCGGCGACGTCGGCTCGCCGAACCGCATCCTGCGCGAGGAGATCGGCGGCAGGGTGATCGTGCGCACCGGCCGGCGAATCCCCGGCGTCGCGCCCCTCGGCGGCGTGCACGCGCCGATCTCGATCGTGCGGATGGCCGTCGGCGACGCCTACGGAGCGAAGGAGTGGCGCGAGGGCGAGGGCGACGACGAGGTCGCGTTCCGCACCGAGCGCATCGAGCGCCGCATTTGCCACGCCGTCGCCGAGTTCGCCTTCCGCCAGGCCGAACGGACGGGCGCCAAGGTCTTCGGCGGCCCGAAGTACACCGTCAGCCCGACCTACGAGGGGATGCTGAAGGAGGAGATGGACGCGGCCGCCGAGCGTCATGCCGACGTGCCGTACGAGCCGCAGCTGATCGACGCGACGTTCGCGCTCCTTCTCTCGTCGGCCGGCGACCCGCTCGTGATCCCCGCGCTGAACCGCGACGGCGACATCCTGTCCGACCTCGTCCTGCCGCTCTTCGGCTCGATCGCCGGCTCCGAGTCGCTGCTCGTCGCTTTCGCGGACGACTTCGAGCCGGCGGCGATCATGGCCGAGGCGGCGCACGGGACCGCCCCGTCTCTCCAGGGGAAGAACGTCGCGAACCCGATGGCGATGATCCTCGCCGGGGCTGCTCTTCTCTCGCACGGAAGCGAAGAGATGCAGCAGGCGGGCCGGGCGATCCGAGAGGCGTGCCTCGAGGCAGTGGCGCAGGGCGCACGCACGGCCGACCTCGGCGGTCACCTGGGCACGGCGGAGTTCACCGACGAGGTGATCGGGCGCGTCCGCGCCAAGCTCGAGGTCTGGGCCGCGCTCTAGCCGGCGGCCACGGCCGCGCGCACCTTCGCCATCGGGACGAAGACGAGCTTCGCGCGCCCCTTGTACGAGGGGTTGAGCGCGTAGACGAGTCCGCGAGGGCCGAGCGCCGGAGGGCAGCCGTTCCGGCTGGAAGGCCCGAACGCGTCGTCCTTGCCGGTCTGCAAGTCGACCAGATGCAGCGTGGAAGAGCCTTCGACCGCGGCGAGTTGCCCGTACACCGCGATCCGGTCGAGCGGCGGCACGTGACCGACCGCGACGGGCCACGTGTTCACGAGTGCGCCGGTCTTCCAGTCGTAGACCTGGAGCGTCGTCGTCAGGGACCCGGGCTGCGGAATCGTCTCCGTCAGCACCACGAGCTCGTCGCCGCTAAGCGCGATGCCCACCGCGCTGCTGTCGAGCGGGACCTCGTTGAGCAGCGTGCCGCCGGAGGAGTAGATGCCGACGCTCGGCGCGGTGGTCGCGGGCCTCACGTCCTCGGCGGGCCAGGCCAACGTCGAGCGGAAGACGGCGATGTGGCCGCTGTCCGCTGCGCCGGCCACGAGGCTGCCTGCACCGGCCGCGATGGTGCGCAATCCGGTCGGCGTCACCAGGCTGAGCTTCTCCTTGCTGGTGACGCTCTGGTTCGATTTCCAGCTGCTGACTGCCAGCGTGTTTCCGGAGCCGACCACTCCTGCGAGCCAATTCCCGTACGACAGGCCGCCGTCGGACTCACCGTCGAGGGGATTGGTCCTGTGGTTGGTCAGCTTCCCGAGCTGGCGCGCAGGTTCCCCGAGCTTCGCGGCGTAGAGCCGCTCCTGGGTCTGCTGGGAGTTTCCGGTCCCGAAGCGCGTGATCAGAGCCACCCGCTTGCCTGCGATCGCGACCTCTCCCCGACCAACGCCGAAGCGACGCCCGTTGCTCGGATACGCGCCCTTGACCACCGACGTTGCGCCCGTGCTCACGTCCCAGACGGCAACTCTTCGATCGCCCCTCATGTAGGCGACGCGAGCGCCGTCCATCGCGAGCGACAGCACCGGCTTGGCGACGACCTTCTCCTTGGTGGCGTGCGGCCTGACGGCGCCGGCCGACGTGGAGATCAAGACCAGGGCCGGGGCGAGGAGCAACCCCACCAGGGGAAGCCTTGTCATGCCGCGAACGCTAGCGCCGACTTGTTAAGAGGCTGCGGCGGCGTGCCAGGTGTCCCAGCCGTCCGCCCACGCTTCGACGAAGAGCTCGGCGGCGACGGGGTCGAACTGCGAGCCGGCGCAGTCCTCGACCTCGGCGAGCGCGTGCTCGTGCGTGAGCGCCTGGCGGTACGGCCGTGGGGAGATCATCGCGTCGAACGCGTCGGCGATCGCGACGATTCGTGCCTCGATCGGGATCCGGCGGCCACTCAGCCCCGCCGGGTAGCCCTCGCCGTCCCAGCGTTCGTGGTGAAAGAGGACGTACGGGAGCGCGTCGTGGAACCGCCGCAGCGGCAGCACGAGCCGGGCGCCGGCGGCCGGGTGGCTCCGGATCTCGGCAACCTCGTCGAGCGTGAGCGGCCCGGACTTGCCGAGCAGCTGCGGGCTGAGCTTGACCTTGCCGACGTCGTGCAGCGGCGCGGCCCAGCGGAGGGAGCGGATCCGTTCGCGGTCCCAGCCCAGCTCCAGTGCGATGGGCTCGGCGAGCGCGGCGACGCGGGCGCCGTGGCCGAGGGCCTGGTCGCGCTCCTCGAGTGCGCGTGCGATCGACTGCAGCATGCCGAGACGGATTCCGCGCGCACGCCCCGACTCCTACTTCTTCCAGATGCCGCCGATCGGCGTCCCGGTCCGCGAATAGCCGAGCCGCGGCAGGCCCCAGGCGTCCTCGATCGTCCGCAGCAGGCCGAAGTGGTTCGTGAGCTTCGAGAACTTCGAGCCACGGCGCACGGTCGGGCCGAGCGCAAGCGCTTCGATGCGGCCGCCGCCGCCGGTGTCGCTCGTGCCCTCGTCGAAGACGACGAAGACAACTCCGCCGCGCAGCTCGGGCGAGTGCAGCAGCGGGACCACGTGCGCCCTGAGCCACGCGTCGCCGGTCGCGACCGAGCAGTCGTGCATGTCGTTGCAGAGGTTCGGGACTACGAGGGAGAAGTCGGGCAGCCGATGCTGCGCGAGGTCGTGGCCGAGCCGGGTGAACGGAACGACGCGGTCGCGGCGTGCACGCGAGCCCGCGACGTCCCGGAAGTAGAGAAACGGGTCGTGCTTCTTCCCGTAGCGGCCGGACGAGCCGCCCGTGAAGCCGGGATACGGGAGATCCTCGGCATACGTCTTCCAGGTCTTGCCGACGGCCGTGAGCGTGTCGGCGAGGCTCCTTGCGCGGACGATGCAGTCGGTGCAGTCGCTCGAGATCCCGTGCGTCGAGCCCGAGACGAGCGCAAGGTAGTTCGGCAGGCTCGGATGCCCGACGGCGTCGTACTTCGTGATCGTGGCGTAGCGCCGCGCGAGCGCGTTGAACGTCGGCGCGTCGGAGCTGCCGGCGATCGAGCTCGCCTCGTGGTTCTCGAACACGACGACGACGACATGCGAGAAGTCCGGCACGCGCACGGAAGGCGGCGCCACCTTCGGGATGGTCGCCCCCATCCCGCCGCCTCCGCAGCCCGCGGCCACGAGCACGACCGCGAGCAGGGAGAGCCCGCGCCTCACGTCTCCATCCGCCTGCGCAGCAGGTGGATCCCGAGGAGCACGAGCAGGATCCCGCCGATCACAGCGATGCCGATCCCGACGTCCCGCTGCACCGCTTTCACGACGGCCGCGCCGAGGTAGTACGAGAGGAGCCCGATCAGCGATGCCCAGGCAACCGCCCCCGCGACGTTCCAGATCATGAAGCGGCCGAATTGCATGTTTCCGATGCCGGCCATCCACCCCAGAGTCGACCGCAGCACGGGTACGAAGCGGCCGAGGAAGACGGCCTTGGAACCGTGTTGATTGAAGAACTCCTCCGAGCGCTCGACACCGTGGTGCGAGACGCGCTCGAACCACGGCCAGCGGGCGAGCAGCTCGCGTCCCCAGCGTTTGCCGACGACGTAGCCGACGAGCGCTCCGAGCACCGCTGCGGCGATGGCGACCCCGATGATCGCGACGATGTTCCCGTGTCCCTGCGAGGCGAGCGCGCCGGCGGCGATCAGTGCCGTCTCGCCGGGGACGAACGGAAGTCCCGCCACCTCGAGGAAGACGACGCCGAAGACGACCCACAGTCCGTAGTGCTCGACGAAGTGCGTCAAGTTGCGGAGTATCCCGGACGTGACTGGCCGCACGCTTGCATAGGCTTGGCGCCGTGAAGATCGGAATCCCGTGCGAGACGACCGAGGATGAGCGGCGTGTCGCACTCGTTCCCGAGACGGTCGGGAAGCTCGCTGCGAACGGATTCGAGCTGGTGGTCGAGGCGGGCGCCGGCGGCGCCGCGTCGTTCCCCGACGACGCGTACACCGAGGCGGGCGCGACGCTCGGCGATCCCTGGGAGGCCGACGGAGTCGTCAAGGTGCGCAAGCCCTCGCCGGACGAGCGCGAGAAGCTCCGCTCGGGGCAGCTGCTGATCGCCTTCCTCGAGCCGCTCTCGGACCAGGCCGGCGTCGAAGCGCTCGCGGCGCGCGGCATGACGGCCTTCGCGCTCGAGTCGGTGCCGCGGATCACGCGCGCGCAGCCGATGGACGCGCTCTCGTCGCAGGCGACCGTGAGCGGCTACAAGGCCGCGCTCATCGCCGCCGAGCAGCTGCCACGCTTCTTCCCGATGCTGATGACCGCAGCCGGCACCGTTCCTCCCGCGAAGGTGCTCGTGATCGGCGCCGGCGTGGCCGGGCTTCAAGCGATCGCCACGGCGCGCCGGCTCGGCGCCGTGACCACCGGCTTCGACGTGAGACCCGTCGTGCGCGAGCAGATCGAGAGCCTCGGCGCGAACTGGCTCGACCTCGGCGTGACCGGCGCCGAGGCCGAAGGCGGCTACGCGCGCGAGCTGACGCCGGAGGAGATGGCGGCGCAGCAGCAGGCGCTGGAAGGCCGAATCGCAGACTTCGACGCGGTGATCACGACCGCAGCCGTCCCCGGCCGGCCGGCGCCGAAGATCATCCCGGCCTCCGCCGTCGAGGCGATGCGGCCGGGCTCGGTGATCGTCGACCTCGCCGCCGAGACCGGCGGCAACTGCGAGCTGACGGAGCCGGGAGAGATCGTCGAGCGCGCCGGCGTGACGCTCGTGGGGCTGAAGGACCTGCCGAGCACGATGCCGTACCACGCCTCGACGCTGTATTCGCGGAACGTCCAGGCGCTGCTCCTCCACCTCGCGCCGGAAGGGACGCTCACGCTCGACTGGAGCGACGAGATCACGAGCGGCGCCTGCGTCGCGGGGAAGCAGGAAGGAGCGACGGCTTGATCCACAACACGATTCTCGTCTTCGAGGTGACCATCCTCGTGCTGGCGATCTTCCTCGGCATCGAGGTGATCTCGAAGGTGCCGACGCTGCTGCACACGCCGCTGATGTCGGGAACGAACGCGATCCACGGCGTCGTGATCGTCGGCGCGATGATCGTGCTCGGTCAGCCCGACAAGAGCGCGTTCACGTGGGTCGTCGGCTTCGCAGCCGTCGTCCTCGCGGCCGCGAATGTCGTCGGCGGCTTCGTCGTCACCGACCGGATGCTCGAGATGTTCAAGAGCCGCGAGCGGCCGAAGAAGCCGGACGAGACGTGAGCTACAACCTCGCGAACCTCCTCTACCTGATCTCGATCGTCTCGTTCATCCTCGCGCTGCGCTTCCTCTCCAACCCGGCGCACGCGCGGCGAGGCAACCAGATCGGCGCGGCGGGGATGGTGCTGGCGATCGTCGTCACGTGGGTCAGGGTCGGCTCCACGAGCTGGTGGGCGATCGCGATCGCGATGCTGATCGGCGGCGGCTTCGGCGCGGTCGCCGCCCGCAAGGTGCAGATGACCGCCATGCCGCAGATGGTCGCGCTGTTCAACGGCGTCGGCGGTGGGGCAGCCGCGTTGATCGCGCTCGCCGAACTGCACAAGGTCCTGCCGCCCCCGGGCGCGCCGACGGCCGACATCTCGCTCGGGATCGGGCTCTCGGCGCTGATCGGCGCCATCTCGTTCGCCGGCTCGATGGTCGCCTTCGCCAAGCTCCAGGAGCTGATCGGCGGCCGCCCGATTACCTATGCGGGCCAGCAGTTCGTCAACGGCGCCATCTTCATCACCGCGCTGATCTGCTCGATCGCGCTGGTCGCCGGGGTTCAAGACGAATGGCTGCTCTGGGTCACGATCCTCGCGTCGCTCGCCTTCGGCGTCCTCTTCGTGCTCCCCATCGGCGGCGCGGACATGCCCGTCGTGATCTCGCTGCTGAACGCGTTCACGGGCGTCGCGGTCGCGCTCGGCGGCTTCGAGCTGGAGAACAACCTCCTGATCGTCGCCGGGATGCTCGTCGGCGCATCCGGAACGCTGTTGACGCTGATGATGGCGCGGGCCATGAACCGCTCGGTCGCGAACGTCCTCTTCGGCGCGTTCGGCCAGGTCTCGGAGGCGGCCGCGGCGGTGGCGGCCGGCGACGGCGGCACCGTGCGGAGCGCGACGGCCGAGGACGTGGCGGTCATGCTCGCGTACGCGCACAAGGTCGTCTTCGTGCCGGGCTACGGGCTCGCGGTCGCGCAGGCCCAGCACGACGTCCGTCAGCTCGCCGACCTGCTCGAGGCAAAGGGCGTCGAGGTCTCGTACGCCATCCACCCCGTCGCGGGCCGCATGCCGGGGCACATGAACGTGCTGCTTGCCGAGGCCAACGTCCCGTACCCGCAGCTGAAGGAGATGGACGAGGCGAACCCGGAGTTCTCGCGCACGGACGTGGCCATGGTCGTCGGCGCAAACGACGTCGTCAACCCGGACGCGCGCAACAACCAGAGCTCGCCGATCTACGGCATGCCGATCCTCAACGTCGACGATTCGCAGACCGTGGTCGTCCTCAAGCGCTCGATGAACCCGGGCTTCGCCGGGATCGAGAACCCGCTCTTCTACAACCCGAAGACCGTGATGCTGTTCGGCGACGCGAAGGCGTCGATCGACCAGCTCATCGCCGACGTCAAGAATCTCTAGCTCACGGGCGCATTCGCGCTCGCTCGCTGATGTTCACGAGGCGCGACGGTACATCCCGTCGCAGGCGACGACCCGCCCTTCCAGCTCCAGCTCGACGAGCGCCCGCGAGACCTCGTCGGCGCCTAGCCCGGTCGTGCGCGCGAGCTCGTCAGCGCTTGCCGGGAGGAGGTCGAGGAGCGGCGAGCTCTTGCCCTGGGCGGGCTCTAGCTCGATCCCGAACGAGGCGAGGACGTCGGCAGCGCTCGTCAGAGGCGCGCAGCCGAGCTTGAGCAAGGCGTTCGTCCCGGCGCTCAGAGAGCTGGTGATCTCACCGGGCACCGCGAACACCTCTCTTCCCTCCTCGAGCGCAAGATCCGCCGTGATCAGGGCGCCGCTGCGCTCACGCGCCTCGACCACGACCGTCGCAGCGCACAGCCCGGCCACGATCCGGTTCCGGGCCGGGAACCGCCAGGGCGCAGGCTCGACGCCGGGCGCGTACTCCGAGACGATCAGGCCCGAGTCCGCGACGCGGCGCGCGAGCTCGGCGTGCGCTGCGGGGTAGTCGCGGTCGATGCCGCAGCCGAGGACGGCGACCGTCGTCGCGCTCGCTTCGAGCGCTCCGCGATGCGCTTCGGCGTCGATGCCGCGCGCCAGCCCACTCACGACGACGAGCCCGGCCGCGGCGAGCTCCCTCCCGAGGCTGCGCGCGACCGAGGCCCCGTAGCCCGAGGACGCCCGGGCTCCCACGATCGCGACCGCCGGCCGCGAGAGGATCTCGGGCTCGGAGCCGCAGCGGAGGAAGAGGCCCGCCGGCGGGTCGTGGATCGCACGTAGCAGCGGCGGAAGCTGGGGCCGCGGCAGGAAGCGATACCCGCTCGCCGCAAGCCGCTCGAGATACGCGCGCTCGTCAAAGCGCCGCTCGAAGGCACGCCACCGCTCGCCGCGAGGCGGACGGATCAGGTGCGTGCCCGTCTCCGAGGCGAAGACCGCGAGCGCGAGCTCAGACATTCGACAGCTCGTCCGGCGAGCGATAGGAGAGCGCCTCCGCCACGTGCTCGGCCCGCACCGAGTCGGAGCCGGCGAGCGAGGCAATCGTCCGCGCGACCCGGCCCACCCGCGCATAACCCCGTCCCGACAGGTGGAGACGGTCGGCGGCTCGGCGCAGCAGCGCATCCGCCTGCTTGTCGCGCGGCGGCGGCTTCGCCGCGAGCCGCTCCCGCGCCGTCGCGACGCGCGCCCCGACCGCAGCGGAGCTCTCGCCCGGCGCGGCAGCGAGCTGCTCGCCGCGCACGCGCGGCATGGCGAGAACGAGATCGAAGCGGTCAAGGAGCGCGCGAGAGAGCTTGTCGCGGTAACGGGCGAGCCGCTGCGCCGAGCAGGTGCACGAAGCGGCAGGATCCCCGCGGCCGCCGCACGGGCACAGGTTCATCGTTCCAATCAGCTGGAACCTGGCCGGAAAGACGACGCGGCCAGCGGCGCGCGAGACCGAGACGAAACCGTCTTCGAGCGGCTGGCGCAGCGCTTCGAGCACCGGCCGCTGGAACTCGGC
>Ga0070714_100001083_pt1 | contig 19485 bp, 23 predicted proteins | sample LARL83metaG_FD_65450 | JGI IMG/M metagenome (GOLD analysis project Ga0070714, IMG submission 65450) | Corn, switchgrass and miscanthus rhizosphere microbial communities from Kellogg Biological Station, Michigan, USA - LAR L8-3 metaG | ecosystem: Host-associated > Plants > Roots > Rhizosphere ... | reverse complement strand
CACGCTCCGGTCATCTCACGGTGGTGCCACTTGCCCGCGCGGAGTGACGTGCGGCGGCGGCTCGCCGTCACCCTCGCCATCTTCGGCGCGACAACGGCGGCGGCGTGCCTGCTCGCGCCGATCGTCGGCAGCACGACCATTCACCTGTCGCGCGTCTTCAGCCGCACGATTCCGTTCGCCGACAACGTCGACGCCCAGGTCTTCTTCATCGCGCGCCTGCCGCGCGTCGTCGCCGCGGCGCTCGTCGGGGCCGGCATGGCCGTCGCCGGGGTGGTGTTTCAGGCGCTGCTTCGCAATCCGCTCGCCTCGCCCGACACCCTGGGCGTCTCGGCCGGCGCGACGCTCGGCGCGATGATCGCGATCACATTTCACACGGACATCCATATCTTCGGGATCACGGCGCTGCCGCTGGCGAGCTTTCTCGGCTCGGCCGGGGCGCTGGGCATCGTGTATGCGATGGCCGTGGCCCGCCGGCGGGGAACGTCGAGCACGGTGCTGCTGCTCGCGGGCATCGCGCTGTCGGCGTTCATGGGCGCGATGATTCGGCTGATGCAGGTCGTGGCCGACTTCACCGACACGTTCCGGAGCGTGCGCTGGATGATGGGGTCGCTCGACGTCGCGAGCTATGCCCCAATCGTCGGCGCGCTCGTGCCCATGACGCTCGCGTTCGTCGCCGTGGCGACGCTGCCGCGCGTGCTCGACCTGGTGAGCCTCGGCACGGAAGCCGCCGAATCCCGCGGCGTGGACGTCCGGCGAGCGGAGCGCGTGGCGCTCGTGAGCGCGTCGCTCACCACCGGCGCGGCGGTGTCTCTCGGCGGGCCGATTCCGTTTGTCGGCATCATCGTGCCGCATATTGTCCGGCTGCTCGTCGGCGCGGACCACCGCATCGTGCTGCCCGCCTCGGCGCTGTTCGGCGCGACATTCGTGATCGCCTGCGATCTGGTCGCGCGGACGATGTTCGGGCCGGTCGAGCTGCCGGTGGGCACCGTGACGGCGATCATTGGAGGACCCTTTTTCCTATGGCTGTTGTTTCGACGAATGGCCTGATCCGACGAGCCGTATCGGCCGTGGCGCTCATCGCGGCGCTTGCCGCTGCGGCCACGATCGCGCTTCGCGCCGACGCACACCGGATCGTTTCACTCATTCCGGCGACGACCGAAATGCTGTTCGCCATGGGGGCCGGCGACCGCGTCGTCGCCGTGGGGAGCTACGATCACTTTCCGGCCGACGTCGAAAAGCTTCCGCGCGTAGGCGCGCTGCTCGATCCCGACGTCGAACGGATTATCTCGATGCGGCCCGACCTGGTCGTGCTCTACAGCACGCAAACGGAGCTCCGCACCGAGCTCGAGCGCGCGTCGATTCCGTTCTTCCCGTACACGCATCGCGGTTTAGCGGACATTACCGAGACCATTCGCACCCTCGGCGCGCGCGTCGGCGCGCAGGCGGCGGCCACCGCGCTGGCCGCCCGAATCGAGCGCGACCTGGATGCGATCCGATCGCGGGTTTCGAAGACCGCGAGGCCCAGGACGCTGCTCGTCTTTGGCCGCGACCCCGGGGCGCTCACGAACATCGACGCAAGCGGCGGCTCCGGGTTTCTTCACGACATGCTCGAGGCGGCCGGCGGCAACGACGTGCTCGGCGATGTCCATCAGCAGTCGGTCATGATGACGACCGAAATGGTGCTCGCGCGTGCGCCGGAGGTCATCGTCGAGCTGCGGTATGCGCGCGGCGACCCGACGGCCGACGCCGACATGGCCGCCTGGAACCGGCTGGCGTCGGTGCCCGCCGTGAGGAACCATCGGGTATACCTTCTTCGCGGCGAAGAATTCGTCGTGCCGGGGCCGCGCGTCGCCGCAGCCACCGAGCGGATCGCACGCACGCTGCACCCGGAGGCGTTCAAGTGAAGACCCTTGTTTCTTGGAGCAGCGGCAAGGACAGCGCGTGGATGTTGCATGCGCTTCGGGCGCGTCCCGACGTGGAGATCGGCGCCCTGCTGACGACGATCAACGCTGACGCGCAGCGCGTCGCCATGCACGCCGTCCGCGTCGGGCTCGTTCAGGCGCAGGCGGAAGCGCTCGAGCTTCCGCTCTGGCAGGTCCCGATCCCCTCGCCGTGTCCGAACGAGGTTTACGAACGCGCGATGGCCGACGCCGTCCGCCGAGCCGTCGCCGAAGGTTTCACGCACGTCGCGTTCGGGGATCTGTTTCTGGAAGACATCCGCCGCTACCGTGAAGAGCGCCTGGCAGGCACGGGGCTGACGCCCCTTTTTCCGCTGTTCGGCGCCGATACCCCGGCGCTCGCGGCGGCGATGATCGCGTCGGGACTCCGCGCGCGGGTGACGTGCGTCAATCCACGCGTACTCGATCGGCGCTTCGCCGGGAGGGATTTCGATGCCGGATTCGTCGCGGAGCTGCCGCCGTCGGTCGACCCGTGCGGCGAACGCGGCGAGTTCCATACCTTCGCCTACGACGGCCCCATGTTCCGTCGACCGATCGCCATCGAGTCCGGGATCGTCGTCGAGCGCGACGGCTTCGTCTTTGCCGATCTCATCGGATGACCAGGTACCCGAGCCGCATCGTCTGCCTGACCGAGGAAACGACAGAGACGCTCTACCTATTGGGCGAAGGCGACCGCGTCGTCGGCGTCTCGGGCTACACGCTGCGCCCGCCCGAAGCGCGGCGAAAGCCCAAGGTGTCGGCCTTCATCAACGCGCGTTTCGACAAGATCGAGGCGCTCGGCCCAGACCTCGTGCTCGCATTCTCGGATCTGCAGGCCGATCTCGGCGCGGAGCTCGTTCGCCGCGGCATTCCGGTGGTCACGTTCAACCAGCGGAGCGTCGCCGAGATCCTGCAGATGATTCGGATGCTCGGCGGCCTCGTCGGGCGTCCGGAGCGCGCCGAGCAGCTCGCGTCCACTCTCGAAGCGGGCCTCGACCGCATCCGCGAGTCGGCCGCGCGTTTCCCGGTTCGCCTTCGGACCTTCTTCGAGGAATGGGACGAGCCGTTGATCTCCGGGATCAGGTGGGTCGAGGAGCTCGTCGAGATCGCCGGCGGCACGCCGATCTTCCCTGAGCTGCACGCCGCGCGGCTCGCAAAGGATCGGATCGTGGATCCCGCAGAGGTCGCGCGGCGCGATCCCGAGATCGTCTTCGCGTCGTGGTGCGGAAAACGAATGAAGAAGTCGACGATTGTGGGCCGCACTGGATGGGACGCGGTCTCGGCGGTCGTGCGCGACCGCATCTTCGAGATCAAGTCGACCTACATCCTGCAGCCGGGCCCGGCGAGTCTGACGGAAGGCGTGCGGCAGCTGCACGAAGTGTTCGCGCGAATCGCCGCCGGGCCGGTGGGCTGAATCCTCGCGATCGATCGGCTACGCGGCGAACTCGACGTGCACCGGCTTGGGCAGGAGCCCCGCCTTCTGCGCGTCGCCGAGCAAGCGGCGGACGGCTTCGCGGCCGCGGTCGCCGTAGTCGAGCGTGAGGCCGTTCACGTACATCCCGACGAAGCGATCCGTCTTCTCCTGATCGAGCCCGCGTCCGAACTGCATCGCGTATTTCACCGCCTCGGCACGATGCTCGAGGCCGTAGGCGATGCTGTCGTGCAGGAGCCGGGAGAGCGTCGAAATCGTCTCGCGGCCGAGGTCGCGCCGGATGACGTTGCCGCCGAGCGGCAGCGGCAGTCCGCCGGTCCGGTCGGCCCACCACTCGCCGAGATCGACGATCTTCTTCAAGCCTTCGTCCGCCCAGGTGACCTGTCCCTCGTGAATCAGCAGCCCCGCCTCCACCTCGCCGGCGTGCACCGCCTCCTGAATCCGGTCGAATGGCATCACCGTATATTCGACGGACGGATCGAACAGCCGCAGCGTCATGAACGCGGTGGTCAGTTCGCCTGGCACCGCGACGCGCACGCCTTTGAGCGACGACGCCGCCGATTTCGAGACGACGATCGGGCCGTAGCGATCGCCCATGCTCGCGCCGTGCGGCAGGAGGATGTACCGGTCGGTCAGATGCGCGTACGCATTGAACGACACCGCCGTGATCTCGTAGGTGCCGTCGAACGCGGCGCGGTTCAACGACTCGATGTCCGACAGCACATGCTCGAGCTCGAAGCCCGGCGCCGGCACTTTGCCGCTCGCCAGGCCGAAGAACATGAACGCATCGTCGGAATCAGGGCTGTGCGCGATTCGGATTTTCATCGTGTCTCGAGCAGGAAGACGAACGTGTCGGCTAGACGTCGTCGTCGACGTCGGGGACGGTGTAGGGGCGCGCCACGCGGCTGACGACTATCGTGAGGCCGAAGCCGACCAGCACGGCCGACGCGGCAAGGCCGACATAGATGCCGGCGCCTGCCGCGGCCGTCGTCGAGGTCTTCATGGGCGTGTTCTCGACGATGGCGAAGGCCTGCGAGACCGTGAGCGCGCGCTCCCCCGCCGTGCGGGGCATGATCCGCCAGGACAGGAACATGATTCCGAGCGCCACCAGCCCGATGAGCAGCAGCGGGTGGCGCGAATTCCGGCGCGTGATGAGGCTGAGAAGCGCCAGGATCGCAGCGAGCGCTCCCAGGCCCGCGATCCACAGCGCCGCCATGTCGGGCACGCCGTTCAAGGCCACGTCGCCGACGATCACCCACGGAAGAAAGGCGCTCGCCGACAGGACGACGCCGGCGACGAGCGGAATGAAGTACGTCCGCATGCCCGGCCGGAAAATCGCGCCGGCCGTCATTGCGCATCCTTGAACTCCGCGTACCAGGCCATCTGGATCGCCTCGAGCTTCGGTTCGTTCGACGCCTTCGGATCGTCCTCGAAGCCGTCGAGCGCGAGCACGCGATCGCGCAGGTCCGTAAAGCGGATCGTGAGAGGATCGACGCCGGGGAACTTCTCGGCGAGGCTGATCGCGATGTCTTCCGCATCGATCCATTTCATCGCGTGACCTCCTCCTTCGCCTTGCGGTCGGATTTCCCGAGCTGGATGCCGCCGCCTTCCTGCACGTAATTGCGCGTATACATCGGCAGCTCGCAGACGACGTCGCCCGAGATGACGGCCTGACAGCCGAGGCGCGATGTGGCGGTGAGCCCCCAGGCGGTGTCCAGGCGATCCGCCTCGTCGTCTTCCATTTCGCTCAAATGATTCTCGCCTTCGCGGATGATCACGTGGCACGTCGTGCAGGCGCAGCTGCCGCCGCAGGCGTGCTCGAGCGGGATGTCGTGATTCTTCGCGACGTCGAGAAATGATTCGGGCTTGCCGTGATGCGAGTACGGCAGCGAGCCGTGCTCGAATTCCACCGTGCGCGGTTCGCCGTCGATGATGAAGGTGACTTTGGGCATAATTCTTTCGCTCGGCTAAGGCCTCGCGCGGCCACGACGACCGCCGGCGCTACATGTCGCTGACGTTCCGACCTCCGAGCGCGGCCTGAAGCGATCGGTTCATCATCACTTCGGCCAGGTGCCTCGTGGCGTCGTTGAGGGCCTGCGTCTTGCGCTGAATCGCTTCGCGGTCGTCGAGGCCCACGGCGCTCTTGAGGTCCGCGAGCGCCGCGTCGATCTGGCTGCGTTCGCCCGGCTTCAGCTCCGCCGCGACCTCGGCGTACTCGGGCGCGCGAAGCGACTTCTCGGTCGCCATGATGACATTCTCGGCGTCGTTCCGGGCGTCGATGAGCAGGCGCGCCGCGAAATCGGCTTCCGCATACTCGAACGACTCGAGCAGCATCCGCTCGACTTCGTCGTCGGTGAGCCCGTAAGACGGCTTCACCTCGATCGTCTGTTCGATGTCGGTGCGGAGCTCTGTCGCGGTGACGCTCAAGATCCCGTTCGCGTCGATCTGGAACTGCACGTGCACGCGCGGCATGCCGGCCGGCATGGGCGGAATCCCGCGCAGCTTGAACCGGGCGAGCGATCGATTGTCGGCGACCAGCTCGCGCTCGCCCTGCAGCACGTGGACGTCGACGGCGGTCTGATTGTCGACGCCGGTCGTGAACGTCTCGCTCCCGGTCGCCGGAATGGTCGAGTTCCGCATGATGATCTTGGAGGTGACGCCGCCCATCGTCTCGATGCCCAGCGAGAGCGGCGTGACGTCGAGCAGCAGCATCTCGCGATTGCCGGTCACGAGAATGTCGGCCTGGACGGCGGCGCCGAGGGCAACGACCTCGTCCGGATTGAGCTCGCTGTGCGGCGCCCGGCCGAACAGCTCGGCGACCAGGTGCCGGACGAGCGGGATGCGCGTCGATCCGCCGACGAGCACGACTTCGTCGATCTCGCCCGGTCCGAGCTGCGCGTCGGCGAGCGCCTGGCGGCACGGGCCGAGCGTCCGCTCGATGATCGGACGGATCAGCGCATCGAGCTCCGATCGAGTCATCTTCACGCCGACCAGATCCGCCTCGTCGTGCTCCGAGAGATCGAGCTTGGCGCGGATCACGGCCTGCCTGATCTCCTGGACCTCTTCCGCGCTCGGCGCGCGGCCCGACGCGCCCGAGCGATCGAGCACCCGCTTCATCAGCAGCTGATCGATGTCGTCGCCGCCGAGGTGCGTGTCGCCGTTTGTGGCGAGCACCTGGAACACGCCGTCTTCGACCCGAAGGATCGAGATGTCGAACGTCCCGCCGCCGAAGTCGTACACGGCGATGATGCCGCTATGCCGTTTGTCCAGGCCGTACGCGAGCGAGGCGGCGGTCGGCTCGTTGATGATCCGGAGCACCTCGAGGCCCGCAATTCGCCCGGCATCGCGCGTCGCGGTGCGCTGGGCGTCGTTGAAGTACGCCGGCACGGTGATCACAGCCCGGTCGACTTCGGGATCGATGTCCCCTTCCGCGGCGAAATGCGCCTCGGCCCGGCGTTTGAGCTCGCGAAGAATGAACGCGGAGATCTCGGGCGGCGTGAACTCGCGCTCTCCGAGACCAATGCGGACGATGCCGCCGCCTTGCGCGGCCTGTGCTGCGTCGCCCGTGACACGGAACGGGAGAAGACGCGCCTCGTCGGTCACGTCGGCGATGCCCTTCCCCATGAAACGCTTGACGGAGTACACCGTCCGCCCGGCGTCGGTCAGCAGGCGCCGCTGCGCTTCGCGTCCGACGTAAATGGTGCCGTCTTCGGACGCCGAGACGACCGACGGCACCAGACCGTCCCCGTTCGCGTCGCGAATGACGACGGGCTTTGCCTCGTGGACGTAGGCGACGAGGCTGTTCGTCGTGCCGAGATCGATTCCAACGACTTTGCTCATACGTAAGACTGTTCGACCGCGGACGGCGCGGAGCCCGCAGCGCATCGAGGCTCTGCGATCTCAGCGCGCTTCGCGGCTCACATCGTCAACTCCCGTTCGATGCCCGCGAGCAGGTTGTTGATGTAGCTCCGCTCGAGCATCCGCTCGCGCAGCGCCACGAGAATCTCGCGCCCCTGTTCCGGGTCGCCGCCGCCGTCGACGTGAGCGTCCCACCGCGCCGACAACTGCGCGACCTGCGCCTCGTGTTCCTCGCGCTTGGCGTCGATGGGCGCCCGCGCCCGGACGAGGCGCGCCTTCAGCTGCTCGACGGCTGCGCCTGCCGCCCGCTCGGCGCGGATGTCGTCGAGCTCCTCGTTCAGCGCGAATACCTCTTCGAGAAGCGCCGGCGGCACCGCCTGCGACGCCTCTTGTGGCCCTTTCAAGGCCAGGCCTTCGAGACCGAGCAGATACTCGAGACGCGCCGCCGGATTCTTCAGCGTCCGGTACGCGTCGTTCAGGTACGACGATTGCTCGAGGCTGTGGCGCCGCTCGGCGGCAGGGGCATTGACGAAGTAATCGGGGTGGAACTGCCGGCTGAGGGCGCGGAACCGCTTCTCCAGATCCGCCATGTCGATGTTCAGCTTTCGAGGCAGGCCGAGAAAGCTGAAGTAATCCTTTGAGCGCGCGGTGATCACGCGCCGAACGAGCTGCCGCAGCCGCAGGTCGTCTTCGCGTTCGGGTTGTTGAAGACGAACCCCTTGCTGATCATGTTCGTGTCGTAGTCGAGCACGGTGCCGTTCAAGAACAGCAGGCTCTTCTTGTCGATGAAGATCTTCGCGCCGTCGGGCCCCTCGAAGACTTCATCGCCAAGCCGCGCCTCTCGCTCCCACGCAAACGTGTAGCTCAGCCCCGAGCACCCGCCGCCTTTCACGCCGACGCGCAGGCCACCCTCGTTCAGGCCCTGCTTGGCCATCAGCGTGCGGATCTTGCGCGCGGCGGTCTCGGAGATCGTGATCATGCTGTCGGCTGAGCGGCCTTGGCGGCGCCGGAGGTCGCCTGCTGCTTTTTCTTGTAATCGGCGATCGCCGCCTTGATCGCGTCCTCGGCGAGCACCGAGCAGTGGATCTTCACCGGCGGCAGGCTCAGCTCGCTGACGATGTCGGTGTTCTTGATGGCCAGGGCCTGATCGACGGTCTTGCCCTTCAGCCACTCGGTCGCGAGGCTCGAGCTCGCGATCGCCGAGCCGCAGCCGAACGTCTTGAACTTCGCGTCGTCGATGACGCCGGTCTCCGGATTCACCTTCACCTGCAGCTTCATCACGTCGCCGCATTCGGGCGCGCCGACCAGCCCGGTGCCGACGTTGACGTCGTCTTTCGGCAGCGCGCCGACGTTGCGCGGATTCTCGTAGTGATCGATGACCTTGTCTGAGTAAGCCATTGTTGTCCTTTAAACGTTCAGTGAACGGTCCATTGCATGGTCGAGAGATCGACGCCTTCTTTGGCCAGCTCGTAGAGTGGAGACATCTCGCGAAGCCGCGTGACCACGTTGATCAGCTTGTCGGCCACGTAATCGACCTCGTCCTTCGAGCTCCACCGGCCGAGGCCGAAGCGGATCGAGGAGTGCGCCAGGTCGTCGCCGGCGCCGAGGGCCTTCAGCACGTAGGACGGCTCCAGGCTCGCCGAGGTGCACGCGGATCCAGACGACACGGCCACGTCGTTGATACCCATCAGCAGCGATTCGCCTTCCACATACGCGAAGCTGATGTTCAGGTTATGCGGCAGCCGGTGTTCCATCGACCCGTTGATGTAGATCTCGTCGAGCCCCTTGTGAAGCCGATCGTTCAGATAGTCGCGCAGGCCGCGCAGCCGCTTCGTCTCGGCATCCATCTCCAGCCTGCACAACTCGGCCGCCTTCCCGAAGCCGACGATGCCGGGGACGTTCAGGGTGCCGGAGCGCATGCCGCGCTCGTGGCCGCCGCCGTCGATGATCGGCGACAGGAGCACGCGCGGATTCCGGCGTCGCACGTAGAGCGCGCCGACGCCTTTCGGCCCGTACATCTTGTGCGCGCTGATCGACACCATGTCGACCTTCAACTCGTTCACGTTGAACGGAATCTTGCCGACGGCCTGCACGCCGTCGGTATGGAACAGCACGCCCTTCTCCTTCGCGATCGCGCCGATTTCGGCGATCGGCTGCACCACGCCGATCTCGTTGTTCGCCGTCATGATCGAGATGAGAATCGTCTTGTCCGTGATCGCCGCGCGCAGATCGTCCAGGCTGATGAGTCCGTCCTTGCGCACCGGCAGGTACGTGACGCGGTAGCCGTCCTTCTCGAGCCGCTTGCACGTGTCGATGACCGCCTTGTGCTCGGTGACGCACGTGATGATGTGGTTGCCCTTCTCGCGATACATCTCGGCGGCGCCTTTGATCGCGAGGTTGTCGGATTCGGTCGCGCCGCTGGTGAAGACGATTTCCTTCGGGTGCGCGCCGATGAGATCCGCCACCTGCTTGCGTGCTTTTTCGACCGCCTCCTCGGCCTCCCACCCGAAGGGATGGTTGCGGCTCGCGGCATTGCCGAAGTGCTCGGTGAAGTACGGCACCATCGCCTCGACCACGCGCGGGTCCACCGGCGTCGTCGCGTGGTAGTCCATGTAGATCGGAAGTTTCACAGTCATAGATGTGTGTGCAGGACGGCCGCGCGGGGCGCCGGAACCGTCGGCGGATCGGACGCGAGCTCGGCGATCGTGCACTCGCCGAGCGCGCTCAAAATTCGTTCACGGACGCGCCAGAGCGGGTCGCGCACGTTGCACTTTGCAAACTGATCGCAGGTCATTTCCTCGGTCGAACACGCGGTGACGGTCACCGGGCCGTCGATCGCCTGGATGACGTCGGCCACCGAAATATTCGTCGCGGTCCGCGCGAGCTGATACCCGCCCCGCGTGCCCTGGTGCGAGGCCAGCAGACCGCGGCGGACCAGCCGCTGCAGCACCTTCGCCATCAGCTCGATGGGAATCGCGTACTGCTCGGCGATTTCGCGGGCGGACGAGGATCCGGGTGCTCCACGATCCCCGCGCAAGGCCAGATGCTTCATGGCCATCAGCGCGTAATCCGCCTTTTTCGAGAATCTCAACATATACGACCGCTATAGTCCGAGTTTAATACTTCGGTTGGCTCGGATCAACCTTATCCACCCAATCGAGGATGCCGCCTTTGAGGTTCAGGACGTGCTTGAACCCGACGGATCGCAGGAAATCGGCCGCTTTTGCGCTCCGGCCGCCCATTTTGCACTGCACGACGATTTCTTCCTCCGGGTTGAGCTCGCCGTATCTTTTCGGGATGTCGCCGAGCGGGATGAGCTCCGACCCTGGAATCCGGTTGATCTGATATTCGTTCGGCTCGCGGACGTCCACGATCCGCAGCTTGTCGCCGCGATCGAGCCGCTGCTTGAGCTCGACGGCGGTGATTTCCAATGGGTTCGCGTTCTGACTCACGGCAGGCTGCTCCGGGGCGGCGGGCATGACGCCGCAGAATTGTTCGTAATCGATCAGCTTCGTCACCGTCGGATGTGTGCCGCAGACCGGGCAATCCGGATCCTTCTTCAACTTCAGCTCGCGGAAGCGCATGCGCAGCGCGTCGTAAATGAGGAAGCGGCCGATGAGCGGCTCGCCGACACCAAGAATCAGCTTGATCGCTTCGGTTGCCTGAATCACACCGATGAGGCCGGGCAGAACGCCCAGCACGCCGCCTTCAGCGCAGCTCGGCACCAGGCCCGGCGGCGGCGGCTCCGGATAGAGGCATCGATAGCACGGTCCATCTTTGGTGGCGAATACCGAGGCCTGACCCTCGAACCGGAAGATGCTGCCGTAAGCGTTCGGCTTGCCCAGGAGCACGCAGGCATCGTTGACGAGATACCGCGTCGGAAAATTGTCCGTGCCGTCGAGGATGACGTCGTACGGCTCGAACAGCCGGAGCGCGTTCTCCGAGGTCAGGGCCGTCTCGAACGTGTCGATCTGGATCTCGGGATTGAGCGCATGAAGCTTTTCTTTCGCCGAGGTGAGCTTCGGCCGGCCGATGTCCGCCGTGCTGTGCAGCACCTGCCGCTGCAGATTGCTCACGTCGACCGCGTCGAAATCGACGATGCCCAACCGTCCGACGCCTGCGGCAGCCAGGTAGAGCGCGGCGGGCGATCCCAGGCCGCCGGCGCCGATGCACAGCACCTTGGCCGCCTTCAGCTTGCGCTGTCCGTCGACGCCGACCTCCGGCATGATCAAATGCCGCGAGTAGCGCTTCACTTCGTCGTTCGTCAACGTCGGCAGATCGGCCGCCGGCTGCGCCTCCTTCCGAACCTCTTCGACGAGGTCGATGCCTCCGGCAACCGACGGGATGATGCTCACGGTATCGGCGGCCGAAACCGGCGTCTGCTCCTTCTGCAGATAGCGGATGTCTTCGTCATTCACGTACACGTTGACGAAGCTGCGGAGCTTCCCTTGATCGTTGTAGAGATGCGCCTTGAGGCCGGCATGCCGCGTCGTGAGGTCCGCCAGCAGCTCGCCGATCGTCTGCCCTTCGGCCTGGACCGCGTCCTTCTTATCGGTGAACGGCCGGAGCGGTGTGGGAATCAGGATTGTGGTCGCCATGGAGCGTGCCCTCGTCGAATGCTGAACGATCGTGTTTTAGGTACCAGACAGTCATGTCGCCGGCCCGGCCGCTCATCACCGAGACGATGATGTACGCGAAGGTGGGCCACGCATGATCGAGATCGAATTGTGATGGCCGCGCGGGGTGATCGGGATGCGAGTGGTAGAACCCGAGCAACTCGCCGTGCCGCTCGCTCGCGCGCTGCTCCGCAAGCCGATAATCGGAGGCGCGCACGAGGAAGCGGCGTCGCGGCCCTTCTTCGGTGGTGTTCGGCAGTGCAAAGACTTCCGCGACGCGGCCGCCCGAGCCGATGAGCGCGCCGCAGCACTCGTGCGGAAACGTCTCCTCTCCGTGGCGCCGGATCGCGGCGTCGACCGACGGATCAATCGTCAGGCGGCGTTCAGTCATTCGCCGTCCAGAACGAGTCGGTCAGATATTTTTCGGCGCCGTCCGGAAAGACGGTCACGACGACGCCCTCGTCCAGGCCGCGTGCCACGTCGACGACGGCCGCGAGCGCCGCGCCCGACGAGATGCCCGCCAGCAGCCCTTCCTCGCGAGCGAGGCGCCGCACCATGGCGTGCGCACGCTCCGTCGAGATGCGCAGGTCGTCGTCTGCCAGCGACGGATCGTAGATGCCGGGCACGATGGCCGTCGCCAGGTGCTTGAGCCCTTCCAGTCCATGGAACGCCGCGTCGGGCTGAAACGAGATGAGCTTGATCTTCGGATTGAAGGCGCGCAACCGACGTCCGATGCCGACAAAGGTCCCGGTGGTTCCGAGGCCGGCGACGAAATGCGTCAGCCGACCGCTCGTCTGCTCGATGATCTCGGGACCGGTCGTGTCGTAGTGCGCGCGCCAGTTCGCGTCGTTGTTGTACTGATCGGGGTAAAAATATCGATCCGGGTCGGCGGCGTACCTTCGGCGAACCTCGCGAATGGCGCCGTCGGTGCCCTCGAGCGGATCGGTGAGAACCAGCTCGGCGCCGAGCGCCTTCAGAATGAGCTTCCGTTCGGGGCTCGCGTTGTCGGGCACGCAGAGCGTGACGCGATAGCCTTTCGCCGCGCCGATCATCGCGTACGCGATGCCGGTGTTTCCCGAGGTCGCGTCGAGAATCGTCTTGCCCGGCGTCAGGCGGCCCGACGCCTCGCCATCGATAATCATCCGCGCGGCGGCGCGATCCTTCACCGACCCGCCGGGATTCTGCCACTCGGCCTTGGCATAGAGCTCGACGCCCGCCGGCACCTCGTGCTCGAATCGACGGAGCCGGACGAGCGGCGTCCGCCCGATGAGGTCGAGCACGCCCGGGCGCTCGAACACCGACGAGAACGCTAAAGAAGGAGAGGAGATCGATGCCATGAATATACGACCGAACTAGTCCGGATTATACCAACTGAGCGTGTCGTGTCAAAAGCGCAACCAGAAGCCGCCGGAAATTTTCCTCTATACTCGCTGACCGATGGTTCGTCTCGGCGGATGGCTGTTCAAGCGCCGGACTTGGCTGCCGCTGCCGTTGGCTCTAGGCCTGCTGCTGATTCCGTCTCAACACCAGCCCACATTCCTCTTAGACCTCGGTGGCGCCTCTCTGGTGGCGGCGGGCGAACTGGTCCGTCTCTGGGGCGTTCGCCAGATTGGTGCGATTTCTCGGACGCGCAGCGATCGGCTGGGCCCGCTCGTCGACAGCGGTCCCTTCGCGTACGTCCGAAATCCCCTGTATCTCGGCAACATCGGCCTCTGGTGCGGCTTCGCCATCAACGCGGGCCTGCCGTGGCTGGCGCCGCCGCTGGCGGCGATTCTGGGATTCGAGTACCACGCGATCGTCAGGTGGGAGGAAGGCCTGCTCGAAGCCAGGCTGGGCGACGCGTATCGCGACTATACGGCGCGCGTGCCGCGCTGGGTGCCGGCCCTGGCGAGCTCGGCGAGCGCGGGATCGGCCGCCTCGCATTTTTCCTGGCACGACACCCTGTTCAGCGAGCGCGGAACGCTCGTCGCGATCGCGGCCGGCTACGTTCTGATCACGGCGAAGTTTCTCGCCGGCTGGTAGCTCACCCGGCCTCAGGCGTATTGCGGAGCGTCTGCCACAGATACCAGGACGCGACCGATCGGTACGGCTTCCACGCCTCGCCAAGTTTGGTGACGCGCTTGGCATCGGGCCGCTTGCGCAACTTGTAGAGACGCTGAATGGCTGTGACGATGCCGAGGTCGTCCACCGGCAGGACGTCCGGACGATGGAGGCGGAACATGAGGAACATCTCGGCCGTCCACCGTCCGAATCCTCTCACCGCCGTGAGCCGCTCGATCACCAGGTCGTCGCCGAGGACGTCGAGCTCGTCGAGGACGAGGCGGCCATCGCCGATGCGCGCGCACAGGTCGCGGAGGTAGCTCACCTTCTGTCCGCTCAGGCCGACGCTTCTGAGCGTCGAGTCGTCCAGGGCGGCGATCGCGGCCGCGTCCGGTATCGATCCGCCAGGAAACAGCGCCACGAAACGGCCGAAGATGGTCGCCGCGGCCTTGGTCGACAGCTGCTGGCTCACGATCGCGCCGACGAGCGCCGACAAGTGATCCTTTCGCTGGCGGTCGGCCATGCCGCAGGGACCGATCCGCTTGATCGCGGAACCGAGGATCGGGTCGCGGCGCATCAGGATGCGCCGCGCGCGCGCGTAGCCCTCTGGAGTCAACGAAGCAGTCTTCATGGAATGTGTCACGGCTGCGAAAGGCACACGATGCGAAAGCCGACGCTGTACGAGTAGGTGTCTGGCGGCACCTGATGCCGGTATCCGCACCGCAGCATGTCCACGTCGTCGTTGACCCAGGAGCCCCCGCGGACGATGCGCATGCTGCCCGACGCGGGGCCGGCGGGATCTCGCGACTCGCTCGTCGAATAATAATCCCTCGCGTACCAGTCCGACACCCACTCCCAGACGTTGCCCGCCATGTCGTACAAGCCGAAACCGTTTGGCTGGTACGTGCCGGTTGGCTTCGTGCCGGCCCGCGTCCGCGCGGCAGGATCTGCGAGATAGTGGCAGGCGGGCGCGCTGCACTCGTTGCCCCAGGGATATGCGAGGCTGTCGAGTCCGCCGCGCGCGGCCTTCTCCCACTCGGCTTCGGTCGGCAGCCGCACGACGCGGTCGAGCGCGGACGCGAGCCACTGACAGTACGCGACGGCGTCGTCGTACCGGACGAGAACGACGGGATGCGTGCCGCGCCCCGCCGGCGGATCGTCGGAGTCCCAGACGTACGGGACCGCGCGGTCCCGGAATACGGCTTCGCGGCCGCCCGACGCGACGAGCGGCAGGTTGCGGACCGACGGCGCCGGATATCCGGTCGCGCGCAGGAAACGTCCGTACTCTTCCTGGCTGACCGGGTAGCGGCCGATCGAGAACTCGCTGACGTAGACGCGATGGATCGGCTGTTCGTCGCCGTCGCCATCGGACGATCCCATCAGAAATTCGCCGGCGGGAATGCGTGCGAGGTCCGGGGATGTCGAGTCCAGAGCCGACAGTATAGGGTACAGTGAACGCCATGAGAGTTGACGAATTCGCGATGGAACGCATGCAGTCCACCTATGAGAATCAGGTGGACTTCAACCTGTCGGAAAGCGGCGTTCACCCGCTGACGCTCGGCGAACTGGCCGACGATGAGCCGTCGCGCTCCGCGCTGTTCGCGCAGGAACTTCGGTACACGCAATCGAACGGCACCTCCGCTTTACGGAGCGCGATCGCGGCGATGTATCCCGGCGCGACGCCGGACCACGTGCAGGTGACCAACGGCGGTTCGGAAGCTAACTACATCACGACGTGGAATCTCGTCGAGCCGGGCGACGAAGTCGCGCTGATGGTGCCGAACTACATGCAGACCTGGGGTCTGGCGCGCGCGTTCGGCGGCGACGTCAAAGAGTGGCCGCTCGTGCAGCGGGGCACGCCGGCGCGCTGGCGGGTCGACGTCGACGCGCTCGAGCGGCTCGTTTCGGCGCGGACGAAACTGATCATCCTCTGCAATCCGAACAACCCGACCGGTGCGCGCATCGACGCGGACGATCTCGATCGCATCGGCCGCGTGGCGGGGCGGCACGGCGCCTGGGTGCTGTCGGATGAGATCTATCGCGGAGCCGAGCGGGACGGGCGCGAGACCGCGTCGATGTGGGGCCGATACGATCGGGCGATCGTCACGAGCGGTTTGTCGAAGGCGTACGCGTTGCCGGGATTGCGTGTCGGCTGGATTGTCGCGCCGCCGGCGCTCGTCGGGAAGTTGTGGTCGTACCACGACTACACGACGATTTCGCCGGGCGCATTGAGCGACATGCTCGCGTGCCGGGCGCTCGAGCCATCGCGTCGCGCAGCGATCCTCGCGCGGACGCGCAGGATTCTCAACGAGAACTACCCCATCATCGACTCCTGGCTCCGCGGCCAGGGCGGGTTGTTCGCCTACGTCGCGCCGGACGCGGGCGCGATCGTCTACGTGCATTACGAACATCCAACGAATTCGACCGACCTGGTCAACCGGCTGCGTGTGCAGAAGAACGTGCTGATCGTGCCCGGTGATCACTTCGGCATGGACGGCTACCTGCGCATCGGTTTCGGCGACAAGCCCGATTACCTGCGATCGGGCCTCGGCCGGCTCCGCGATCTCCTCGTCGAAATGGGCGCCGAGCGGTAACGCGCGTTTCGCAGCGCTTGCGATGACGCTCGAGCTCGTTCTCGTCGGCTTTGGCCATGTGGCCAGACGGTTCGTTCACCTGCTCCACGATCGGAAACGGTCGCTGGCCGGCGATTCTGCATTCGATATCCGCGTTGTCGCGATCGTGACGCGGCGCCACGGCGTCGTCGCCGCGACCAAAGGGGTCGACGCCCGGCGCCTCGCCGATCGCGTCGAACGGGGAAAATCCATAGGCGCGGACGAGGGCGGCCGATCGGTCGATCTGCTGCGCGCCATCCTGCGCCGCCACTTCTCTACTGCACGGCGCCGTCAGCTGGTCGTTGTCGAAACGACGCCACTCGATATCGAGCGCGGCCAGCCTGCGATCGATCACATTCGAACGGCGCTGGCCGCAGGCGCCCATGTCGTTACGGCGAACAAAGGCCCAATCGCATTCGCATACCGCGAGCTGACCCGCAACGCCGAACGCGCGCGACGCAGGCTGCTCTTCGAAGGCGTGGTGATGGACGGCGTCCCGATCTTCAATCTCGTCCGGGAGAGTCTGCCGGCCGTCACGGTGACCGGCTTTCGCGGTGTCGTGAACAGCACGACGAACTTCGTGCTCACGTCGATGGAGGCCGGAGAGAGCTTCGACGCGGCCCTCGCGGCGATGCAGAAGGCCGGCATCGCGGAGGCCGATCCGTCGCTCGACATCGACGGGTGGGACGCCGCGGCGAAGGCGTCCGCGCTCGCCAACGTGCTGCTCGACGCGCGCATCACGCCACAGCTCGTGGACCGCGAAGGCATCCGAGGATTGTCATCCGAGAGAATCGCCGCCGCGCGGGCGGCGGGCTTGCGGCTCAAACTGGTCGCATCGGCGCGCGGACGCGGACGGAACGCGAGGGCGCAGGTGGCGCCGCTGGAACTGGCGCCGACAGACCTGCTGGCAACTCTCGAGGGTCAGCAGAACGCGATCGTGCTCGAGACGGATCCCCTCGGCGAGATCGCAATCGTGCAGCGTGGCGCCGGGCTCACGCAGACGGCGTACGCGCTCGTGTCGGACCTGGCGACGATCGCGCGCGACGTCAACCGTTCGCGTCGAGCTCCGCGAGCGCGGCGGTAAGCGCGGCCTGGTCGAAGCCTTTGACGATGCGGCGGCCGATCACCGCAACGGGAACGGTGCGAACACCAAGAGCGAGCAGCTCGTCGTATGCGCGATCGTCCTCTTCGATGTTCCTGACCTCGAATGCTCTCGCTTCGCGTGAAAGAAACTCTTTCACCTGTTCGCAGTCGTGTCAGGCGCTGCCGGCGTAGACGATAATTGTCCCATCAGCCATGCGACCGTTAGACGGTATCACAATCGTCGATCTGACCCGCGTGTTGTCGGGTCCGTACTGCACGATGCTGCTCGCCGACATGGGCGCGCGCGTCATCAAGATCGAGCAGCCGCGGAAAGGGGACGACACGCGGCACTGGGGCCCGCCGTTTCTCGCGGGCGAGAGCGCGTACTTTCTCAGCATCAATCGCAACAAGGAAAGCGTCACGCTCGACTTCAAGCAGCCCGATGGCCGCGCGGCGCTCGAGCAGCTCATCGCCAGGGCGGATGTCGTCGTCGAGAACTTCCGGCCCGGCACGCTGGCGAAGCTCGGGTTCGACTATCCGTCGCTCGCGCCGGCGCATCCCCGTCTCGTCTACTGCTCCATTTCAGGATTTGGACAAACCGGTCCGCGCCGCAACGAGCCGGGCTACGATGCCGTCATGCAGGCGGAAGGCGGGTTGATGAGCATTACCGGCGCAGCCGGCGGACCGCCGTACCGCCTCGGCGTCGCCATCAGCGACATCGTGTCGGGCATGTTCGCCGCGCAAGGCATCACGATGGCCTTGTTCGCGAGGGAGCGCACCGGCCGGGGCCAGGTCGTCGACATCGGGATGCTCGATTCGGTGGCCGCGCTGCTCAGTTATCAGGCGGCGATCTACTTCATCACGGGCGCCGCGCCAGGACGCATGGGCAACAGACATCCGACCATCGTGCCGTACCAGACATTTGCGACCTCGGACGGCGAGTTCGTCCTGGCCGTGGGCAACGACGAACAGTGGCGGCGCTTTTGCGAGGTCGCCGGCATCGAGATCGAAGAACGATTCGCGACCAATCGTCAGCGCGTCGTGCAGCACGAGGAGCTCGAGCGCCTCATAGGCGAACGCCTGCGCGCGCGGCCGCGGCAGTACTGGATCGAGCGGCTGGGCGCGGCTGGCGTGCCGTGCGGTTCGGTCCGCGATCTGCACGAGGTATTCACCGACCCGCAACTCGCGGCGCGCGACATGATCGCGCGCGTCGAGCACGCGGCGGCTGGACCGCTGCGGCTCCTCGGCGTACCGATCAAGCTGTCGGATACGCCCGCCGAGGTGCGCAGCGCGCCGCCGGCGCTCGGGCAGCACACCGACGCCGTGCTCGGCGGCGACCTGAAGATGACGTGCGAGGCGATTGCGACCCTGCGCGCCCGAGGCGTGATCTGATGGAGATTTCAGAGGTCAAACGGCGGATCCTGCAGACGATCGAAGGGGCGAAGCGCGTCGCCGCGGAGCGCCGCGGCCGCGCCGACGAGGCCTCGCGCCAATACGAAACCTTCCTCGAGCGCGTCGCCGTCCCGATGTTCCGCCAGGTGGCGAACGTCCTGCGGGCGGAAAACCACGCCTTCACGGTGTTCACCCCAGCCACGAGCGTCCGTCTGATGTCGGATCGGTCGGGCGACGACTACATCGAGCTGGCGCTCGATGCGACCCTCGGCGAGCCGCTTGTGATGGGGCACACGAGTCGAGCGCGCGGGCGGCGGGTGGTCGAGTCCGAGCGCGTGGTCGGCAGCGGCCGCCCCGCGGAGATCAGCGAGGACGACGTGCTGACGTTTCTGGCGACGGAGCTCGAACCGTTCGTGGAAAAGGGCTGACGCGTTCGCCGCTCAGGCGAATCGCTCGACGAACGACGTGTCGATGCCCTGGCGCTTGAGCACGGCGAGCAGCCCGCTTCGGTCCGA
>Ga0070714_100001082_pt1 | contig 19489 bp, 19 predicted proteins | sample LARL83metaG_FD_65450 | JGI IMG/M metagenome (GOLD analysis project Ga0070714, IMG submission 65450) | Corn, switchgrass and miscanthus rhizosphere microbial communities from Kellogg Biological Station, Michigan, USA - LAR L8-3 metaG | ecosystem: Host-associated > Plants > Roots > Rhizosphere ... | reverse complement strand
AGCAGCGCCGCGACACGAGCCTTGGCGCTGGCGTCGTCGCCGCTCATGAAGAGCTGGTGGTCGCCGCCGCCGACCGCCGCCGGGTCGGTCATCAGCTGCGCGTTCACCGTGTTCAGCGTCTTGACCACATGCGCAGCGGGGAAGGCGCGCTGCACCTGCTCTCCGATCGACTCGGTGTTACAGACGGCAAGCGTCGGCGGGAAGCCGGACGAGAAGTCGAGCGGGTTCGAAACGTCGATGACGATCTTGCCGTTCAGGTTGCCCGCACCGGCCAGGCGCAGCGCGTCCACGGCGACGGTGCCGGAGGTCGCCAGCAGGACGACTTCGCCATGGGCGGCCGCATCGGCGAACGTGGCGACCGTGACGCCGGGATGCGACTCGAGCCACACCGAAAATGCCGGCGCGCCGGTCGGCTGTGGGTCGGTCCGGGCCATCAGCGAGTCGACGTCACGGGTGCCGACAGCCACCTCGTTGCCCAGCTCGGCCAGCTTTCCGGCCAGCGTCTGCCCCACCACTCCGGTGCCCAGGACTGCGATCCTCACAGATACCGAAACCTAGCCGATCCAGGTCGCCCCCGAACCGGCCGTAGAATCGGCCGATGTTGCTGGGGCGAGCTGCCGAATGCGCCCGGATCGACGCCCTGCTGGAAGGGGGCCGCGAGGGGCGCTCGGGGGTGCTGGTGATCCGGGGCGAGCCTGGAGTCGGCAAGAGCGCGCTGCTGCAGTATGCGGCCGAGCGAGCGACGGAGTATCGCGTGCTCGCAACGCTTGGCGTCGAGTCGGAGTCGGACCTCGTGTTCTCGGGCCTCCTGCAGCTCCTCCGGCCACTGATCCCCGCGCACCTGGACGGTCTCCCTGCCCCCCAGCGCCGCGCCCTCGACGGCGCTCTCGCACTCGGCGAGCCGGGCGCCCCCGACCGGCTTGCAGTGTGTGCAGCGACGCTGACGCTGCTCGCGGCCGCCTCGGAGAACGAGCCGGTGCTGTGCCTGATAGATGATCTGCAGTGGATCGATCCGGGATCGGCGGAAGCGATGCTGTTCGCGGCCCGGCGGATCGAGGCCGACCGGGTCGTGATGCTCTTCGCCGCCCGCCAGGAGCAGACGCCGGCCTTTGTCATAGGTGGCCTTCCCGAGCTCCCGCTCGAAGGAATCGACGGCGTCGACGCGGTTGAGCTGCTGAACGCGCATTCGCCGCGGCAGGTCGCGGCCGCCGTCGCCACCAGCCTGGCCAGGGCCACGCGCGGCAACCCGCTGGCGATGATCGAGCTGCCGTCGGTTCTGACCGACGCCCAGCTCGCCGGCCGCGATCCGATCGACGAGCCGTTCCCGCTCGGCGAGAGCCTCGAGCGCGCATTCCTCGCCCGGTTGCGGGGGCTCTCCGACGACGCCCAGTCCGCGCTCCTGGTGGCCGCGGCGTCCGACAGCAACGAGGTCTCCGGCCTGCTCGCGGCGGCCGCCGAGCCGGCCGGGCTCGACGAAGCCGAGCAGGCGGGCCTGATCCGGGTCCGCGACCGTCGGGTCGAGTTCTCGCACCCGCTGGTACGCTCCGCCGCCTACTGGAAGGCGCCCGCCGGCGCGCGCCGGGAGGCACACGCCGCGCTTGCCAGATCGGCGGCCGCCGACCGGCCCGATGTCCGAGCCTGGCACCGCGCACAGGCGACCCCAGGCCCCGACGAGGAGGTCGCCGCCGCTCTGGAAGTCGCCGCGCGAACGGCCGCCGGACGTGGCGGCGTCGCGGCCGAGGCGCGGCTCTACGCGAGGGCAGCCCAGATCACCCCGGAGCCGGAGCGGTGCTGGCCGCGCCTGCTGGCGGCGGGGCGCGCGGCATACCGGGCGGGGCTGCACGACCTGGCCGCGTCGCTGCTCGATCAGGCGCTGGCCGAGGCGGCCGACCCGCTGTTGCGGGCTGATCTGCTCGACACACGATTGTTCGTCGCCCGTGCGCAGGGCACGCTCGGAGAATGGATGGACACCTGCCTCGCTGCCGCCCAGGAGACGGAGCCCATCGATCCGCGGCGGGCGGCGCGGCTGCTGTTCCAGGCCTGGGACTACCGCTACGAGTTGTGGGAGCTCGAGGAGGCGCGAACGCTGGCCGCCAAAGCGTGGCCGCTGGTGGAGGCCGCGCCGGATCTGGCGGCGATCGGCGAGATGTGCTGGCAGCGGGTCGCAGACGGCGATGTCGAGGGTGTCCGCGGGCTCGCCCGGGCCGGGACAGAGATGCTGGTCGACGGGCCGGCCGAGCAGGTGGCCGATCTCGTCGAGTGCCTCGTCTTCGTTGAGGACTATTCCGCGGCCCGCGATCTCCTCGGCCCGGCGCTCGTCCGGCTCCGCGAGGAAGGGGCGGTGATCGGCCTGGTGCGGGCGCTGAGCGCGCTGTCGCTGCTGGAGCTCCGCACCTCCCGGCTGGCGCCGGCCAGCGCGGCGGCGCACGAGGCGGTGACGCTCGCCGATGAGTACGGGCTCGACTACTGGCGTTCGTGGGCATTGAGTCGTCTGACCGGCGTCGAGGCGGCGCTCGGCCACGAGGAGGAATGCCGCAGCGGCGCCGCCGCCACCCTGGCGTCGACCGGCCGCACGAACGACCGGCTGGCCGAGGCGGTGGCCCTGGACGCGATCGGGCGGCTCGAGCTCGCAGTCGGTCGGGTGGAGGAAGCGATCGACGTGCTGGAGCGGCTGGGCGGAATGGTCGCCGGCGTTCGTCACCCCGGCATGCTGCACTGGCCGGCCGACCTGGCAGAGGCCCACGTGCGGGCCGGCCGAACCGCCGACGCGGTGGCGGTGATCAGCGCCCTGGAAGCGCGGGCCGACGACTGCACATGGGCGAAAGGGGCAGTCGCCCGCGGTCACGCGATGCTCGCCTCCGACGACGAGCTCGACCGCTCGTTCGGGCGCGCGCTCGAGCGCTGGGCGTCCCCGGAATCGAGCCTCGACCACGCCCGCACCCAGCTTTGCTACGGGGAGCGGTTGCGCCGCGCCGGTCGTCGAAGCGACGCCCGGGCGCAACTGCGGGCCGCCCTGGACACATTCGAGCGACTCGGCAGCGACGCCTGGGCGATCCGCGCCCGCAGCGAACTCGAGGCCAGCGGGGAGACCGCGCGTCGCCGCGGTCCGGTGCTGACCGACCAGCTGACGCCGCGGGAGCTGCAGGTGGCGCTGGCCGTCGCGGGTGGCTGCACCAACCGCGAGGCCGGGGCTTCGCTCTTCCTGAGCCCGAAGACGGTGGAGCTCCACCTCAGCCGGATCTACCGCAAGCTCGGCATCCGTTCGCGCACCGAGCTGGCACGGCGGTTCGCCGCTGACGACCGGAAGTGACGGCCCCCTACCCGAGCGCCGGGGCACGGGTTCGCGGACCAGGCGATCCCCCGACGCGACCGACCGGGGTCGGATGGACGATCCGGCCAAGCAGGAAAGGGGTGAGACACATGCAGACACCACGATGGAACGACGGCCGCCGGTTTGCCGGGCGGGTGGCGGTGGTCACCGGGGCGGGCGGAACGCTGGGCGGCGCAATTGCTCGCGCCCTGGCCCGCGAGGGGGCGGCGGTGGCGGTCGGGTACCGTTCCTCGCTCGAGGCGGCGGAGCAGGTCGTCGCGGCCATCGAGGCCGACGGTGGAAGCGCACATCTCGCGCCGCTCGACGTGACCGACCAGCGGGCGGTGGACGGGTTCATCGACGGGGTGTGCCGTCGAAGCAGCCGCATCGACGTCCTTGTCAACGCCGCGGGCAGGCTCGACGCGGCGGACACCGTGCGCTTCTCCGACCTCGACCCGGCAGCCGCGACGAAGCTGCTCGAGGTCGACGTGGTCGGGACGATGCGGATGTGTCACGCAGTCGCCCCGCACATGGACGGAGGCGGTGCCATCGTCAACTTCTCCTCCACCTACGGCAACGGAATCGATCCGGACAACCCGATCAACTTCGTCCCCGTCACCTACTGCGCCGCAAAGGGCGCCGTCCGCGGCCTGACCGCGTCCCTGGCACGCGACCTGGCGCCGAGCATCCGCGTCAACGCCCTTGCTCCCGGCCCGATCGAGGGCGACTGGGAAGACGAGTGGGGAGTCTCGCGGGCGCAGGTCGAGCAGGCCATCGCGATGACGCCGCTGCGGCGCTTCGGCGTCCCCAACGAGATCGCCGAGACGGCCCTCTTTCTGGCCTCCGACGGCGCCGGCTACATCACCGGCCAGGTCATCCACGTCGACGCAGGCTGGGTGCTCGACGGCTGACCCGCGACGGCGTATCGCTAGCATCGAGCCCATGGCGATCCAACGCATGGACCACGTGGGCATCGTGGTCGACGACCTCGCGGCGGCAACCGCGTTCTTCGTCGAGCTCGGTCTGACGGTGCAGAGCGAGTGGTCGGCCGAGGGAGAGCTGGTGGATCGGGTGTTGGGACTCGAGGGCGTCCGGGCGGACAACGCGATGATGGCGACCCCGGACGGCCACGTGCGGCTTGAGCTCTCGAAGTTCCACGCCCCGCCGGGACCGGGCCGTGACCGTCGGGCGCCGGCGAACACCCCTGGCATCCGCCATCTGACATTCGCCGTCGACGACCTTGATGACGTCCTGGCCCGCCTGCAAGCGCACGGCGCGGAGCTCGTCGGCGAGGTTCAGCGCTATGAGAACAGCTACCGGCTCTGCTTCATCCGCGGCCCCGAGGGAATCATCGTCGAACTGGCGCAGGCGACCGGCTGAGGATGGGCTTGACGCCTCGAGCCTGCACGCTCACTCCCGGTCGGCGGCGTGTGCGAGCGCCGAAGGCGTCTTGCAGCCAACGATCGCCGGAGCCTCGTGGACGAGCGTGTCGTCTTGCAGGGCCTCGACCATGAACAGGGCGAAGTCGACACGGCGGGTCATGTTGCTCTCCAGGACAGGGTCGCCCACATGCCGGCTCCAGACCGGCAGGCCCTGACTCTCACCCTCCTCGAGGTCGCTGCCGCGCACGACCGTCCAGCGGGTATCGCTCGAGAACACGCGTCGGCACGCCTCAACCTGATCGTCCAGGTCTGCGAAGCGCGTGAGACGCCCGACCGGCCCGAAGACCCGGACGATCGTCCGGAGCTTCCACGAGTACACATCCTGGCCGTCGCGGCTGATGTGCCATCCGCACGAGAAGACCAATCGCGCCCCCGGCGGCCCATGGTCAAGCACCGCCTGGGCCGTTCCCGATGCGTAGTGATGGACGCCTCGTGGGACCAGCACCACTAGCACCCCGTCGCACCCATCGACGGCGCGCTCGATGACCTCGCGGTCGTCCGTCGGCCCGGGAACGACAGTGATGCGCCCCTCGAACGGCGCGAGCTTTCCGACGCTCTGTTCGCGGCACACGCCAACCACCTCGTAGCCACGGTCGAGCGCGTGCTCGACCATGTACCGGCCGAGCTTCCCAGAGGCTCCAACGATGCACACTTTCATCGCAAGCGTCCTCGCCACAAACTGCATTGTTAAGCGGAAAGAAGCGGCGAAGGGCTCGAACCCTCGCCCCTCCCGCGTCGTGTGGAGGTTCTCTGAGTCTAACCGAGGCACCTCCCGTCTGACCCGCAAGCACGACGGAGACGCGCGCCATGCAACGAAAGATCGACCGAGGAGCCGGGACCTCGCGGAAAGGTGGCGGCGGCCCAGGGCGGGTCGCCGGAGTCGCCGAACCTGTACGAATGTTGCGATCAGCATTTGACCCTTGGCCGGGGTTATGAGAGTGTGGCCATTCGATCGTTCGCCGCGTCGCCGTAATGCGACTGCCGTCATTCGTCGCTCGTCGCCGTAATGCGACGGCCCTCAACGATCGATGGGTCGACCCGACGTCCGGAGGTGGGCATGGCAACCGTCGACACTGCAACAGAGATCCGTCCGTTTCAGTTCACCGTTCCGAAGGACGCGCTGGACGACCTGCGCCGTCGCATTGCGGCGACGCGCTGGCCGAGCAAGGAACTCGTCGGTGATCGGTCGCAGGGCGTCCAGCTGGCGACGATTCAGGAGCTGGCGCGCTACTGGACGACGGACTACGACTTCGGCCGCGTCGCGGCGCGGCTGAACTCGCTGCACCAGTTCGTCACCGAGATCGACGGCGTGGACGTCCACTTCATCCACGTCAGGTCCGAGCACGAGAACGCGCTGCCGCTGATCATGACCCACGGCTGGCCCGGCTCCGTGATCGAGTTGATCGACTCCGTCGGCCCGCTGACGGACCCGACCGCGCACGGCGGCAGCGCCGAGGATGCCTTTCACCTCGTGCTGCCGTCCCTTCCCGGGTACGGCTTCTCGGGCGAGCCGGTCGAGGTCGGCTGGGACCTGGGCCGAACGGCACGAGCCTGGGCCGAGCTGATGCGCCGCCTCGGCTACACCCGCTACGTGGCCCAGGGCGGCGACGTCGGCGCCGGCGTCGCCGACACGATGGGTCGCCAGGCACCCGAAGGGCTGATCGGAATCCACACGAACCTGCTCGTGCCGGCGCTGAGCGGCACCATGCCGACCGACACCGACGAGGAACGTGCCGCGGCCGCGCAGATCGCCACCTTCGGCCAGTCGGGGAACGGCTACTTCGTCGAGATGGCCACCCGACCGCAGACGATCGGCTACGCCCTGCTCGATTCCCCCGTCGCCCTGGCCGCCTGGATGTCAGACCACGACACGGACGCCTACTACAAGATCAGCCGCGCCTTCGTCGACGGCCAGCCCTCGGGCAACCTCACTCGGGACAACGTCCTGGACAACATCACGGCCTACTGGCTGACAGGTACCGGCGCCTCCGCTGCCCGGTCGTACTGGGAGGCCTACGGGCCGGACGCCCCGGCTGCGGGTCGCGAGCCCCTGCCGCCGCCGGCGATCCCGTTCGGCTTCACGACGTTCCCAGGCGAGATCTGGCGGACCCCGCGCAGCTGGGTCGAGGCCAGCTACCCGAACGTCATCTACTTCAACGACGTCGACAAGGGCGGCCACTTCGCCGCCTGGGAAGAGCCGGAGATCTTCTCCGAGGAACTACGCGCCGCGTTCGCGTCGGTGCGCTGAGTGCCCAAGTCCCTCTACCCACGGAGGTCCTCATGACTACCACCAGCATGCTCCCTGACGTCGGGATCGAGCTCCGGGAGGGTCACGCCGAGGTCGGCGATGTGAACTTGCATTACGTCGAGGCCGGTGACGGCCCGCTGATCGTTCTGCTGCACGGCTTCCCGGAGTTCTGGTTCGGTTGGCGGCTACAGATCGCGCCGCTCGTCGCGGCCGGCTTCCGCGTGGTCGCCCCCGATACTCGTGGCTACAACCTGTCATCGAAGCCAGACGGCTTCGAGGCCTACGCCGTCGACCTGCTCGCCGCCGACATCCGCGGCCTGATCGGAGGACTCGGTGCGGAGTCTGCGTCATTGGTCGGTCACGACTGGGGCGGATCCATTGCCTGGACGACCGCGATGAACCACCCCGAGGTGGTCGATCGACTCGCCATCCTCAACGCGGCCCACCCCCGGCGGCTCCAACAGGGACTGCACCACCCGAGCCAGCTTCGGAAGTCCTGGTACTTCTTCTTCTTTGCGACTCCAGGACTGCCCGAGGAAGTGGTACACGCGCGAGACTGGCACTTCTTCCGACACTTCCTCGAGGACGCAAACCCCGCTTACACCGACGAGGAGATCGAACGCTATGTCGAGGCGTGGTCGCAGCCCGGGGCAGCGGCCGGGATGATCAACTACTACCGCGCGTCGGTGAGACAGTCCCAGAAGGAAGCCGCAGCAAAGCTTCGGCCGATTTCGGCGCCGACACTGGTCATCTGGGGGGAGCGCGACTCCTATCTCGGCTCGGATCTCGCCGAGCCCGACCAGGACGACGTGCCCAACCTCGACCGCGTGGAGCGCCTAGCCGACGCATCGCACTGGGTGCATCACGACGAGGCTGAACGCGTCAACCAATTGCTCATCGACTTCTTCGCCCCGGCGGCGTAGACGGCAAGGACTGTTTCGGCGTGCCAGGTGGACGGACGTTCGCGAGGAGGTATCGCTGGTCGCACCGATTTCCGCCCGAGCAGCCACTTCGCCGGGTGGCAGGCGCCAGGGCTCTTCGCGACCGACATTCGGGCTGGGTTCAGGGTCACTTCGATGAGCGGGAGGGACAGACATGTCAGAGACAACATCCACCGTCGTCCTGGTCCATGGTGCGTTCGCCGACGCCGCCGAAGGCCCAGTGATTAGGGTGCCTGCGATCACGCTCGAAGGCGACGCCAACGGCGCGCCGCATCCGGACCCGGACACGTATGCCTCGAAGTTCTCGGGGAGCTACTCGCACCGGACCATCCCGGGTGGTATCGGACACAACCTTCCCCAGGAAGCGCCTCAGGCCTTCGCCGATGCCGTCCTCGAAGTTGGTGGCAGGCGATGAGCCTGGTTGAGGTTCGACCCGGTCGGCTAGCCGGAGTAACAGGGGAAAAGCGGCTGAAGGGGCTCGAACCCTCGCCCGGACGCAGTGCAGTTCTCGCCAACGGGCGCCACTTCGTCCCTCAGCTAGGACTCGTTCCGCACCACGTCCGCGACCTGGCGGCCGAGCCCGATCGCGTCGGCATCCGACTCGATGCCCACGGACACGTGCCCCCACGGGGTCGGCAGCACGTACGTGTAGAAGTTGCCATAGCGTACGAGCAACGACTCGAGACCCCCACAGTCGATGTCGCCACGCTGGGATGCGAGCTTGATCAGCGTCGGGTTGACCAGCAGTTCCTCGTACCGGTCACTCTCGGGACTGCTCGCTCCGGCCGTACCGTCCCTTGACCGCATCTCGAGCTGGCCATGACGGTAGACCGCGACGTAGCGCACCGCCTCCCCGAGCCGGAAGATCGCGTCGATCATGGGTGCGCGAGTGTACCAAGCATGCTCCACCGACGAGATCAAGCGGCGCTCCTCGCAGAGGGGATCCACCGCCGCCTGGCGAGCGGAGTCGTGGAGCGGAAGGCCGCTCGACTTCGGCCAGCGGAGGAGGGATACTTGGCCGGTCAGGGGCGAGGTTCGACCCCGTTCGGCTCGGCCGAAATCCTTGGAGAAATCAGGGGAAAAAGCGGCTGAAGGGGCTCGAACCCTCGACCTTCTGCATGGCAAGCAGACGCTCTAGCCAACTGAGCTACAGCCGCATCGCGCGACGGCCAGTATAGCCCGCGGGGCCGACCGGAACCGCTCAGTCGCGCTGCTTGACGTCGAGGCTGCGCAGCACCTCGAGCAGTCTGGCGACGTGCTCCTTCTTGTCGTCGACGATGCGCTGGACGACTTCCTTCGCATGCTCGTCGGAGAGCGAGAATACCTGTGCCTCGTAGCGGTTGATCGCCTCCAGCTCGTCGGCCAGGTCCTGGCGCAGCGCATGCAGGTCGGCGGTCAGCTCGGTCAGTCGCACGCCGCCACTCTACTCGCCGCGAACCGCCAGCACCCGCAGGAGCTCGTCGACCCCCGATTCGACGGTCTCCAGCTCGACCGGGGGCCCAGGCTCGTCCAGCCCGCCGCCGGACGGCGCCACCGCCACGATCAGCGTCCGCGCCGGAACGTCGCCCCGGGAGGCCAGCTTGGCGGCTGCGGCAATCGGTGCCGCCCCGGCCAGATCGACCCAGATCCCCTCGTGCTCGGCGAGCAGCATCTGGGCCTGCTCTAGCTCGGCGTCACTGACCCGCACCACCAGGCCCTCCGACTCGGTCACCGCCTGCAGCGTCTGCACCGTCCCGGTGACGCCGGCCAGCGACCGCGCCGGGGACTCGACCGGCGAGCTGGGCGCCACCCAGTCCTTGCCGCCGGCGAGCGCGGTTGCGACGGCGCCCGAGAGCTCGACGGCGACCATGCGCGGGATTCTGTCGATCACCCCCCACGCCACCAGCTCGCGCAGCCCGCGCCAGATCCCCTGCACGCCGTCGCCCAGGCCGGCCGGAGCGATCACCAGGTCGGGGGCGGTGAACCGCAGCTGCTCGGCGACCTCGAAGGCGATCGTGCGGTAGCCCTCGACCGCCAGCGGATCGCTCCCGATCGGCGGCGACGACCGGTTGGAGACCGCGCGCCAGCCCAGCGTCCGCTCGGCGTCGGCCAGGAGCGGCCAGCGGCCGTCGCCGGCGCGCACACCCACCACCCGTCCTCCGACCGCCTCGATCGCGTCCCGGACGCGGGCGCCGACCGCCAGGTCGACGAGGCTGACCGAGCGCAGGCCGGCCCGCGCCGCATAGGCGGCGATCGAGACCGCGAGCGGGTCGTCGCCTGCCGTTGCCACCGTCGTCGACGGGTCGTCGATTGCCGAGATGGCAAGCGTGGAAAAGCGGTCGCGCCAGCTGCCGGTGGGATTGCGCCGCTCGTCCTTCACGAACAGCCGGCGCAGGCCAAGCTCGGAGCCCAGCGATCCGGCTGCCAGGAGCGGCGTGTCGCCTTCGCCGAGGCTGATCACACTGTCGCGGCTGATCGGCAGCTGGGTCAGGTAGCGCGTGATGCCGCGGCCGGTCAGCTTGCCGGGCTTGACCGCCGCCATCCGCGCATACACCGGCGTCGCGTTGGACGGCGCTCCCTCGGCCGAACAGGACGGACAGCCTCCGGGCATCGAGACGACGGGATACCGCCGGCGGCAGCGGAGACATTCCAGGGCGCTGGGGACGGCCATCCTGGCCCGAGCATAGTCGCTGCCGCTGCCGAACCCGGGTATCCTTGCCGCGTGATCTACTGCGTCATCCCGCGCGAGCTGGAGTCCGAACTGCTGCCGCGCATGCGCGAGTACTACCGGGACAACCCGGGCGTCGAGGTGATCGTCGACCGCCGTCACGGTGGGGCCTCGGAACGCCGCCGCGGCGACCGGCAGGCGGCCGATGAGCGACGGGTGATCCGCGACCGCCGGCGGGCCCGCATCCCGGGCACGTTCCCCGCCGTCGACGACGACCCGGCCTAGGGCCGGTCAGCCGGCGAGGGCGAGGACGCCGCTGGTGTCGGCGTGCGCGTTCCAGTCCTGGAAGCGGGACTCGATCTCGTCCACCTCGGCTCCGCGCCGCTGCAGCGTCACCGGCGACGCGCCCAGCATGTCGATCCGGAACTGGTACCAGGACAGGTCCCAGGCCACCGTGACGACCACCTCGCGGTGGCTCCGCTGAATCGCGCTGACGCGCGGCTCGCCGAGCGTTCGCGCGAGGCCCGAGATCATCCGCCGGTGACTGGACTCGTTGAACAGCTCGAGCCCGGCCTCGACGGCGTGCCGGGGATCGTCGGGGAGCGCCTCCGGCTCAAACGGCATCGGCACGCCGGTGCGCTTGCGGCGGTTGCTGAGGAACCCCCGCAGGCCGCGCTGGGGCGCGCTCCACAGCTGCATCGGCACCGCCGGCGCGCCCTCCCGGATCCACCCCCGGGCATCGGCCTGGTCGAGGCACAGCTCGCACACCCGGGCGTCGTCCTGGGCCGGCCGGTGGTAGGTCACCAGCTTCTCGCCAAGGAGCAGCGTGCGGCCACAGACGGCGCACTCGGATTCGATGTCGTTACGACGGATCTCGATCATCGTGGGATCGCCCTGACACGCTGAGACAGCGGCCGAGAGTATACCGAAGCGCTGCAACTTGGTTGCAGTTTGCGGGGTTTTATGGGTTTTCCGGGAAGTTCCCGGTTGCCGCCCTCCGAGCACCCGGCTAAGCTGCTCCGCTCGAAGGGGGTCTGACACAGATCGTAGGTGTCGCGAAGAGGATGATGCTGCTGGCCGCGACGTCCCTCGTCATCGTCGGGACGGTCGCAGGAGCCTCGGCATCCGCCGCTCAGGGTCCCGCGGCGAACGCCATGCGCCGGCTCGACCGGCTGCAGGCCAGGCGCGCCCAGACCGCGCAGGCGCTGGCCACCGCCAGCCGGCGGCTCACCGTCCTGCGCGCCCAGAGCCGGGCCGACCGGACCCAGCTGACCACCGAGCGGGCGAACCTGGTGGCGGCGCGCACGATGCTCGCCCAGCTGATCATCCGGGAGTACAAGTCGGCGGGAACCGACGCCGCCGCGTTCGTCTTTGCCTCCGGCTCGTTCTCCGACCTCATCGACCGGGTCGAGACGATCGACCGCATCGACGAGGGTCAGACGGCGATGATCGCCCAGATCAATGCCGATACCGTGCGCCTGCAGGCCCTGCGGACGCAGCTCGTCTCGCGACGCGCCGACGAGGCGGCGGCGGTGAACCGGCTGACCGGTGACGAGAATCGGCTCGATGCCGACATCGCCGTTCAGCACAGCTTCGTCGCCTCGCTGACCACGCCGGTTCGGGCCGGCGTCGACCGAGAGAAGCAGCGGCGGGGCAAGCTGGCGCAGAGCCACGGAGGCTCCGGCGGCAGCGTCTTCTACGGCGACGTCACCTGGTACGGCCCCGGATTCGCGGGCCATCGCACCGCCGACGGCGAGATCTTCGACCCCAACAAGCTGACCGCGGCCAGCCCCTGGCTGCCCTTCAATACGATGCTCCGGGTCACCAGCACGGTCACCGGCAAGAGCGTCGTCGTCCGCGTCAACGACCGCGGCCCCTTCGGCGAGGGCGTGCTCGACCTCTCGGCACACGCGGCCCAGGTCATCGATCTGTCTGGCTGGCAGCGCTGCCGGCTGCAGATCCTCAGCGAGCCCTAGGCCTTCGCCAGCTCGCGTTCCTTGGCTGCCGCGGCGATCAGCCCCTGGGCGACGTGCGACGGCACCTCCTCGTAGCGCAGGAAGCTCATCGTGTAGTCGCCCCGGCCGCCGGTCATCGAGTTCAGGTCGGGTGCGTAGGTGAGCACCTCGGCCATCGGGACGTCGACGTGGATCGTCGTCAACCCGGCGCCCGGGTCCATCCCCAGCACGCGGCCGCGACGGCTGGTCATGTCGCCGATGATGTCGCCAACTGCCTCGTCGGGGACGCTGATGTCGAGGCGCATGATCGGCTCGAGCAGGGCCGGGTCGGCCTCCGAGAACGCCTTCTTGAATGCCATCGAGCCGGCGATCTTGAACGCCATCTCGGATGAGTCGACGGTGTGGTACGAGCCGTCGACCAGGGTCACCTTGACGCCGACCACCCGCGAGCCGGAGAGGTCGCCCTGCTGCATCGCCTCCTGGATGCCCTTGTCCACGGCCGGCCGGAAGCCCTGCGGGATGACCCCGCCGACGATCTTGTCCACGAACTCGTAGCCCTCGCGCTCGGGGAGCGGCTCCAGGGTGATCTGGCAATCGCCGAACTGGCCGCGGCCGCCGGTCTGCTTCTTGTAGCGCCCCTGTGCGCGGGCGGGCTTGCGAATCGTCTCAAGGTACGGCACGCGCGGCGGGTGCAGCGTCACCTCGACCCCGAACCGGCGGTGCATGCGGTCGAGAGTGACCTCGACGTGCATCTGCGAGAGCCCGGCGACGATCATCTCCCCGGTCTGCGGATCGCGGTGCACGTCCAGCGACGGATCCTCCTCGGTCAGCCGGCGAAGCGCCTGGTAGGCCTTGTCCTCCTCGCCCTTGCTCTTCGGCTCGATGGCGAACGAGACGACCGGCGCCGGCAGCGCCAGCGGTTCGATCTCGGCCGGGTGGTCGGAATCCGAAAGGACGTCGCCGGTGCCCGTGTCCTTCAGCTTGGCGACCGCTCCCAGCGAGCCGGGGCCGAGCTCGTCGACCGGCGTATGGTCCTTCCCCTGGAGGAGCAGCAGCTGGCCGACCCGCTCCTTGGCGTGAGAGTGGTTGTTGGTCAGCGCAGAGTCGCTGGTCAGCGTGCCGGCGAATACGCGCAGCAGGCTGACCTTGCCGCTGAAGGGGTCGGCGATCGTCTTGAACACGTAGGCGACGGTCTCGGCGCCGCCGACCTCGGGCACGTTGCGTGCGCGGGCCGGCGACGGCAGGCCCTCGACGATCAGGTCGAGCAGTCCCCGCGAGCCGACGTTGCGGGTGGCGGCGCCGCAGCCGACCGGGAAGAGCTGCCCATCGGTCACCAGCTTCTTGAGCGCCGAGGCCATCTCGTCGCGGCTGATCTCGCCGCCCTCCAGATAGCGCTCCATCAGCTCGTCCGAGGTCTCGGCGACCACATCCATCAGATGGTCGTGGTATTCGTCGGCGAGCTCCTTGACCTCGTCCGGGATCTCGGTGGCCTGGTCGTGCGCCTCGCCATCGCCATGCAGGTAGGCGACCATGTGCACCAGGTCGACCACGCCACGGAACTCGTGCTCGGCGCCGATCGGTATCTCGACCGCGACGCAGCGGTCGGAGAGTTGGCTGCGCAGGGCCTCCAGCGTCTGGAAGAAGTCGGCCCGCTCGCGATCGAGCAGGTTCACCAGCACCAGCCGCGACAGCCCGAGGTCGTCGCAGCGCCTCCACAGCCGGGTCGTCCCGACCTCGACGCCGAGCACGCCGGAGACGGTCACGATCGCCCCCTCGACCACGCGCAGGGAGGACATCACATCGGCCTGAAAGCTCGGCTCGCCGGGGGTGTCGATCAGGTTGATCGTACGCCCCTCCCACTCCAGGTGGGTGACGGTGGCCGAGATCGACATCTCGCGCCGGCGTTCCTCGTCGTCGTGGTCGGAGACCGTCGACTTCTCGGACACGCTGCCCAGCCGGTTGATCGTGTCCGACTCGTAGAGCAACGCCTCGACGAGCGAGGTCTTGCCGGTGCCGCGGTGTCCGATCACCGCGACGTTGCGGATCTTTCCAGGCTCAATGTGCGCCATACGCTCTGCCTTTCTGTCTGCCGGCGACGCCGGTGCTCACGATACGTCGAAGACGATCCCCTGCGCCAGGGGAAGCTCGCGCGAGTAGTTGACCGTCGCGGTCTGCCGCCGCATGTATGCCTTCCAGGCGTCGGAGCCCGACTCGCGGCCGCCGCCGGTCTCTTTCTCGCCGCCGAAGGCGCCGCCGATCTCGGCACCGGACGGTCCGATGTTGACGTTGGCGATGCCGCAATCGGAGCCGGCGGCGGAGAGGAACGCCTCGCCCTCGCGAAGGTCGTTGGTGAAGATGCACGACGAGAGGCCCTGGGGCACGTCGTTGTGGATCGCCACCGCCTCCTCGAGCTCGCCATAGGGGATCGAGTAGAGAATCGGCGCGAACGTCTCCTCGCGGACGACGTCCGTCTGCTCGGGCATCCGTACGACTGCAGGGCGCACGTAGCGCGCCTCCGGCCAGCGGTCGGCAAGCTCGCGCTCGCCGCCGGCGACGCTGCCGCCGTCCGCACGCGCCCGCTCGAGCGCTCGCTGCATGCCGTCGAACGCGTCCTGTGAGATCAGCGGCCCGCACAACGTCTCCGGCTCGCGGGGATCGCCGACGCTGACGCTGGCATAGGCCCGCTCCAACCGCTCCAGGAGACCGTCCGCGATCGACTCGTGGACGATCAGGCGACGGAGCGACGTGCAGCGCTGGCCGCAGGTGCCGACGGCGGCGAACAGGATCGCCCGCACGGCCAGGTCGAGGTCGGCGCTGGGGGCGACGATCATCGCGTTGTTGCCGCCCAGCTCGAGCACCGTCCGACCCAGGCGAGCCGCGACCTTGGGCGCCATGGCCAGGCCCATGGCGGTCGAGCCGGTGGCCGAGATCAGGGGCAGCCGGCGGTCCTCAGGGAGACTGCGGGCGTGACCGCCCAGCACGACCTGGACGAGCCCGTCCGGGACGTCGCCCAAGCGCTCCGCCGCGCGTTCGAAGAGCGCTCGGCAGGCGAGCGCGGTGAGCGGGGTCTGGGACGAGGGCTTCCACACCACCGGATCGCCGCAGACAAGCGCCAGAGCGGTGTTCCAGCTCCAGACCGCGACCGGGAAGTTGAAGGCGGTGATGACGCCGATCGGCCCCAGCGGATGCCAGGTCTCCATCATCCGGTGCCCCGGCCGCTCGGAGGCGATCGTCAGCCCGTAGAGCTGGCGCGAGAGCCCGACCGCGAAGTCGCAGATGTCGATCATCTCCTGCACCTCGCCCAGCCCTTCCTGGACGATCTTGCCCGCCTCCAGGGTGACCAGCGCGCCCAGCCCCTCCTTCTCGCGGCGAAGCTCCTCGCCGAACAGCCGAACCAGCTCGCCGCGGCGAGGCGCCGGAACCTCGCGCCAGGCTGCGAAGGCGTCGACCGCCCGGGCAACCGCGGCGTCGACGTCTGCCGCCGGCGTCGTCTGTGGGGCAGCGATCACCTCGCCGGTGATCGGCGTTCGCACCTCCAGGTCGCCCGACTCCACCAGCGCGCGCTCGACCCCCAGCCGGGAGAGCAGCGCGAGGGCGTCGGACGTATCGGTTGCGTGCAGCATCGAGCGGCCTCCTGGCGCGTCGGAGTACGGACTGAACGCAGTTTACTGGCGGGCGGGGAGCGGCTCGCGGGCTACCGGCGGTCCGTGGGCAGCCGCTCCAGGCTGCCGTGCAGCTTGGCCTTCAGGCGCAGGATGGCCTTCGTATGCAGCTGCGACACCCGCGACTCGGTGACGCCGAGCACCTCGCCGATCTCGCGCAGCGTCAGCTCCTCGTAGTAGTAGAGGGTGATCACCGTCTTCTCGCGGTCGGGAAGCTTGCCGATGGCTCCGGCCAGGGCTTCCCGCACCTCGGTCCGCGACATCTCCAGCGACGGGTCGTCGGCATGCGGGTCCTGCAGGGTGTCGATCAGCGACACGGTGTCGCCGCCCGAGGAGCTGATCGTCCACAGCTCGTCCAGGGCGGCCACCGAGGAGCGGCTGATCTGGGTCAGCGAGTCCTGGAACTCCTCGGGGGTGATGCCGATGTGGGCGGCGATCTCCTCATCGGTGGGCGGCCGGTGCAACCGGTGCTCCAGCTCGCCGATGGCCCGCTCGATCTCCCGCGCCCGGCTGCGCACCGACCTCGGCACCCAGTCCAGCGAGCGCAGCTCGTCGATGATCGAGCCCTTGATGCGGCTGATCGCATAGGTCTCGAACTTGGTGTCACGGCCGGGGTCGTAGCGCTCGATCGCATTCATCAGGCCGAGCAGCCCGTAGCTGACCAGGTCGCCCTCCTCCACGTGCGCCGGGAGTCCCGTGCCCAGGCGGCCGGCGACGTACTTGACGAGCGGCGCGTAGGTCAGGATCAGCCGGTCGCGCAGCCGCGGATCGTTCGTCCGCTTGTACTCCTCCCAGATGAGGACTGCGTCGTCGGTCATGCTCGCGGGTGAGATGCCGCGTGCGCCGCCCGCAGGTGACGCACGCTGACGTGGGTGTAGATCTGGGTCGTGCCGACTGAGGCATGACCTAACAGGTGCTGAATACTACGGAGATCGGCGCCACCTTCGAGCAGATGCGTGGCAAATGTGTGCCGAAGAGCATGTGGTGATCGGTGCGCGATGCCCGCCCGGGCAAGTGCCCGGTCGAGCGAACGGCGCAGGTCAGAGGGGTGTAGCGGCCGCCCGCGAACGCTCAGAAGGAGCGCCTCGGCCGCCCTCCCGCCGGCCAGCTGCGGCCGTCCCTGGCGCAGATAGCAGTCCAGCACGTCGGCCGCCTGAACGCCGATCGGGACGACACGCTGGACGCCTCCCTTGCCGGTCACCCGCAGCTCCAGCTCGTCCAGCGCAAGGTCGGAGAGGCGAAGGCCGCAGGCCTCGGCGGCGCGCAGACCGCAGCCGTAGAGGAGCTCGAGCGCCGCCCGGTCGCGCAGGTCGCGCGGGCTCTCCTGCGGCCGGCTCTCGAGCAACGCCGACGTCTCGGCGGCGGAGAGGGTCGCCGGCAGCGTGCGGACCCGTTTCGGGCCCGGCACGACCGCCGCCGGATCGACGTCGGAGATTCCCCGCTCGCGCAGCCAGGCGTGCAGGCTGCGCACGGCCGAGAGCTTGCGGGCGGCCGTCGCCGGGGCATAGTTGAGGCTTCCCAGGTAGGCGGCGAAGCGGCGGAGCAGCCGCTGATCGACGGCGTCCAGGGCCACCCCGGCAGCATCCAGCCAGCGCCGGTACTGCCGCAGGTCGGACCGGTAGGCGCGGATGGTGGACGGCGACGCCCCGCGCGCCCGCAAGGCGTCCAGGTAGCGGCTGATCGGATCCCGGGAATCAGTGGTCGACGTCATCGGGCGGTCATAGCGCTCGTTCGGCGGTCGGCCGAGGTGTCCTTTTACCAGCGCCGCAATCCCAGGTCACGCAGCGCCAGATCGCCCATCCAGGCGCCCAGTGCGAACGCCGCGACGGTGATCGGCCAGCGGCCCGCCATGAGCGCGGCCAGACCGATTCCGATCAGTCCCAGCGCGAGGGCGGCGAAGAGGATCGCACGCGGAGTCGGGCGGCCGGCGGCCACCCGGAAAGCCTACCGGCCGGGCAGGATCGCGAAGCGCTGCTGGGCCACGCCGTGAACGCCCGTGAAGTCGCCGCCCGCGTACACCGAGCCACGGTAGCCGCGCAGTGCCCACAGACCGAGCACGCCCGCCGTCGACGAGAAGTCCGGGTTCCACGACATCAGCACGCCCTTGGGGCTGAGCATGAACGCCTTGTGGCGCTGGATGCGGGCCGACTTGCCGTGCTCCGACATCGCCTGGTTCCGCTTCGGGGCGACGTTGTCGCCGTGCATGCCGAAGACCGGATACTTGCGGACGACCGCGACCGCCTGCACGTTGCCGTCGGTGGTGTAGTACCAGCGGCGGCGGCCGCTCGACGCGGTGTAGGAGATCGCCGTGCCGCCCGGGCCGCCCTCGGCCGCATACAGCCGATTGCCTGCCAGTGCAATATCGAGGATGTCGTACTGGGGATGGTTGACCCAGGTCGTGAGCTTGCCGCGGCGGACGCCGAGGGCGGTCAGCCCCGGCTGCGAGCGGCCGTTGACGACCGTGAAGGTGCCTGCGACATAGACGCGCCGGCGGGGGACGTCGACCACGATGTCGCGCACCTCGCCGTTGGTGCCCGGATGCCAGCGCGTGCTCAGGGCGAAGCGCCGCCCGTGAAGCACCAGCTTGGCCAGATGGACGCGCGACCTGCCCATCACGGAGCGGAAGGAGCCGCCGATGTAGAGGGCAGTCCGGGTCGCCGCGACCATCCGCAGGCCGCCCCGGATGTGCAGGTTGGGCACCCGCTTGACCAGCCGGTTCGTGTGCAGGTTGAACGACGCGAGGCCGGCCCGGGGCCGGCCATTGACATGCGTGAACATGCCCGCCACGTACAGGAACTTGCCGCTCGGCGAGGACGCGAGCCCGTACACCCGGCCGTCCAGGTGGGCGTGGAAGCCGCCCAGCGAGCCGTTGTTCTTGACCACCGCCAGATACGTGCGGGTGACCGACCTGCCCTTGTGGTTGGCGAGCACCGTGAAGTTCCCGCCGATGAAGATCCGCTTGCCGACGCGCAAGATGTCGTCGACCCTCCCTAGCTCCTTGTCCGCCTTCGTCCAGTTCGGCGCCACAACCTGCCAGGACAGGCGCGGCGATGGCGAGACGTCGGGGCGGATGTTACGGGCCTGCGCGGTGCCGGCGAAGGCGGCCGCGGCGATGGCCGAGGCAACGAGGACGGAGCGGGATGTACGGGTCATGGGCCTCCGAGTTGAGGACGGGCGACACCCTACCGACCCGATCGGCCACGGCCTGTCAGTGCCCACGGGCGCCAAACGAAACCTTGACCGGGTCTTTACGTATCCCCCATCGCCCCTTACCTGGAGCGGTC
>Ga0070714_100001081_pt1 | contig 19492 bp, 21 predicted proteins | sample LARL83metaG_FD_65450 | JGI IMG/M metagenome (GOLD analysis project Ga0070714, IMG submission 65450) | Corn, switchgrass and miscanthus rhizosphere microbial communities from Kellogg Biological Station, Michigan, USA - LAR L8-3 metaG | ecosystem: Host-associated > Plants > Roots > Rhizosphere ... | reverse complement strand
CGGTCGAGCGGGTTCAAGCAAACCACCCCGCCCTCAGTCAGCCCGTAGCCTTCGATCAACGGCAGGCCGATCGCGGAATAGAATCTCGCCAGCTCTTTTCCCAGCGGGGCGGCGCCTGAACACACGATCCTCAGCCGGCCGCCCAAGCGCGCGTGGATCTTAGAAAATACCAGCCGATGCGCGACCTTGATTGACGTCTGCATCCACTTGGGAACGGGCTTGCCTTCCTCGCGCAGGCGGCTGACTTCCGCGCCCAGGCCTACCGCGCCGTGGAACAGCTTCTTCGCCACGGTGCTCTTCTTCTTGATTTCTGCATTAACGCTGGCAAAGATCCGCTCCCACACGCGCGGAGGCGCCAGTAGAAAAGTCGGCCGGATGGTCTTCATCTCGTTCGGCAATTTGGCGAGGCTTTCGGAAAACCAGACTGTGACGCCGAGGCGAATCGGCAGCAGCTCAATCACTACACGCTGCGCGATGTGCGCCGAAGGAAGAAAGCCGATGGTGCTGTCGGTCGGCAACAGCGGCAACACCGTTGGCCCGGTGTCGACATTGGCGACCAGCGCCGCGTGTGTCACCAAGCCCATCTTCGGCTCGCCTGTCGCGCCCGAGGTGAGGTACAGTATCGCGAGATCATCGGGGTGCACGTCGGCACGAATCTTTTCGAAAGCTCGCGGATCGGCGGCCAGCGCCTGGCGGCCTTCGGCGCGCAACTGTTCGAGGGTGAGCGTATCTTTTGCTTCGCCGGTTAGAAGAATCCAGCGCACCGGCAGAGGTTCGCCGCCCGCAGCGTCCATCAACGACTGCATGCTCTTGGGATCTTCGACGAAGATGATCTTGGCATCGCTCGCTCGCAGGTTTCCGATCTGATCGGGCAGCGGGTAGCTGGTGTACAACGCGGCTGCGATCGAGCCATTCGCCATGATTCCGAGGTCGGCCAGGTAAAATTCCGCGCGCGTCTCCGTGTACAGCGCCACGATGTCGCCCTTGCCGATTCCTATGCGCCTGAGGCCACATGCGATCTCTTCGACCGCTTGCTTGTACTCGGCCCAGGAGTAAGTCTGATACTTGCCGCTGCCGATCGGCTGATAGAGAGCGGGAGCGTTACCGTATGTCTGCGCAGCGGTCTCCAGCACGGAGAAGATGGTGCGAGCACCCATGCAAATATTTTAGGCATGCTAGCTTGTGGGTTGTGGAAGTGCCTTGGCGCAGGGAAGTTGAAGTAGCGGTACAGGCCGCTCGTCAGGCCGCTGAACTGGCGTTGCGCTATCAACCTGGTATTGTGGCCGAGACCAAGTCCGACAATTCGCCGGTCACCGAGGCCGACCGCGCGTGCGAGCGGCTGATTGCACAAATCCTGAGCGAGGCATTTCCGGAAGACGGTTTGCTGGGCGAAGAAGGCACGCGGGCCGAATCCCGCAGCGGCCGCCGCTGGATCATCGATCCGATCGATGGCACGCGCGATTACGTCCGCGGTAATCCACTGTGGGCGAATCTCATCGCGCTCGAGGAGGGAAAAGAGGTCGTGGCGGGAGTGGTCAATTTGCCGATGCTAGGCAACTTGTATTCGGCGTCGCGCGGTGGAGGCGCATTCCGCAATGGCTCGCCCGTTCGCGTTTCTTCGAAGAGCTCAATCGATGAAGCCGTGTTGTGCATGAATGCGTTCAACAAGCTCGAGGGGACTCCACTGGAGCGCGGCATGCTCGACTGGATGGCCCGTTTCTGGGCCGTGCGAGGATTGGGCGGAGCGACGGATGCAATGATGGTCGCTTCCGGACAGGCTGAGGTTTGGATCGAGCCCCGCGCAGCGCCTTGGGACTTCGCGCCGCTGAAGGTTATCGTCGAAGAAGCCGGCGGGCGCTTTCTGAACTTCGACGGCGGCAGCAGCATTTACGCGGGCAACTGCATGGTCTGCGCCCCGGGGCTCGAATCTGAAGTACTAAGATTTCTGGGAATCGATCGTTAAACACCGTTCACGTGACGGGATTTTAACTGACTCCGCCGAAACTCCGGGCGTGCAAATGCATTTACACGTCTGGAAGGAGAAACAGAAAATGAAAAAAATGATTTTGGCACTCGCCGGCGCCGGCTTGATGGTGAGCAGCGCCTTCGCGCAGGAAAACCGCATTCATGAGCGGAAGGAGAACCAGCAGCAACGCATCGCGAACGGTGTAGAAAATGGGTCTCTGACCCCCAAGGAGACGGCGCATCTGGAGAACAAAGAGGCGGTCCTGAACAAGGAGGTCCGTGCCGACCGCAAGGCGAACGGCGGCAATCTAACCAACAACGAAAAGCGGCAGATCAATCGCCAGCAGAATCGGCTGAGTAGAAACATTTACAGGCAGAAGCACGACGGCCAGCACCAATAGTCACTTCGGAGGAGGGGAGCCGGCGCGCTTTTCACCGCAGAAACATCGAGAGGCGCGCCATGGCTTCTTCCACGATATTACGCTCGGCGGCGTAACAGATACGCACTGAGCCTTCGCCTCCGGCTCCGAACGCGACGCCTGGCGCAAGTCCTACCTTGGTTTCCATGAGCAGCCGTTTGCAGAAGTCGAATGAGTCAATCAGGCCCGCAACTTTAGGAAACAGATAGAACGCGCCATCGGGTTTGGGCACGGTGATGCCCGGCATCTTGGCGAGGGCGGCCAGGCAGAAATCGCGATTCTCCTTCAGGCGGACCAACATCTCACACAGCGTGTTCTCGCCCCACAACAGCGCCGTCTCAGCGGCTCGCTGTGCGAAGCTGGGCGCGTGCGACACGATAAACTCGTTGAGTTGCGTAGCACGTGCGGCGAGATCGCGGCGGGCCACCAGCCAACCCAAGCGCCAGCCGGTCATGCAGTACATCTTCGAAAAAGACTGGACCACAATCACCGCGTCGTCACGCGTGGCGAGCTTGAGGATGGTCGGCGCGGGCGTGGTCGGCTTGGCCCCGGTGTAGTTGAGCCGTTCATAGACTTCGTCCGCGACCAGCCACAGATTGTGCCGGCGCGCGAATTCGAGCAGCCGGCGCTGCTCGTCGACAGTTGCCACCCACCCGAGGGGATTCGACGGCGAGGTGTAAAGCAGCATGCGCGTTCGCGGAGTGACGGCGGATTCGAGCGCGGCGAAGTCGATCTGGTAGCGGTCACCGATCAAGGGCTGGGGGATCTCGACGGGCACTCCGTTCGCCATGGCAACGTTGGCTGCCCCATTCGGCCAGGCGGGCGTCAGCACCAACCCTTCGTCGCCCGGATCGATCACGCAACGGATACCGAGATTGAGCGCCTGAACTCCCGACGCCGTGATCACGATTTCGTTCGCCGGATCGAGTTCGACACCTTGTAATTCCTGGTAGTATCGCGCCAGCGATTTGCGCAATGACGGCAGGCCAGCGTTCTCAGTGTAGAACGTAAAGCCATCGGCCATGGCCTTCTGGGCCGCGCGCTTGATGTACTCGGGCGTCGGAAGATTCGATTCACCGAAGTAGAGTCTCAAGACGCCATCCATTGACATGGCGATTTCCGCCAGTTCGCGGATACGGGAATGGGGGACGCGCAGCGCCGAGGCTGCGACCGTGGGTGTCATGTTCCTTTTAGTTTAAATGCGTTGACGCTGAAGATCCTAGCGGCACGCGCCGCTCGCCTTATTCGCCCTGAAAAAGAGTTTCCAGCAATTGGCAGCTCGATTCCATCAGGTGATCGATTTGAGGCTGCGCCAGGGACGACCGTGCGATGGCAGTGATGCGACGTGAGATTGCTTCTGCCGTTACACGTTTCCGTTCTGACGGCGGCCAGTTGCCGATAACGTCCAGCCGGTAGTCCAGAAACCGGATCTCGGATTCCGCAGGACTCTCCAGGATTGTGGTTTGCACATAATGCTTATCGACACGAATCCCAATACTCGCTCAAATGTTGCTCAACCGCGACGATAAGAGAGTTTAGCGTGCACTCCCGCCGCGATGCATTGCATCCCGATGAAGCCGGGGAGGCGCCTGGAGCAACAGGAGAAGCATGACCAGTGCAGAGACCGAAGCGCGCCCATCCCAACCACCTTCCGACAAGAAACCCTGGGCGCTGGATGACTTGCCCCCGTTTCCTTTGGTGGCGACGCGGCTGCTGGAGGTGCTCTCCCAAGAGAACGCGCACATTACGGGCGTAGGCCGCATCATCGCGGCCGAACCGGTTTTTGCCAGCCGCGTGCTGCAGATGGCCAACTCGCCGCTGTTCGCGCTCCAGACCCAGGTGAAAACGATCTCGCACGCCATTGTCCTGCTCGGACTGGACCGGGTCAAGGCCATCACGGTCACGCGGGCTTTAGGAGACTTTGTCGGACCTGTTCTGAAAATTAAATCACTGCGTGCTTGCTGGGAGAACAGCCTGGCTTGCGCGCTGCTCTCGGAAAAACTGGCTCGAGCTTGTAAAATGGACACCGATTTCGCTTACGTCTCGGGCCTGCTTCGCGATATCGGCCGTCTGGCTTTGTTGGTGAAGTACCCCGATTCCTATTCCAACCTGCTGGCTGTCTCGGGTGAGCAAGACTTTGATCTGATCGAGACCGAACGCGAATTATTCGACATCGATCACTGCCAGGCTGGTGGCTGGCTGATGGCGAAAATGCCATTTCCGCCGGAACTATGCGAGGTAGTGTCCAAACATCACCAGCTCCCCACGGGTCAATTCCGAATGGTGCACCTGGTTCGGATTGCCGACATGTTAACGGACGCGTTGGGCTTTGCCGTGCTAACAGTGGCCCATCAGCCCACTTACGGTGAGGTGATTCAGGAGCTCCCCGAGGCGGCGTCCTTGCGCTTTACGCCTGATCCGGAGGAATTGAAAGCCGATATCGGCGCGAGAATCAAATCCTGGGGCTGACGCGGACCCTCGTTGCGCGCTAACGAATGTCTGAAAAAGGCAAGGGCCGCAGGATCGAGTTGCTGATGTTCGACACATTCTCGGCATCGCTAAAGCCTGGTTGCACTCGGAGCTTCTGCCATTCCGGATCGGCACCGAACGCCTGCCACAGTTTCTCGCGCGCCGCAAGATTATCGAACGACAGCATGTAGACCAGGTTCGGCATCCGAGCGCCTATCAATGTCTCGCCGTAAAATACCGGACGCATTTCCAGCCGCTTGAAGATCCCGATCTCACCTTCGTTGAACATCTTGATCTTGCGCCCCAGCGTAAAGCTGTTGTTCGATTCGTACATTCGTAATTCAAAAACCCGCGGTGGGCGCGAACTGTCGGTGGGCGGGGGGACCACCTGCGGCATCCCTTCGAAACAGCGCAGCAGCGAACTTTCCATGCGCTCGTAACCGAGGCCGGGCGCCGCATTATAAGCATCCCGGGCTTGGATGTATTCCTTGTCAGCCGCCATTTTCTCGTTAGCCGCCTCCATCGCACTCAGGCTTGGGAAAGAGGCCAGGCTAAGAATGAACGGGCTTTCGTCGGCGATCACGCTGCCGAAAAACCCCAATTGAGTGGCGCCCGAGCGCTTTAGCGCAGGCGAGATCGCGCGCAGAAACTCGGTGGTCCGCTGCATCTGATTCTCGGTGTTGGTGCGCATGTGAAGCCAGCGCAGCTCCAGGATGCTTCGTCCGGCGGGGGCGGCGGCCAAGGCCAAGGGTCCTGACCATGCCAACCCGGAGGCAGTGAGCGAAAAGTTTCGTCGGGTCATTCAAACTGACTGTACAATAAACCGCATCGGTTTTGGAGAGACCGCGGCCACACTGAGCGGGGAACGTTTATGCCAATGCCGCCGCCGGCACCGCTCCGAAGCGCCGCTCGCGCGAGTGGAATTCAGCCACGGCTGCGCCCAGATCGGAAGCGCTGAAATCGGGCCACATGACCGGCGTGAAGACCAGCTCCGCGTAGGCGCATTCCCAAAGCAGAAAATCGCTGAGGCGCTTTTCGCCACCCGTACGAATCAGCAGGTCGACGTCCACTCCGCCCAGTGCCGCGGCGAAATCCTCACGCGTGGCTTTGCTCTTGAGTTTGCGGGCCGCCTTCAGAATTGCGCTGCGCGATGAATAATCCACGGCGATGCGGAGATGCAGCTTTTTACCCGGGGCCGTCGCCTTTTCGGTGGATTCGATGACAGGCAGCAGCATGCGAGGCAGCCGGTCACGCCGGCCGATGACGGACACACGCACGCCGTTCTTCACGCAGTCGGCTTGTTCACGGCGCAAATAGGAGTGAAACATCTTCATCAGCGCGGAGACTTCAGCCGTCGGCCGCTGCCAGTTATCGGATGAAAAGGCGTAGACCGTCAGAGTGCCGATGCCCAGGTCCGGAGCAGCTTCAACGGCGCGGCGTAACGCCTCGGCCCCGGCGCGATGTCCGGCGATACGCGGCAAACTGCGGGTGGTGGCCCAACGTCCGTTGCCGTCCATGATGATGGCGGCATGCAATCCTCGGGAAGTTCTTTGCGACATAAAGCGTTCCTCCAAAAAAAGGGACCTACAGCTCGCGCATGGCTTGAATCAGCGCTTCCATGTGATTGAGATATTTTTCGAGCGCCCGCCGCCCCGTTTCGGTCAAACGATATTCCGTCTTCGGCATGCGGCCCTGAAACGACTTCGTGCAGGCCACGTAACTAGCCTCCTCCAGCTTGCGTGCATGTACGCTCAGGTTGCCATCGGTCGTCTTGAGCAGTTTCTTTAGTTCGTTGAATGTGAGCGATCGGTTCGCAGCCAGAGCGCTAACGATTCCCAGGCGCATGCGCTCGTGGATCAATCGATCCAGCGCGGGCAGCGTTTTGCCGCCCACAATCGCGCGAGCCTCGGACAGTTTCTCTGGCGGCATTTCTTTTCGAGCAGCACCTTGTTTAGACACAATACCTCCAGGGTTTAGACACAATACCTCCGCGGTTTAGACACAATACCTCCGGGGTCTAGCCACCGTACTTCCTGGCAATGATAATTCCAAAAACAACATGCAGACCGCCGAATCCCATTCCCAATAGCGGTGTGCCCCATGAGAAAGGACAGAACAGCGCGATGGCGCCCACCAGCATGAAGCACATTCCCATCAATGGAACAATGCGCACTGAGAAAGCGCCCCCTGTAACGACGCCCGTACCGTAAAGCAAGAGCCACGTTCCCGGAATCGCCTGGCTTAATCCGGCCTGGAACAGGACGACCGTCAGCAGCGCACCGACCAGCAGCGGCGGCGCAAAGCTCAATACGAACCTCCGGCCGGGCGCCGAGAGCAGCGGAAGCTGTGCAGAATCCGCCTTGCGCTTCATGGCCCACAAGCCCAGCGCAATCGCGAAAATTCCTTCGATCAACCAAGTGGTGAGCCACGCTCCCGTGCTGGATTGGCGCGCGGCGATCAGGGTGGCCGCCAGCGCACTAACGCCCATCACGACTCCGCCCCAGCCCGGTACGGCCGTGAACGCCCCGGCGCGCTCCATGGTCTCGCGGATGAAGCGCAGGTTGTCCATGGCGCGCGTGTGCAGCGCCACGGTTTCGGGCGGAACCGCGCGAATGGGCCGAACGGAAGCCATATGAGGATTATACGCGATCTACTTTGCGATGTAAAGTGGTTATGCGAAAAGCTCCAGTTGATCGTCCACAGGCCATTCCACCGGTTGCCGCGGAGCCAACTTGTGCCGCGACAGGGCGTTTTGGACGCGCTCGCGAATCACTTCCGGATAATGACCCTTCAGATAAGCGTTCGTTTGGTACCGCTCCTTGTAGCGACGCAGCAGATGCGGGAAATGCTGCTCGAGAAAGGGAAAGAAAACCTGCTGGGCGCAAGGCTTCAGGAACAGCGGACTGGCGCTGAAGGAGCTGGCACCATTCGCGGCCGCCGCCGCACAGACCGCTTCCAGGCTCTTCTCGCTATCGTTTATCAGCGGCATCATAGGATGGGCCAGCACGCCTACGCGCACTCCGGCCTGGGTGAGCGCTCGGACCGCGGCCACACGCAGTCCGGGGCGCGGCGCGCGTGGTTCCAGCAGACGGGCCAGCGCTTCATCCAGAGTCGTAATCGTCAAGTGGACGCTAACGGTATTTTTTCGTCCGATCTGCGCCAGCAGTTCAGCGTCGCGGGCCACCAAATCCGATTTGGTGGTGATCCCGAGCGAGAAGCCCCGCTCGCCGGCGAAAACTTCCAGCATCCTGCGGGTGATGCGAAAGCGCCGTTCGGCCGGCTGATAGGGATCGGTGGCAGTACCGATCCAGATAGTTTCTCCGGACTTGAGGCGCCGCACCTCGTCGCGGAACCAGGGCACATGAAAGCGCTTGGCGTAAATCTTTCGCTCGAAAAGCTCCGGATCGCGCAGTTCCATGAACTCATGCGCATAGCGCGCATAACAATATTTGCAGCCGAATTCGCACCCGCGATAAGGATTCACGGTGAAGATCTCACGCATACGCCCGGAACCACGCCCGATAAAACGGCGCGTCTCGAGTTCCAGATACTCAACACTCTTCTTGGCTTCGAGCAACTCGCTGGAGGCGGCCAGGCGCGCGATGCCTATCAGTCTGGGGGAGGGTTGGTCGTCAAACAGCATATACGGCCCGTTGCTATATTCGCCTTTTATTCGCCTATTGTCAAGTGACAAGGTGCACCGCCTAAGGCCTTATAACTAGATGGCCGGTAGGGAAAATACCCTAGGTAACCCCAAGCCTGTCACAACCCTGGCGTGAAGGCGTCCAACCTAGCGTGAGGGATTGGTTCTATGTTGGGTTGGGCAATTGCCTTTTTTGTAGCGGCCATCATTGTGGCCCTGCTGGGCATGGCCGAAGCCGCAACGACATTTGCCGTTATAGCGAAAGTATTGTTCTGGGTCTTTCTCGTTGGCTTTGTCTTCAGCCTGGTAATGCATTTTTCGAAAAGCCGCGCCTGAGCACGTGACTAAACGTGGCGCTACAACACGAGGCGCGCATCGCCCTCGCGCCGGGTGACGTGCTCGCGGTCGAGGAATTCGAGGAGCGGAATGGCGTACTTGCGGGAGACCCCGGTCCAGTCCTTGAAGTCGGGGACGGCGAAGCGTGCGCCTTTCTTCTTGGCCAGCAGTTCGCGCAACGACCGGATCGCTGAGGCATGAAACACCAGTTCGTCGCTGACCCGAACCAGCCGTTTGTCCCGCAGCAGCAACTGCAGAATATTGCGCGCGCTTTTGGGCTCCACGCCGGACTTTCCCAGCACCTCGTTCAAGGAGGGAACGGCCAGACCCGCGGCTTGAAACGCGCGCTCGATCTTCGCCGATGCCTCCACTTCGTCCTGCTTCAGCGAGATCTGGTGCGAGGCGAGGCGTACTGTTTCGCCGTCGGCGGCCAGCGTTTTGGCGCGTGCCAGAAGAGAGTCCAGCAACCAGGCAGGGGCGGCCGGCAGTTGCTTGCTTCGGAGTTCCTCTTTCGACAGCCCCCCGAGCAGAGGATTCTTCCGGTGGAATTGCTTCAGCGTTTCGTGGATTGCTTCGAGCTGGCTCGCCACCCATTTGGAATCGAGGAGCCAGAATTGGGGCGACTCAAAGGCGATTACCGGCGCGGCTCCCGCGGCTTTCCGTATATCGGCCTCCAGCAGCCCGGTGCGCGCCACCAGCTCCGGCATCCCCATCCCGTAACGCGCTTCGCTAACCAGCAGCGCGATGCGATCAGCCGTCGGCGCGGATTCAAGAATCCGCATGCGTTCAAGTCCAGCTCTCCGCGGCGCCGCGATGTCGAGCACAGTCCCGCCACCGATGGTCACCACCGGCGAGAACATGCGCACAATGAAACGATCGCCGGGCACCAGCAGCAGCGGTTCGGTCAACAGAAAGCGGACATAATCGCGGGCGCCGGGCGCCAGCGCATCTGTTCCACGCAGCCTCCGCACTTCGGCTTCTACCTCGGCGGTTCCGGCGTGAAAGTGAACGGGCGCGCGATGCTTCAGCGGCTTGGCGGAGCCGAGCAGCTCAAAAACGCAATCCACCTGCGTCGTCGCGTGGAATCTTCCGGCTTCCGCCAGCAGCATGCCGCGCCGCATTTCGGCCGCCTCCACGCCGGCCATGTTCAGCGCGGTCCGCTGGCCGGCAGTAGCTTCCGGCACGCTGGCGCCATGCACCTGGATGCCGCGCACTCGCACCCGCTGCCGCCCCGGATGCAGTTCCACCTCTTGCTCGACATGCACCCGGCCCGACACCAGCGTGCCCGTGACGACGGTTCCAAAACCACGCATCGAGAAGGCTCGATCGATCGGCAGTCGAAAATATTGCGAGGCATTTTTCTCAGGAACTGTCGCAGCCATCTTTTCGATTTCCGCGCGCAGATCGCCCAAGCCCGCTCCGGTCGTAGAGCTGACCGCGACCATGGGGGCATTTTCCAGGAAAGATCCTCGCACAAATTCATCAACTTCGAGCCGGACCAGTTCGATAAGATCTTGGTCCACCATGTCGGACTTCGTGAGAACAACTATGCCGTTCCGAATACCCAGCAGCCTGCAGATGTCGAAATGTTCGCGAGTTTGTGGTTTGATGGACTCATCGGCAGCTATCACAAACAGAACGAGATCAATGCCCCCTACCCCCGCTAACATGTTTTTAATGAACCTTTCGTGGCCGGGGACGTCTACAAAACCGAGGCGCACATTCTGCGAAATCTGCAGATGCGCGAAGCCCAGGTCTATGGAAATACCGCGCTGCTTTTCTTCTTTTAGGCGATCGGTATCGATGCCCGTGAGAGCCCGCACCAAGGCAGTCTTACCGTGGTCGATGTGGCCGGCGCTACCGATTATTATGTTCTTCATCTCGGCGTTCTTCATCCTAGCGCCTCTGACCGCGCAGGATTCAAACACGCCCGTGTTTAAGACGGGTGTGGCCGACGTCCGCGTGGATGTTCAGGTGACGGAAGGCAAGAACCTGGTCAAGGGTCTGTCCAAGGATGACTTCGTCGTGACTGACGAAAATGAGCCGCAGCCCGTTGTTTCGTTCTCTCACGGCGAGGAGCGGTTGAATATCATCCTGTTGCTCGATATCAGCGGGAGCATGCAGAAGTACATCGAAGAGATCGCGCAAACCGCGCGTGAAACACTGGAGCATCTTCGTCCCGGCGATCGGGTTGCCATCATGGTGTTTGCACGCAAGAGCGCTGTGCACCAGGGATTCAGCGATAACCTGGCCGAAACCGCTCGCCAGATTCCGACAGCGGTGAAGGTGGATGTCGGTTCGAGTACTCTGATCAACTCGGCCGTGATGGACGCAGCGCATTACATGGAGGCCAACGCGGGCCAGGATGGCCGTCGCGCCATTCTGATTCTCACCGACAATCTCAGCATGAGCTATCAATTGACGGACGGCCAAGTGATCCGCGAGTTGAACAAAGCCGACACAGTGTTCAACGCCATCGTGACCGGCAGAGCCATCCGGCCGCGCGCGCTGGAGCCCGGCAAGTATTCGAATCCTGACTTCACTCCGGCCGACGTGTTTCACTTGTCAGAAGAAACTGGCGGCGAGTGGGTGAAAGCGGAACAGGCCAGTGTGTCCTTCAACGAAATGATCGGGCACATTCGCAGCCGCTATATGCTGGCCTATCATGAGCCGCCATCGGCGCCCGGCGCATTTCGTCATATTGGAGTGGCTTTGACCGAGACCGCGCGCCGGAGATTTCCGCTCGCGGAGCTGAAGGCGCGCAACGGCTATTACGCCGAGTAAGCTCTCGCTTTTCCGACCTCGCGATAGTTTTTCAGCAACCGCTGATTGAGTGCTACTGTAATGTCTTATGTCTCTCGACCCCTGGGCGGAAGTGCGCCGCCGTCACGCCAATGCCGAAGAGGGCGGAGGTCCGGAGCGCATGCAGCGGCAGCACCAGGAAGGCAAGTTGTCGGCCCGCGAGCGCATCGACCTGCTGCTGGACGAAGGCACATTCGAAGAAATGGACAAGCTGGTCCGCCACCGCTGCAGCGATTTCGGCATGGACCAGCAAGTGGTCGACGGCGACGGCTTTGTCACCGGCTACGGCCGCGTGCACGGGCGTCCGGTCTATCTCTTCGCGCAGGACTTCACGGTCTTCGGCGGCTCGCTTTCAGAATCGAACGCGCTGAAGATTTGCAAGATCATGGATCTGGCGCTGAAGACCGGCGCTCCCGTGATCGGGCTGAATGATTCCGGTGGCGCGCGCATTCAGGAAGGCGTGCTTTCGCTCGCCGGATACGCTGACATTTTTCTGCGCAACACACTCTCCAGCGGAGTGATCCCGCAGATTTCGGCCATCATGGGCCCGTGCGCCGGCGGCGCGGTCTATTCCCCGGCGCTGACCGATTTCGTTTTCATGGTGGATCACACCAGTCACATGTTCGTCACCGGTCCGGACGTGATCAAGACCGTCACGCATGAGGATGTGACCAAAGAGAAGCTGGGCGGCGCCGAGACGCACAACTCCATCAGCGGCGTGGCGCATTTTCTGGCGCACGATGATGCCGAATGCCTGCGGATGATCCGGGAGCTGATCTCCTTTGTCCCGTCCAACAATCGCGATGACGCACCCGTGCGGCCGACCAGCGATCCGGCCGATCGAGCCGATCCGGCGCTCGACAAACTGGTACCCGCCGAATCGAACATTCCCTACGACATCAAGGAAATCATTCAGCTCGTAGTCGATGACGGCCAGTTCTTCGAGATCCATGAGCACTGGGCCAAGAACATCGTGATCGGTTTGGCGCGCATGGATGGGCAAAGCGTAGGCATCGTCGCCAACCAGCCTGCGTTTCTGGCGGGCTGCCTGGACATCAACTCATCGGTCAAAGGTGCGCGCTTCGTTCGCTTCTGCGACGCGTTCAACATTCCGATTCTGACGTTCGAGGATGTACCAGGTTTTCTTCCGGGCACCGACCAGGAGTTCGGCGGGATCATTCGCCAGGGGGCCAAGCTGCTTTACGCTTATGCCGAGGCGACGGTACCCAAGATCACGGTCATCACTCGCAAAGCTTACGGCGGAGCGTATTGCGTGATGGGGTCGAAGCACCTGCGCACGGATGTGAACTTCGCCTATCCGACCGCCGAGATCGCGGTGATGGGTGCCGAGGGCGCGGTCAATATCGTGTACCGGCGCGAATTGACGACCGCCGCCGACCAGGAGGCTACGAGAAAGCAGAAGATCGACGAGTTTCGCGAGCGCTTCGCCAATCCATTTGTGGCGGCCGAGCGCGGCTTCATCGACGATGTGATCGAGCCGCACGAGACCCGGCCGCGCGTGATCCGGGCGCTGAAGATGCTGGCGACCAAGATCGACACCATGCCGCGCAAGAAGCACGGGAATATTCCGTTGTAGCTCAATGAGTACTCAAGGACATCGAATCATTCTGGTAAATTTCTTACCACGAGACGTCGAGGTGCTGGCCAAAGCGGATTCAACGTGGAACTCGGGTACGTCGGCAACAATAGTGCTCATACCACTAGTATTCCCTGTTGGTTTCAGCGGCCACCTTATGAATACGACGTTTACGTCTACAACGGAACTCTATTGCCAGAGTTAGCGGACATGTATCCGCAGCCGAAAAATATGTTGGGCTCGAACATATCTGAACAACCCCTTATCCGAAATGTAGCGTTGAATGGGCGAGGGACGCCGACTTTCTCGCGATTGTCGAAGTCACAGCAACGAAAAACTAGAACCCCAAGACGAAAGAGTTCAATGACATCGTTGGCAGAATGATGACACTGTTCAAGCGCGAGAACTGGTCCCAGACGCTTCGAAGATCTCCGGCTTATTAATCCTGAACTACGACCTGGATACGCATCCGTTCAAGCGCCCTCGCGTCCATACTGGCGACGCGGAGGAAATCGTCCTGGCCGCCGAGGAACAGAATATTGGCCTGGTGTCGACGGTAGAGCTTCATAAGCTACTAATCGCGGTTAAGGAAGGCAAACTTTCAAGAGACGCAGCCCGAGCCCTACTAAGACAGCCGGGGCGTATCGAGTTTAAGACGAGCGATGACTAAATCTTTGTCCCTCGCGAGCACGCTTTGTTAGACTCTTGAGTAACAATGGTCGCCGATCTTCAAGGTGTCCTCGAAACGCTCAAGGCGCACGAAACCGAGTTGCGTCAACTCGGTGTGCGCCACGCTGCTGTGTTCGGGTCGGTCGCTCGCGGTCAGGAACGGCCCGAAAGTGATATCGACGTGCTCGTAGACCTCGACCCGGAGCTGACAATCGGTGTTTTCCAATACGCACGGCTGAAGCTCTACATCGGGGGACTGCTCGGCGGCGCGAGCGACGTCGTGAATCGCCGGAAGCTCAAGCCATTGCTTCGGGATAACATCCTGCTCGAAGCCGTGAATGTCTTCTAAGAATCCCGCTCAACGACTCCAGGACATTCTGGAAAACATCGACGCAATCAAAGCCTTCGTGGGGGACGCGGATTTATCGAAGTTTACGAACGACCGTAAGACCCTCTATGCCGTGACACGGGCGCTCGAGATTATCTCGAGGCTTCGCGCCGACTGCCCGAAGAATTAAAGGAACGCCATCCCAAAATTGACTGGCTAGCCGTAGCCGCCGCGGGCAACGTATATCGGCATGAATACGAATCCGTAGATGAGGTTCAATTGTGGCACACCATTCAGCGTGAACTCGCCGACCTGCGCGAAGCAGTCATCTCGGAACTGAGGAAGTAGGGCTACGCTACAAGGTGATGTCGTCCACTTTCAACGTCTCCTTCACTACGAACGGTTCGCCGTACTTCACCCCGATCAGGTTGCCATAAAACCGTGCGATGGCCGAGAGGCGCTCTCGAATCTCCAGCTGTTGCGGAAACAAATGCGCGCCTTCTGGCGAGTCGCCGTATTGCGATTCGTAACAGAACAGCGCGTCCATCCTGCGCTCGAGCTGCGATGAAATATCGACCACGAACGAGGGCGTCACGTTGGCATAAAGCGACGAGTAGAGAATCTTGCTGGGACGATGCGGCTCGGTCTGTTCATCCAGCTTCTTCAGCCCCGCCAGGAAGCAAGCCTCGAAGCCGATTTCAGAAGCCCGATAGTGGTCGGGATGCCGCGCCTCCCAGTAAGGCAGAATCACGACCCGGGGCCGCAGGTTGCGGATCTCGACCGCCAGGCTCATCCGAACACTGACGGTATTCTCGAGCCGCGCATCGGGCAGCCGCATGTTGCCGCGCCAAGCTAGTCGCATCTTGCAGGCGGCTGCGTCGGATTCCTTCAGCCGCGTCTCGGGCGTGCCACGCGTGCCCATGTCGCCAGCCGTCAGATCGAGCACGCCGGTGCGATACCCGGCTTCAGCCATGCGGATCAGCGTGCCGCCGCAGGTCTGCTCAACGTCATCAGGGTGCGCGGCGATAGCCAGGATGTCGAGCGGTTTTTCGAGTCGGGCCGACCCGGTGTTCACTTCTTCCCACATGTACGTCAGCTCCAGCTACGATAGCGCTGCTTCGTAGGCAACAGGAAAATCAGACCCATACCGGCCAGGAATCCACCGATGTGCGCGAAGTAGGCCACGTCGCCACCCTGCCAGGATTGCGAATCGGCGATGGAACCGAACCCGCTGAAAAATTGAATGGCGAACCAATACAGAAGCAGCACAAATGCCGGCAAATCGACGGTGGTAATGAAAATGAAAATGAAGATCAGCGTGACGACGCGCGCGCGTGGAAACTTCACCAGATAGCCGCCCATCACGCCCGCGATAGCGCCGCTCGCACCGACGGTCGGGATCGGCGAAGAATAGTTCACCATCATCTGGATCAGCCCAGCCGCCACTCCGCAGGCCAGGTAGAAAACCAAAAACTTGCCATGCCCGACCAGATCCTCGATTCCGCGGCCGAATACCCACAGGAACCACATGTTCCCCAAGATATGCATGAATCCGCCGTGGATGAACATGGACGTCAGCAGTTGCGACCAGTGGAAGCGATCCGGCACGATGCCATAGGTCGCGATGAACCGATTCAAGCCATAGCGCGACATGCTGAGCTCATATACGAACACCAGCACGTTGATGAGGATCAGGATCAGCGTGACTGTCGGCGGCGTATAGACCCGCTCAGAGGATCGAAGGGGAATCATTCAGCGGTCCGGCTCTAACGGTGCGACTCGAAATCGCGATGTGACCGGCGCTCGGCGCGCTGCATGAGCGACCGCGCCTGCTCGATGGTGGAAATGCCGCCGCGCGCTCCCAGGGCAGTGCAGTTCAGAGCCGCCATCGCGTTCGAAAATTCAAGAGTTTCGCGCATCGGCATCTTCTGCAACACAGCATAACAGAACGCGCCATGAAACACGTCTCCGGCGCCGGTGGTGTCCGCGCAGTTCACCACAAACGCAGGCGAGTAGATAAAACGCCCATCGACGCGAGCCAGCGCGCCCAACGCTCCCAACGTCATGGCCGCCACCGGAATGTGAAATTCCTCCTGAATCATCTCGAGCGCGCGAAAGGGATCGCGCTCGTTGGTCCACTGCACGGGAAATTCCGAACTTGCCACCAGATAATCGACATGCGGCAGAACCTGGTCAAAGCCATGATAAATAGTGTCGACATCCACAGTGACCGGAATCCGATGCTCACGGGCGATCTGGGCGGCCTTCGCTACCGTCGCGGTATCGTGCGCGTCGATGTGCAGTAGCCTCGCGCTGGCGATCTTCTCGGCCGTCATGCTTTCCGGATCGAGACGCAGGCAATCATTGCGCTGCCAGAGGACAGTTCGCTCGCCCGTGGCCTGGTCGATCAGGATGTAGGCGGTTTGGTTCGGACAATTCTGGCGGACTTCGACATCGTCCAGGTTAATGCCGGTCTCGCGCAAGCTTTCGAGCTGGATACGGCCGCGCTCGTCATCGCCCACCGTACCGATATATTTCACCCGAAGCCCCAATTTGGCGCAAGTTACCAGGGCGCTGGCCACCTGGCCGCCGGGACTCAGCAACTCGCGCTCGAAGGCGACCTTGCCCGCGTAGGCAGGGAAATGCGAAAGGAGAATTAGGGTGTCGGTGGCGTTTTGACCCACCCCGACGACGTCAAATTGAGGCAACTACCAGAATACAGGAGCTTAGTTCTTCTTGGCAGCGATTTGGTAGAGATAGATCACGTGGCCGCGGGCTTCCGGCAGGTCTTTGTCCACAAACTTAGGCTTCCAGCCAGGCACCACGTAATCGTGGGAGACGACGCGCGCGCCGGGTTTAAGATATTTCTCCAGATTGGGGCGCAGGATCTCGTTGGAATCGGTAGCCAGATAGATGGTCACGACGTCGGCGGGGCTCAGGTCGATTTGTAGCAGGTCCCCCTGGATCACTCGCGCATCGTTCGCCAAGCCCATCTTCTGGATCCGCTCGGTGGTGCTCTTGACCAAAACCTCGGAAATCTCGATTCCTACGGCCTTAGCGTGGTATCGCTGAACGGCAGTAATCAAGACGCGGCCGTCTCCGCTGCCCAAGTCATACAGCGTCTCGCCCGGCTTGATGTCGGCGAGCTCCAGCATGCGATCCACAATTTGTTGAGGAGAAACGACGTAGGGCGCCAGACTGTTGCTATAGTGCTTAGCCCTTTGCTGGCCATACAGCGGAGATTGTGCGAACGCAGAGACCCCGCAAAGTACAAGCAATCCAGATACAGCTATGACCGACTTACTCATGCCCCTACTGAGTTGAGATGGATGAAGTCTGCTTTCCGTTCCTTGATTTTACGACACGAGACACTAAATCGGAAACCGCAAACCATAGATCCCGGGGGCGGGAAATCGTATATTCGTAGCCTCGGAAGAAGCGAACCGTGTGACTAATGGCGTCTTTCCAGGGGACCGCCTGCGGATTCAGGTTGTAATTCATGTAAAACACCGGGAAATTGACGTCGCCGGCTTCCTTAAGGGCTTCCTGGGGCACGTTGGCGTCCAGCATCACCTTGGGACCGGCGAAGATCAACGCGTCGGGATGGTCCTGAGGGTTGGTGACCTCATGCCGCACCAGACTCGCCAAAAAGTCGGTGTCTCCATGCTTCTCGCTCAGCCGCTTGAGATCGACGGTGCCCAGGTTTAGAGACGTGAGGGCCTGCCCTAGCGCCGGGAAGTCGATGCGATCCGCATCCTCCTGGCGGTAGACCACCTTTTGTTCCTGCATGTTGAAAGCGACGATCGAAAATTTTCCGATGCGTGGCTCGCGAAAGATGCTGCGAAGAATGGAGACCAGAGCGCTGGTGTCGACAGGCTGGAGCGCTGCTGAAAGGGCGTTCTGCGGAGCAAAGTTAACCAATAGCTTCACGTTGAGCGGCGGCTGGGCAGTGGCCCGCTGGACGGGTGGCTCTTCTTTGAATTGCTCGCCGTCGGCTCGCTGGATGGCGGTCGGCGCAATAGCCAGCGACATGGGCCGGTCTTTGGGCGGCACAGCGGCCTCGGCATCCCAATACGAGGAGCAGACGCGCTCGGAACGGTCGCGCATCAGCCAGTCCACGTGGTAGTCACCTTCGCCGACATCGAACGCGCCCTGCAGATAGGCATCGCCCTTGGCGTCGTCTTCAACCGATGGCACACGAATATGTTGTGCAAAGTAAACGGGCGAATCGGGTTTGCTTTGGGATGTAACGCGGAATACGATGTTAAGCAGATTTTCCGAGCCGGCCATCTCTTTGAGCGGGATGGTCACTTCGTAGCCGGCATGAAATCGCAAATCGAAGCCAAGCACCGGCTTAGTCGGATTGACCGTGCAGACCAAATCTTTGCGGGGTTCGCCGGCCTCGAGGACCGCCATATCGGTATTGAAGATGTTGACTTTGTTGTTGATGCCCGATCCAAGCATCAGAATCTGCGCTTGCGCGAGCGCGGTGCCTACCAATAGACCGGCGAAAATCAACCGGCCGACAGTTCCTTCGGCTTTCAAGCAGCAGGGTCTCTGCATACCCTCCGTACCCTTCGCCCCTCTGGATTGTTTCCCATTGTACATCCAGATCGACTTGATGCAAATAAGAAATTTAGCGTGCCAGCATCATTAGTACCTAGCCATAGCAATCGGCGCTCCAATCGATGCTCACTAGGTGGATGCCGTATCGCACCTTAGATTTCGGAAAAAAATTGAGAGGTGAGTCGCTGTGATGCGGCGGTCGACCAGGTTTGTGATACAGTGCATGCATTATGGCATCGCGCAGTGTAAATAAAGTGATTCTGGTCGGACATCTGGGCAAAGACGCCGAGACCCGTTTTACGCCGGCCGGTGTGTCGGTCACCTCGTTTTCGGTGGCCACTAACCGTCGTTGGAAGGACCAGCAGACTGGCGAGTGGAAAGAGGAGACCGACTGGGCGAACGTCGTCCTTTGGCGGCAGGAGAACCTGGCAAATTATCTGACGAAGGGCAAACAGGTCTACGTGGAGGGCCGGCTGCAGACGCGCAGTTACGACGACAAAGACGGTAAGAAGCAATATAGGACTGAGGTCGTAGCCGACGAGGTGATTCTGTTGGGCGGCCGAGCAGGGGATGGCGGCGGTGGAATGCAGGAGTCTTCGGGCCCGCAACCGGTGTCGATGCCTCGGGGCGCGCAGAAGCTCAAGGCGGTGGAGGAGCCGGGGGATCAGGGGATCACGGACGACGACGTGCCGTTTTAG
>Ga0070714_100001078_pt1 | contig 19503 bp, 17 predicted proteins | sample LARL83metaG_FD_65450 | JGI IMG/M metagenome (GOLD analysis project Ga0070714, IMG submission 65450) | Corn, switchgrass and miscanthus rhizosphere microbial communities from Kellogg Biological Station, Michigan, USA - LAR L8-3 metaG | ecosystem: Host-associated > Plants > Roots > Rhizosphere ... | reverse complement strand
CTGGAAACCGTCCGGATGAGGTACGCGGGACTGGCGTTCCGGCAGAGCGGCCCCGCGCTGCTGCTTGTCGTCTCCCTCAGCGGGGTTGCCGTCACGCTCGGGATGGCCCGGGGGGCGCTCGCCGCCTTCATCGAGCAGGCTCCCAAGCGCAAGCCGTTCAACCTCCCCTACCCGACGGTGGCCGACATGCCCTCGGTGCACGTCGCCGCCGGCCGGGCCCGGGCGATGATCGACACCGCCGCCGCGGTGATCGAAGGATGGGCGAGCGAGGTTGACGCGCGGGCCGAACAGGACGGCAGCTTCGGCCCCGACGAGGAATCGCAGATCACTCTCGCTCTCGCGTACGCGTCCAGCCTGTGCGAAGAGGCGATCAACATCCTCCAGAAGACGATGGGCTCGTCGACCGCCTCGCTGAACAACCCGATCCAGCGCTTTGTCAGGGATGCCCGTGTCCTGAACTCACACGGCGCGCTGCGGCTCGACCCGCAGGCGGAGATCACCGGCAGGCGGCTGCTCGGCCTCGAGCCCTTCCTGATGATGGGCGGCGCGGTGCCGGATGTCTCTGCTCGCTGACTGAGGAATTACCACCCGTGGCCGCTCACGCTGGCCCCGGTTTCAAGTTCGGGACTCTCTGGCTAATGCTGCCTGCCCGGCGGAGGCGCCGGGCACGCGCTCACTCTCGAGGAGGAGAGAATGCCCAAAGGCATGAAACACGGCAACCCGAGATACCGGCAGGCCTGCCTGGCCGTCGCGGTCATCGGGGCGACCGCCGTGACCGCCGCGTGCGGATCTTCGAGCTCCGCTAGCTCTGCCAGCTCAGCGAAGTCCGCGGGGACGGCGACGAGCGCCAGCGTGTCGATCGGGACCAACGCCGACCCGGCAGCGTTCGGTTACGACCCCGCGGCCCTGTCCGGCGGAGGCGAGACCACGTTCTGGCAGGGGCTGTACAACTCGCTGTTCACCACCACGTCGGCCGGCGCGGTGGAGCCGCAGCTCGCGACCGGCTACACGTTCAACGCGGACAAGACCGTACTGACCCTGCAGCTCCGCGCGGGAGTGAAGTTCACCGACGGCACCACCCTGACCTCGGCGCTCGTCAAGGAGAACCTCGACCGCCGGTCCGACCCCACGCTTGGCGCCTACGGCATGTTCGCCAAGGGCGGCTCCGCCGAGATCGTGAGCGTCGCGGCCCCGAGCCCGTCGACCGTCGTGATCACCTTCGCCCAGCCCGAGGCATCGGCTCCCGCGCTGCTTGCCGACGACGCGGGCCGGATCGTGGGCGGCGACGCGATCGCCAACCCGAAGACGCTGCTGACCCAGCCGGACGGCTCCGGGTCCTACACGCTGTCGTCCTCGGGCACGGTCAAGGGCAGCAGCTACACGCTGGCCAAGAACGCCAGCGCCTGGGACACGAGCACCTACCCCTACCAGGCCGTCCTGTTCAAGGTCTTGCCGGACCCGCAGACGATGGCCAACGCGCTCGTGTCCGGCCAGGTGCAGGTCGCCCAGCTCGACCCGTCGACCCTCTCGTTCGTGAAGTCTAAGGACAGCGTGGTCCAGTTCCCCGGCACGATCTACGGCTCTCCCCTGTTCGACAAGGACGGGACGACCGCGAAGGCGTTCGGACAAGTCCAGGTCCGCCAGGCGCTGTCGATGGCGGTCGACCGCGCGGCCCTCGCGAAGCTGCATCCCGGCGCCGTCGCCACCGCCAGCTTCATCCCGCCGAGCACCCAGGGCTATGACGCCAGCCTGGAGACGGACTACGCCTACGACCCGGCGAAGGCGAAGCAGCTGCTTGCCGCGGCCGGCTACGCGCAGGGCTTCTCGTTCACCATGGTCACCGTCGGCCCCCAGTGGGACACCGACCTCCAGGTGCTACAGCAGGACTGGCAGGCGATCGGCGTCCACCTGACCATCCAGCACGCGACGTCGTTCGCCCAGGGGCTCCAGGCCCAGTCCACGACCCCGCTCGGGTACAACGACGTCACGATCGGCACCGACCCGCTCGGGTTCGTCAGCGCCTTCCTCCTCGGCGGGACGTTCAACCCGCAGCACGCGTCAAGCCCGCAGATCAGCAGCGCTCTCCAGGTCGCGGAGAGCGGGACCGGCAACTCGGACACGTCGGCGCTGACGCAGCTCGACGACGCGATCGTCAACCAGGGCTGGTTCCTCACGTACTACGCGCAGCCGGCCAACATCGGCTACAACCCCGCGCGGGTGCAGGCGCCGGCGTCGAACGGCAGCACGGTCTTCCCGCAGCTGTCGAGCATCGTCCCCGCCAACTCGTAAATGACCGGGTACCTCGCCCGCCGGGTCTGCATGGCGCTGGTCACCGTCGTCGTGGCGGTCGTGCTCAGCTTCCTGCTCGTGCACCTGGCGCCGGGCAGCCCGGGGCAGCTGATCCTCGGCGCGGGCGCGACCAAGGCGCAGGTAGCGGCGAAGAACAGCCAGATCGGGTGGAACCAGCCGCTGCTGACCCAGCTCGGCCGGTACCTGGCGGGCGTGGTCCGTGGCAATCTCGGGACGTCGATCATCGACGGGCATTCCATCGGGCATGACCTGCTGCAGAGACTGCCCGTCACCGGGCTGATCGCGGTCCTGGCGGCGGCGGTCAGCGCGGTCGCCGGGACCATGCTCGGCCTGCTCGCGGCCACCCGACGCGGCGCCGTGGAGCGGGCCGTCAGCACCACGAGCGGGGTAGCGCTCTCGCTGCCGTCGTTCTGGATGGGCGTCCTGCTGGTGTACGCGCTGTCCATCAAGGCCGGCCTGCTGCCGGCCACGGGCTACGTATCACCCGGGCAGAGCCTGGCCGGCTGGCTGCAGAGCATCACCCTCCCGGTGATCGCGCTGGCGATCCCGGCCACCGCGATCGTCGCGCGGACGGCCAGCGCGGCGCTGGCCCAGGCGCTGCGCCAGCCGCACATCCAGATGCTCCGGTCGCTTGGCGAGCCGCCATGGCGCCTGCTCCTCATCCACGCGCTGCGGTCGGCCAGCGTTCCGGTGGTGTCCGTCCTTGGCGTCCAGTTCGTGGCACTGTTCGGCGGCTCGGTCATCATCGAGAACCTGTTCGCCCTTCCTGGACTCGGGCAGGCCGCGTCGAGCGCCATCACCTCCTACGACTTTCCCGCGGTGGAGGGGGTCGTCATCGTCGCCTCGCTGGTGGTCGTGCTGGTGAACCTCCTGCTTGACCTGCTCGTCGCAGGCCTCGATCCGCGAGTGAGGGCAACGTGAGCGGCACCGCTACACGTGCGCAGGCGCGGGCGGCGGCCAGGCCGGCGCCCGGCCGGGGACGGCTGCCCCGGTCCCTCCGGAGCGCGGGCGGGATCTTCGGCGCGGGATGGCTCCTGCTCCTCGCGGTCCTCTCGGCGACCGCGTCGCTGTGGCAGCCCTACCGGCCCGACGCGCAGAACCTGTTCGTGCGCCTGCAGGGCCCGGGCAGTAGCCACTGGCTCGGCACCGACGACCTGGGCCGGGACACCCTGACGCGTGTCTTCGCGGCGAGCGGCCCGGCTCTCCTCGCCGCCGCGCTGAGCGTGGTCGTCGCATTCGCCGTCGCGGTTCCGCTGGTGCTCGCGGCCGCGGAGCACGGGCGCCGGGTCGAGCGCCTGGCCAGCCGGGGCGCCGAGGTCATGCTGGCGCTGCCCGTCACCATCATCCTGCTCGCCCTGGTCGGCGCGGTGGGTGGCGGTGACACCTACCTGATCATGACGGTCCTGGGTCTCCTGATGGCCGCCCCGGTCTACCGCACCCTGCTCGGCGTGGCGCAGAGCCTGCACCGGCGGCTGTACATCGACGCCGCCCGCGTCGACGGCGTCGGGCCGGTGCGGATCGGGATCAGGTACATCCTGCCGGGGATGGCGACCGTGACCGCGGTCCAGGCCTCGCAGCTGTTCGGCCTGTCGGTCCTGATCCAGTCCGGCCTCGCGTTCATGGGATTCGGCCCGGCGGAGCCGGCCCCGAGCTGGGGCGGGATGATCGCCACGGCGTCCCGGGACCTCTACACCGACCCCTGGATGATGGTTCCGGCCGGCGTGGTGCTCGCGCTGACGGTGATCGCCGCGAACGAGCTCGGCGACGCGCTGGCCGCCTCTCCGCATGAGCAGGAGCGCAAGCGCCCACGTCCGCGAGCCCGCCGTAAGCCCGTGCCCCGCCCGGTCAAGCCAGAGCCCCGCCCGCTGACGCCGGCGAGCCCCCTGAAGTCAGTGGCGCCAGCCTCCGGCGCGCCGCTGCTCGAGGTAACCGACCTCAGCCTCGGGCTCGCGGCGGGACCGCCCGTGGTGACCAGCCTTACGCTCCGCCTGGCGGCCGGGCGCGTTCTCGGCCTGGTCGGCGAGTCGGGGTGCGGGAAGACGCTTAGCGCGCTGGCCGTGCTCGGGCTGCTACCGCCGGAGGTGTCGCTGTCCAGCGGATCAATCCGGTTCGAGGGGCGCGAACTGGCGGGAATGAGCGAGCGGCAGCTCCGCCCGCTGCGCGGGCGCGGGATCGCGATGATCCCGCAGGATCCTATGGTGGCGCTCGACCCGCTGTTCACGGTCGGGTCCCAGCTGACCGCGCAGCTGCGGCGGTTCCGCCGGATCGGCAGCAAGGAAGCCACCCGGCTGGCGATCGAGCAGCTGAGGCTCGTCGGCATCGCCGACCCCGCGCGGGCGCTGCGCGCTCGTCCCTACGAGCTGTCCGGCGGCATGGCGCAGCGGGTGACGATCGCTATGGCCCTGGCCGGCCAGCCAAGGCTGCTCATCGCCGACGAGCCCACGACGGCCCTGGACGTGACCGTGCAGGCAGAGATACTTGACCTGCTGCGCGGCCTGGTCGAGGACACGGGCGTGGCCGTCATCATCGTCAGCCACGACATGGGCGTGATCGCGGACATCTGCGACGAGGTTGCCGTGATGTACGCCGGGCACATCGTCGAGCAAGGGACGGCCACGGCGGTGCTCGAGGACCCGTGGCACCCGTACACCACGGCCCTGCTAGCCGCCAGCCCGCACCTGGCCGCGGACCAGCAGGTCCCTGAGCGGCTTGTCATGATCCCTGGCCAGGTCCCGGCGCCGGGCCGCTGGCCAGGCGGATGCCGGTTCGCGCCGCGGTGCCCGTTCGCGGAGCAGCGGTGCCAGGAACCAGTCGACCTCGCCCCCCATGGTGGACCGGGCGCCAGCGGGACGCTCGTGCGCTGCGCGCGGGCCAAGGAACTCCGTGAACTGCGGGCAGCGGTCCAGCTGGCCTCGGGTGACCGCGGGCTCGCGGAAGAGCGCTCATGAACGAGGCAGTGCTCATGAACGAGGCCGGGCCGGAGCCAGCGCTGGCCGTCAGGAACCTGTCGGTGCGCTACCGGTCCGGGTGGCGGCAGCAGCCCGTCACCGCGGTGGACGACGTGAGCTTCGACATCGCGACGGGCGAGACCGTGGGACTAGTGGGCGAGTCCGGGTCGGGGAAGTCCACCATCGCCAAGGCGGTCCTCGGGCTACAGAGTCCATGCGCCGGCCGCATCACCCTGAACGGCCGCGACATCACGCACACCTCCGTCCGGCAGCGGCGCTCGATGGTGGGGGAGCTGCGGGCGGTCTTCCAGGACCCGTTCTCGTCGCTGAGCCCGTTCCAGACAGTCGGGCAGACCGTCGCCGAGCCGCTCCGCAGGCAGCAGGTCAGCGCGGGCCGGGCCCGGGAACTCGCGGCCGGCGCCATCACGTCCGTGGGCCTGCCCGAGGACGCGCTCAGCCGCTACCCCCACCAGTTCTCCGGCGGCCAGCGCCAGCGGATCGCCCTGGCCCGGGCCCTGGTGAGTGACCCGGACGTGATCGTGATGGACGAGCCGGTGAGCGCACTGGACCTGTCCACGCAGGCTCAGGTCCTCAACCTGCTGGCCGAGCTGCGCGACCGGCGCCGCCACGCGCTCCTGTTCGTGGCCCACGACCTCGGCGTGGTGCGCTTCCTGTGCCAGCGGGTGATCGTGCTCTACCACGGCATGGTGATGGAGGCGGGCCCCGCGGCCGACGTGACCGCCCGGCCGAAGCACCCGTACTCCGTCGCGCTGGCTGCGGCGGTCCCGGTGCCGCGGCCAGGCGAGCAGGCGACGCGCCGGGCAGTACGGCGGGCCGTCACGGCTCAGGCCAGCGCCGGCGCCGGGCAATGGAACGCAAGCGCCGGGCCGGGAAGTGCCGGCTGCCCGTTCGCGCCGCGCTGCCCGGAGGCCACGGACGTGTGCCGGGCGCAGCGGCCGCTCCCGCGCCAGCTGGAAGGGCGCCTGGTGGCCTGCCACCACGCGCGCTGACCACCATGCGCACTGAGCCGGCGAGCGTCATTGACACCGATCATACTGAACCGTACAGTACAGTCATGGATAGCGTAGATGCGGTGCACTTCCGTAGGGTGCTGTCGTCGTATCCGACGGGCGTCGTAGTGGTATGCGCAGACTCACCGAGCGGCCCGGTCGGCATGTCGTGCAACTCCTTCACCGCGGTGTCGCTGAGCCCGCCGCTGATCGCGGTGTGCCCGGCGGACACCTCGACCACGTGGCCCGGCATCCGCGCGACCGGGCGCTTCTGCGTCAGCGTGCTGGCATCGGACTCCGCGGAGATCTGTGCCCAGTTCGCCAGGAAGGGCGCCGACCGCTTCGCCGGCGTCGACGTGCGGCCGCGCTCCCACGGGCCGGCCATCGGCAACGCTGTCGCGTGGCTCGACTGCGAGCTGTACGACGAGATCCGGGCCGGGGACCACACGATCGCGCTTGGCCGGGTGGTGGCACTCGAGATGCGCGAGGAGGCGGCGCCCCTCGTGTTCTGGGCCAGCAGGTACGGAACCGTGGCCTCGTAACCCATGGAGGAACTAATGACAACCTCGTCCACCCGCTACCGGATGCCCGTCGGCTTCGGACCGGCACCGGGCCCGCGGCAGAAGGCTGACGGCACCGAATGGACAGCGCAGCAGACGGGGACGATGCGGCAGGAGTTCCTGACCGTTGACTTCCTCGGCCGGGCCGCGCAGCTCCAGCGGTTGCTGCCGCCGGGCTTCCGGCTCCGCGGTGAGCCCGTCGTGTCGGTGCAGCTGGGGTTCTTCCGTGACCTGTACTGGCTGGCCGGCCGCGGCTACGGAGTGCTCCACCCCCTCATCCCCGTCACCTACGAAGGCAGGACGGAAACGATCGAGGGAAACTACATGCCGGTCATCTGGGAAGGGCTGGCCGACGCGATCGTCACCGGGCGCGACGAACTCGGCTTCCCCAAGCTCGCCGCCGACTTCCCCGACCTGGACGTCGACCTCGCCCGCGGCAGCGTGACCGGGTCAGCGTCCTGGCTCGGCTTTGAGTTCTTCTCCGCTACGCTGACCGGCCTGACCGAGGTGCCCGACGCGCGCCCGCCGGCGAGCGCGCCCATGATCACCTTCAAGTACGTTCCCCGCACCGGCCCGCACGGCGCGGGCGGCGCCGACATCGCGCACGTCACGACCGGCGCCGCCGCCGCGAACGGAGGCAGCGCGGACGCCAGCTATCGCCGCTGGGAGGGAACCGGCGAGATTGCCTGGAACCGCGCGAGGTTCGAGCAGCTGCCGACGACCTTCCACGTCGTCAACGGCCTGGCCGACCTCGACGTCGTGGAGCACCGCGGTGCCGCCTATTTCCAGGCCGCGCTGCCCGGGCACGTCATCTCGGGTGCCGGGCAACGCATCGTCGAGCCGGCGGAAGACCTCCGCCACGCGGCTTTCTGAACAAGCGCCTTCTGAATACGGGGCTTTCTGAATCGGAGGATCATCGCATGCGACTCGCCAACCTGGAGAACCGGCCGGTGCTGCTGGCCGGCGGCGGCGCCATCGACCTGGAACGCGCCAGCGACGGCGAGTTCACCACCGACTTCCTTGAGGTGTACTCCCGCTGGGACGAGGTCAGAGGCTTCGCCGCGGCCACCACCGCGTCCCCCGCGCCGTACGATCCGGCGAGCCTCGGTTCCCCCGTGCCGCTGCCCCGCCAGGTCTTCGGCATCGGACTGAACTACAAGGACCACGCCGAGGAGACCGGGGTGACGGTGCTGCCGCCGGAACCGGTGGTCTTCACCAAGTTCCCGACCTGCCACACCGGGCCGGAAGCCACGGTCGCCCTGCCAAGCAGCCGGGTCGACTACGAGGTGGAGCTCGTGGTGGTCATCGGCCGGCGGGCGGAGCGGGCAGCCGAGGCCGACGGGTGGGACTACGTGGCCGGCCTCACCGTCGGCAACGACCTGTCCGAGCGGACCGTCCAGCTGGCCGGCCCGGTCCCGCAGTTCTCGATGGGGAAGTCCTACCCGGGCTTCGGCCCGACGGGGCCTGCGGTGGTGTCGCTTGACGAGATACCCGACCTGGGCAACCTGGACCTCAGCTGCCGGGTCGGCGAGGAGGTGCTGCAGAGCGGCAACACCAAGAACCTCATCTTCAGCGTGCCCGCCTTGATCTCCCGGCTCTCCACTATCTGCCCGCTGCTTCCCGGCGACGTCATCTGGACCGGCACGCCCGCGGGCACCGGCATGGGCCGCAAGCCGGAGCGGATGCTCCGGCCCGGTGAGACCCTCACGAGCACGGTCAGCGGCATCGGGGAGATCAACACCCGGCTGGTCGCCGCGCCCGGCTACATCGAGCGAGGCTGACATGCCATTGCACCGGCTCACCAGCATCACCATCGGCGTCCCGAACGTCGCCGAGACGGCCGCCTATTACGAGGAGTTCGGCCTGACGAGGACGGGCGCCGCGGCCGACGGACAGGCCGTCACCCTCGCCACCGCCGACGGCGGCGACCAGCTTGCCCTGGCCAGCGCTCCCCGCCGCCGGCTGCTCGACATCGGCGTCGGCGTCGACGACCCCGACGACCTGGACAGGATCGCCGCCAGCCTCAATGCGCTCGGGCTGCCGGTCACCCGCACCGCCGCCGCGCTGCACGTGACCGACCCGGGCACCGGCGTGCGGGCCAACGTGAAGATCGCGCCGCGGCTGCGGCAGAAGCCTGCCCCGGCCCCCGGCCACAACGGCCCAGGCGCCATCGTCCGCACCACCGAGCGGGCGCCCGGCGTGCTGCGCGACGGTCCCGTCCGGCCGCGCAGGCTCGGCCACGTCGTCGTCGGATCGACCGACGCCGACTCGAGCCACCGCTTCTTCACCGAGGGCATCGGCTTCAAGGTGAGCGACCGCATCCCCGGCGTCGCCGCGTTCATGCGGTGCTCGACCGACCACCACAACCTGATGATCCAGCAGGCGCCGGTCAGGATGCTGCACCATACCTCCTGGCAGGTGGACGACGTCGATGAGATCGGCCGCGGCGCGAGGGCACTGCTTGAGAAGGATCCCGGCCGGCACGTGTGGGGCCTGGGCAGGCATCACATCGGCTCCAACTTCTTCTGGTACTTCAAGGACCCGGCGGGGAACTTCTCCGAGTACTACTCCGACATGGACTGCATCGTGGACGACGCGCTGTGGAAGGCGGGCGACTGGACCGACTCGCGCGCCCTGTTCAGCTGGGGCCCGCCACCGCCGCCGTCGTTCATCGAGCCAGAGGACCTGGCCGGCCTGATGGCCAGCGCACACGGGATAGCAAGCGCCCGCCGGCCGGCCGGCCGGCTACGACAGGAAGGCTGACCAAGACGCGCCCGGCGCGGTGGCTGACCCGCAGCGCACGCACCCGTTTGGGATGATCAAGAAAGGCATGGTCCCGAACGAGCGCGGGTGACTCCGCAGCCGAAGCCGCCGCCTCGGCCGCCGGGCCTTCCCGGCGCAGTACTCTCATTCCCGGCCGTGGTCGGGATGCGTCCACGGGTAGCGGTGCGGGCTCGGCGGGGCGGGAAGCTCGGCCCCGTCCTGGGAGCGCAGGGAACCCAGGAACATGTCAAGGACCCAGCGGACGTGCCTGGCAAGGAAACCCGCCGCGGGCCGGAAGGCGGTATCGCACAAGGCGTCGACCTGGAGGCTGCCGACGGTCATCCGGACCAGCACCGTTCCGTGCGCGACAGGGTCAGCGAGCCGGTAGCCGTGCTCGCGCGCGTCTTCTTCGAGCAGGGCACCGACGACGTCGAAGACATGCGGCTGGCCACGCCGGAACAGCGACTGCGCAAGCTCCGGCTGCCGGGCGCTCTCGGTCACCAGGACGCGCAGGAACGCGAGCCCCGGCCCGGACAGCGCCTCGTGCAGCACGCTCAGCAGCACGTCATGCAGCCGATCCTCGGCGCTGGCGCCTTCGCGCAGCGCGACCTGGTCTAGGCCGAGATCGAGGGCGCTGCCCCGCTCCTCGAAGACGGCGCGGAACATTCCGGCTTTGTCGCCGAAGTGCGCGTACAGCGTCGTCTTCGAGACGCCGGCCGCCGCCGCGATGGCATCCATCGACGTGTTGTCGAATCCCTCCTCGAGGAAGAGCTCCATCCCGGCCCGCAGCTCGCGCTCACGTTTGGTCAGCTGCTGCGGGCCGGCCCCAGGGCCGGCTGACGGCGTGCGGGACTTGCGGGCGGGCATCGCGGCCTCCTCTGTGACAAAAGGGACTGGCGCCCCTCGACCGTACTGAACGGAACCGTACAGCCCAGGTCCGTTAGTACCCAACGGGTTCATCGCGAACAAGCTCCGCGGTGCCTAGGCAGTCCAGCAGGCAACGGCACGGTAACAGCGGGCGGGAGAGCAGCGTGCCGTGGAGAACCGTGTGATGAGCGAGGTCGGCTTCGAGCTACAGGACCCGGCCGAGTACGGCCCGGCCGTGTACGCAGCCGTAATCGAGGCAGGCCAGGAATTCGGCATCCGCCGGATGGGAGCTGCCGTCGTTCGCGCAGCCCGCCTACATCGCGGGAAGCTACCCCGGCCAGGAGATCAGCGAGTACTACCGCTCGCGGGTCGAGCTCGGCTGGGCGCGCACCGTCAACCTGGACCACGATTTCCTGGGCCGGGACGCCTTGGCCGACGAGAAGGCCGCCCCCGCAGAGTGCTGCGCACCCTGGAATGGGACAGCGACGACGTCGCTGATGTGTACGCTTCCCTCTTCCGCGCCGGACCCAACTACACGTAGATGTCCCTATGTCCTGGCCCCGCCATTACAGGGCCAGGCGCCAGAGTGCGTCGATCGGCAAGGCCCTGATCCTGCCGCCGTAGGAGAGGGTCTGCTGGCCGGTGTACAGGACGTACCCGGCGACGAACTTGTCACCGAGGTGGCCCGCGAGGTTCCGAAGTCCGGCGAGATCCTCCGTCCGGACAGTCGCGCCGGCCTTGACTTCGACTGCTACGACGCGACCGTCCGGGGTCTCCATGACGGCGTCGACCTCTAGCTTGTCCTTCGTCCGGTAGTGGTAGAGGCGGGCGCGTTCCCCGGCCCAGGTCAGCTGCCGGGCCAGTTCCATGACGACGAAGTTCTCCAGGACCGGCCCGGCGGCGCCGCCCGGCTCGTCGAGGCGCGCAGCGTCCTGGCCGAGGAGATGGCAGGCGATTCCCGTGTCGACGAAGGCCAGTTTCGGGGTGCCGACGGCTCTGGTCGTCTGCCCGCTCGACCAGGCGGGGATGCTCTTGATGAGGAACACCGTGGCTAGAAGTTCCAGGTAGCGCACCAGTGTGGTTCGCGGGATGCCTGATTGCCCGGCGAGGGTGCTCGGGACGAGCAGGCCGCTTGCCCGTCCCGCCAGGAGTGCGAGCAGCCTGAACATGTCTCCCTGCCGCTCGATGCTGCTTACCTCAAGCACGTCGCGCTCGATAAGCGTGGACAGGTAGGAAGCGAAGAAGGCCGCCCGGCGCCTGGGGGCCCGGCGGACCGCTTCCGGAAACCCGCCGGCGACGGCCAGTTCCAGGTAGTCACGCTTGCGCAGCCGCGACGAGTGCTCAACGCCGGCGCCGTGCCGGAAGGCCGCGTCGATGAACAGGTCAGGGCCGCCGTTCATCTCCCCCTGGGAGAACGGCCACAGCTCGATGACCTCCATGCGGCCGGGCAGTGCGTCCGGAAGGGTCCGCAGGGCAAGGACCCGCGAGGAGCCGGTCAGCAGGAAGCGCCCCGGCCGCGGATCAAGGTCGACCAGCACCTTGATCGCCCGCAGCAACTCGGGTGCCAGCTGGATCTCGTCGATGACCATGAGCCCGTCGTGCTCGACGAAACCCGCCGGGTCGTCCTGCGCGGCCCGCAGCGTTGCCGCGTCATCGAGGAGACGCACCACGGTGCCCGGCCGGCCATCGGCAGCCAGCCTCGTCAGGGTGCTCTTGCCCGCCTGCCGGGCGCCGTTGACAAGCACCACGCGGGTATCCGCGAGCGCCTCGGACACGAGGCTCTGCGCGTGCCGCGGAACCAGATCGGGGAGGGTAGCCACGCTTCAAGTTTGCCGCACGACCGTGATTCGCGTGGACATCTGGACGGTAATGTCGTGGTCATCTGGACGGATACTCGTGGTCACTTGGACGGTACGGCCATGGTCATCTAGTCGGCAAGTGTCGCCCGATGGCGCTCAGTCGGCCTTTGAACTGCGCTGACGGGGCTGGTGATGGCCTGGCACGGCTCGGTGGCCGCGGCCGTCGGCACGCCTTGGCTCCCTGTTTGGCTCCCCTCGTGAAACCGCACATGAATCCGCTGGTCAGAGGCAAGTATTTACGTGACCCGCTGCTGAACAGCAGCGGGTCACAGCACCAAGCAGAATATCGCTCTGACCTGGAGAAACAAGCTAGCGTCATGACGGGCGCGGGTCGGCGGCTGACCCGACCGCGACGCTGCCCCAGGGGTTCTGACCTGGAACGATGAGGGAGCGCGCCGGGCAGGACTCGAACCCGCGACCCGCTGCTTAGAAGGCACCAGCAAATGGTCGCGGCATGTCGCCTGGTATCGCCCACTAGGCTGTTGAGCTGGGTTGATAGAAGCTGACTGTGGCTAGGCGTCGCCTGAAAACTGTGGCCGTTGGCTCCCACTTTGGCTCCCAGATCCGCTCAGCTTTGCTACGTTCGAGTGAGCGAAATCACTACCGACCACCAATTGCCAGGGCTTCGTCGAGCGGCAGTGTTGCAGCCGCCGAGCGCGACCTTGTCCGGCACGCCAAGCCCGCGGGGCAACCGTGTCCTTGCGGCTATGGCCCGTCCCGGAGATGCCGGACTGCCCGCGCCTCCGGGCACGAGCACTTCGCCCACGTCTCGACCCGGCTCGCCGCCGGCGGCCCCGCGGTCTCCGAGACGGCGGCACAGGGCATGCTCGCCGCGGTCGGCCAGCTCCTGGCGGCCCCCTTCGACCAGGTGCAGGCCGAACTGGAGGCCATCAAGCACTCCGTCCTGTACGCCAACGGCCTGCACGACGTGATGGTCCCCGCCCACGCGTCCTACGTCGCCGTCCAGCACCTGGCCAACGCCACCCTCCTCCTCTACGGCGATGCCGGCCACGCCTTCCTCTTCCAGCACGCCAAGGCCTTCGCCAAGCAGGTGACCGACTTCCTCGCCGCCTGAGCACGCCGACCGCGCCGCCGATCCGAGCCCCGGGCGGCGGCCGGCCGCCCATCGTGCCAGCGCCGCCTCGCAGCCGTGAGGCGGCGCTTGCACGACTGCCGGACGGCCACCACCATCGAGCCTGGGCAGTCGGCGCGTCCCGGCGATGTGACCTCGTGGACATGACCCAAGCCGGACCGGCTGTCCGGCCGCCCGCGCCCGCCGACCGGCCGACGCCGTCTTCCCTGCCCCGACGGCCGACCGTACCGGTGATGCGCCCCATCGTCGCCGGACCTTCCTTCCCTACGGCGCCGAGCACTCCCCGACAGGCGCAAGGATCCCTAGTCGTCCGCCTGCCGCGACCTCGCGCCTGCCTTGCGGGCATGGTCCGCTGGGCCTGGTCCCGTGGTCGACGGTGTCCGGCGGCGTGACTCTCGACGGCACACCATCCCGTCGCCGGCTGCTCTCACGAAGAGACCGTGAAATTGCGTCACCCCATTCGGCTTGCCCCCTTGCACTCTCATAGAATTATGGTCATAATTCAATGGTCGGCGGGACGCTCAGGGACCTGACCGCAGCGAGGTCCCGCTACCAAGGCCTCTGACCGCCGTCTCCGCAGACTGCAGCCGCAGTCGGGAGACCCGGGAACCGCCCTGCGCCCGCCCTGCGAGGAAGAAGGGGCCGGCGCGCACTGGCGGTAACCCTCACACCGAAGGGCACGACCGTGAATAACGCACATGAAGTACGAGGCGACGTGGTGACGTCGTACAAGAACGCGCCGACCCGCGCGGTAACCGCCGGCGGGGTGACCTTCGCCTACCGCGAGCTCGGTCCCCGGTCTGGTGTCCCGGTGGTCTTCCTCACCCACCTCGCCGCGGTGCTCGACAACTGGGACCCGCGGGTCGTCGACGGCATCGCCGCCAGGCACCGGGTGATCACGTTCGACAACAGGGGCGTCGGCGCGTCTACTGGTTCGACGCCGAAGACCATCGAGGAGATGGCCAAGGACGCCGTCACCTTCATCCGGGCGCTCGGGCTCGAGCAGGTGGACATCCTCAGTTTCTCGATGGGCGGCATGATCGCCCAGGTGATCGCGCAGACCGACCCGCAGCTCATCCGCAGGCTGATCCTCGCGGGCACCGGTCCGGCCGGCGGCGAGGGCATCAAGAACGTGACCCGGATCTCCCACTTGGACACCGTCCGGGCACTGCTCACCCTTCAGGATCCGAAGCAGTTCCTCTTCTTCACCCGCACCGCGAACGGGCGCCGGGCCGGCAAGGAGTTCCTGGCCCGTCTGAAGGAGCGCACGCAGGACCGGGACAAGGCGATCTCCCTCATCTCCTACTTCTCCCAGCTCAAGGCCATCCACCGCTGGGGACTGGCGCGGCCGCAGGATCTCTCCGTCATCCAGCAGCCCGTGCTCGTCGCCAACGGTGACGACGACAGGATGGTTCCGACACCGAACTCGGCCGACATGGCCCGGCGGCTGCCGAACGCCGAGCTGGTGATCTACCCCGACGCCGGCCACGGCGGCATCTTCCAGTTCCACGAGCAGTTCGTGCCGACGGCTCTCGAGTTCCTCGAACGGCCGTAGGCCCGCAGTGCGGCCGGAGCTCGGGCCGAGGACGTTGGCTCAGAGCCGTGACGCCCCGTGGGCGGGCGGCTCGAGTCACCTGTTCGGCATTACTGACATGCTCGTTTCTCGGCCATGCGGCACCCGCGAGGTGGTCGTCGTGCAGGACGGCGATGCGGAGACCGGCGTAGTGGACGTCCCGTCAGTGACGCGGCGGGAGCCTCCGAATCACGCATGGCGCGGCAAGGGCAGGCGGTGACCCGGCCGGCGATTGACCGTCCCCCTCAGCGCACGAAGGTGAGGGCGTTCTCGATTCCCCGCTCGAGGACCTCGTCGGAGATCTTCCGGTCGGAGAGAGCGCGGGACAGCTGCAGCGTTCCCACCGCCAGGGTGAAGAGCCCGATGGCCTTGCCGCGGGCGGACTGCGGATCCTCGGGTGCCAGGCGGGCGGCGAGCTCTTCCACGATGGCCCTGGCGCCGTCGGTGTAGGCATCCCTGGCGCCGTCGCCGCAGCGGCCGATCTCGTCGAGCAGGGCGGCGCTGGGGCATCCGTCGCCGGGGTTGTCCCGGTGCTCGGGCGACAGGTACTCGCGAACGAAATCCTCGAGTCCCTCGCGGCCGGGCCGCAGCGTGCCGTACCTCTTCACCTGCGTGCGCAGCTGGTCGGCGACGACGTTGGCGACGAGGTCGTCCTTGGACTCGAAGTGGGCGTAGAAGGCCCCGTTGGTGAGCCCGGCGTCCGACATCAGGGTGGAGATGCCGGAGCCGTCTATGCCGTCCTGCTTGAACCGGTGGCCGGCCCGCTCGATGATCCGTTGCCGCGTCACCTGCTTGTGCTCCCTGGCGTAGCGTGTCACAGGGTCCCTCCATCAACTCCGCCGGGCCATTGCCTCGTATCCATCCTAATCTATGGTCTGACGTATGTAATATTATGGTCGGCAGGTGATTTCGCGGCCGGTCTGCCGCCTCCGGATACCGCCGCACCCCGGGTGGGTCCGCCGAGGGCGGCGCCGTCGTCGAGCGAGGGGCTCGGCGACAGCCGCAACGCCCCGGACTATCGCCTCGACCAGCTCTGGCGACGCCGCCGACGGCCGCGTGGATGAGGACCCGCTGCCTGGGCCGGATGTCGGCGGTGTCGACGAGGGCCTGATAGGCGGTGAGGGCGGCGAGCGGGAGGGCGCCTGCCTGGACGTGGTCGATGCCGGCAGGCTTGTGGACGAAGGAGCGGGCAGGGGCGGTCACGTTCTCCGCATGCGCGCCAACCCCGTACGGGTAGGGCAGCATGCCGAAGACCTCATCGCCCGGCTTGAACAGGGTGACGCCCAGCCCGATGGCCTCCACGACCCCCGAGACGTCCCAGCCCAGGACCAGGGGCAGGCGTTCGATGGTCGCCACCTGAGCGCGGTTCTTCCAGTCGGTCGGGCTGACCCCGGCCGCGCGGACGGCGACCAGGATCTCGCTCAGGCCCGGCTCGGGCCGGGAAGTTCGATCTCCTTGAGCACCTCGGGGGAAACGTACGTGTCCTGGCCGATGGCACGCATCGTGGCATGAATGGTGTTCATCATGGTTAGAGGGTCTCGTTGACCAGGCCGATGTACTCGCCCAGCTGGTACTCGACGTCGAGGCCCTTTTCAGCGACCAGGGCGCCGAGCCCGCGCGCACGCGCGGCGAATCCCGGCTGCGTCAGTGTGCCGGCGAACTCGCCGAAGGCGGTGACCAGGTCGGCGTCCGGCGGCAGTGTCGCCCGGTTGACCATCCCCTTTGCGGTCGCCAGTGCCTGCCGGTCGAAGGAGGCGAGGCGGGCGACCGTAGCGTCGGCGAAGGCGTCGAGTTCCGCGTCGGGCAGGGTCCGGGTGACCCATCCCCAGCGCTCGGCCAGGTCGGCGTCGTAGTCGGCACTGGTCAGGATCGCCTCCAGTGCGCGGTCTCGGCCGATGGAGCGCGGGAGCCGCTCGGCGCCGCCTCCGCCGGGGACGATGCCGATGCCGACCTCGGGCTGGCCGAAGAATGCCTTCTCGCGGCTGGCGTAGCGCAGGTCGCAGGCGAGGGCCAGTTCGTTTCCTGCGCCGCGGGTGCGGCCCCGGATGACCGCGATGCTGACGAACGGAGCCTTGCTCAGCCGCAGGACCATGTCGGTCCAGACCGGGTTGTCGTCCTCGTGCTCGGGCACGGGGAGGTCGCCGGCTGCGGCGGCGTCGTAGTGGTTGATGAAGAAGTCGGGGAGTTCGCTGCTGAAGACGACGACCTGGATGTCCGGGTCGTTCTCGAGCTCATCGACGATCTTGTGCAGAGCCACGATGGACTCGGGAATCACCAGGTTCGCGGGAGGATTCGCGAACGTGATCCTGGCGGTCTGCGGGGTCGTCCGCTCCAGGCGGATCGTGCTGGGCTGGCTCATGGCGTGGTTCCGTTTCGTAGAAGGGCTTGCGTGGCCGTGATCGCGTCCGACGACCACGGGGCTGTTTCGCCTGGCGGGGGTGCGGGTGCCGCCGCCTTGTCCGTCGGAGCGGCATCGGCTGCGGTAGGCCCGCATGCACCTGTGTCATGTTGTGTGCTGTTCGAGCTGATGACGAGCACTGACGCGGCCGCCTTGCCAAGGCCGCGCGGGACACGTACACCGCCGGCCGGGTTGCTCCCATCATTCGTTCCTCGGCCGTTTAGCTTACGATCGTAATACTATGCCGTGCGAGCGCCGCGGTGGGGAGGATCCCTTCGGCGGCGGAGCCTTTATATTATGATCATGATCTCATGGACGGAGAAGAGCCGCGAGACGAACCTCGGCGGCGCGGCGCTTACTTGCCCGGCCTGGGCTGCGCGACGGCCAGCGTCACCGGCCCGATGGGGCGCGCGTCCCGCTCCATGGGCGTGTTATGGCCGGTTCGGCGTTGCTAGTGCTGCTGGTGACATCCAGCAGGGCGAGGATGTTGCGGAGGCCCTGGTCGAGGACCTGATCGGCGAGCGGCCGGTCGGCCAGGGCGCGGGAGAGCTGCAGTGTCCCGGCCATCATGGCGAAGACGCTGAGCGTCTTTAGGCGTGCCGACGGCTGATCGTCCGGGTCCAGGCGGGCGGTGATGTCGTCGATGACGGACAGCAGGCCGTTGGTGTAGGCGCGCCTGGTTGCGTCGCTGCCGCGCGCGATCTCATCCAGCAGGGCGGCGGACGGGCAGCCGTCGGCGGGGTTGTCGCGTTGCCCGGCCGACAGGTACGCGCGCACGAACTGCTCGAATCCGGCGCGGCCGGACGCGACCGTGCTGAGGCTTTCGCGCTGTTCGCGTAGCTGGTCGGCGACCGCGGAGGCGACCAGATCGTCCTTGGAGGCGAAGTGGGCGTAGAAGGCGCCGTTTGTCAGGCCCGCGTCGGCCATGAGCGTGGCGATCCCGGTGCCGTCGATGCCGTCTTGCTTGAGCCGCCGGCCGGCCGTCTCGATGATCCGCTGCCTGGTCGCCTGCTTGTGCTCTGTCCTGTACCGCACCGCACGCTCCCTTCACCCGCCGGGAGGACCCGCGTGCCCTGCGCGCCTCCCATGTTAGTACGATCATAATCTAAACTCGGAGGATCCCTTGCCTCGGTCATGTCGTCAGCATATGGTATTACGAACATACTTTAATAACGTCAGGAGGCCGTGATGACAGCAACCCGGCCGGTGGCGCTCGTGACGGGAGCGTCCTCCGGCACGGTGGCGCAGCTGGTCCGTGCGGTCGGGGGCAATTCCGAGTCCCTGGACCGCGAGTACGGCGTGCGGGGGCTCGAGCTGGCCGCCAACGGCGATGCCGCCCTGTCGCGTCTTCGCGCCTGCCCTGAACCGGCGCATCCTATCGTTCTTATCAGCAGGAAACGAGGAGAGGTGCAATGATGAAGGCATTCATCGTGGATCGCTATGGAAGTAGCGACAACGTGCGGGCCGCCGAAATGCCAGACCCGGAAGTGCGGGAGAATGACATACTGGTCCAGGTCCACGCAGCCGGCGTGAACCTTCTGGATTCCAAAATCAGGAACGGGGAATTCCGGCAAATCCTGCCGTATCGCCTGCCGGTCATCTTGGGGAATGACGTGGCCGGGGTGGTGGTCCGGACAGGATCCCGCGTGCGGCGCTTCAAGCCCGGCGACGAGGTCTACGCGCGGCCGGGCAAAGACCGGATCGGCGCTTTCGCGGAGTTCATCTCGATACGAGAAGATGACCTGGCGCTAAAGCCGGAACAACTCACCATGGAAGAAGCGGCCTCCATCCCGCTGGTCGGTTTGACCGCCTGGCAGGCGCTGATCGAAATAGGGAATCTGAGGAAGGGGCAGAAAGTCCTCATCCACGCGGGCTCTGGCGGTGTAGGAACATTCGCGATTCAGCTGGCGAAGCACGTCGGTGCGACGGTAGCCACGACAACCAGCGCGGCGAATGCCGATCTGGTCAAGCGCCTTGGTGCGGATGTCGTCATCGACTACAGGAAGGACGACTTCGAAAAGCTCCTGGACGGTTTCGACGTGGTCCTGAATAGCCTCGACAACGAGACGCTCAGGAAATCACTGCGAGTGCTGAAGCCTGGCGGAAAGCTCATCTCGATCTC
>Ga0070714_100001076_pt1 | contig 19530 bp, 13 predicted proteins | sample LARL83metaG_FD_65450 | JGI IMG/M metagenome (GOLD analysis project Ga0070714, IMG submission 65450) | Corn, switchgrass and miscanthus rhizosphere microbial communities from Kellogg Biological Station, Michigan, USA - LAR L8-3 metaG | ecosystem: Host-associated > Plants > Roots > Rhizosphere ... | reverse complement strand
TCCGCGTAGAGCGCGCGCACCTGCGCCCGGGGCAGCTGCGCCAGCATCGCCCGGCCGCTGGCGGTCAGGTGCGCCGGCAGCCGCACGCCGACGTCGGTGATCAGCGGTGGCCGCCCGGTCGCGCGCTCCTCGATGACGTAGATGACGTCGCGCCCGTGCATGATCGCCAGGTGCGCGTTCTGGCCGGTGTTGTCGACCAGGGCGGCCAGGGGCGCCCGCGCCAGCCGCTGCAGCGACGTCTGCCGCGCGTAGCCAGAGGCCAGTTCGTACACGGCGACGCCGAGGGCGTACCGCCGCTCCTCGGCGACATGGACGACGAACCCGGCCTGGACCAGCGTGTCGAGCAGGTGGTAGGTCGTCGACCGCGGCAGGCCGAGCTCACGGCTGATGACCGCCGCGGGCGCCGGCTCCGCTTGCGTGCCGAGGTACTGCAGTACCGCCAGCGCCTGCGCGGCCGCGGGGACTACTGCCACTTCGGCATCTTACGTCTGGGAACCCAGACACTGGCGTGCGGGCCGGGGTCGCGGCTCACGTCGCGGCCGCCGCGCCGGGCGACGGTCCGCCGCGGGGTTCAGACCGGGAAGCTGCGCTGGATGAGGTCGAGCACCAGGGCGAGCGGCGGCCAGGCGCGGCGGCCGCGCCGGATCGCGGCGTAGGCCCGCATCATCACCTGCGGGTGGTGCAGTGGCTGCAGGGTCATGCCTTTCACGGCCGGCTGGCCGGCGGGAAGCAGCCCGACGCCGAGCCCGGCGACGATCATGTCCTGGACCAGTTCGAGGCTGTCCGCCCGGTGCGCGACGCGGGGCTCGAAGCCGGCCAGCGAGCCGAGGACGCGGATCGCCTCGTCGTCGGCGGTGTTGCGCGAGTTGACGATCCAGTCGTAGTCACGGAACCGGCCGAAGACTTCCGGTGCGGTCCCGCGTCCCCGGCCGGGGTCGGACGGCACCCCGAGGCTCCACCGCGTGCTGCCGAGCGGGCGGATGGCCAGGTCGCGGGGGAAGGTGGCCGGCGCGAGGTTGTAGTCGTAGACCAGCGCGAGGTCGGCCTCGTCGCTGGCCAGCAGGCCGAGCCCCTCGGCCGGCTCGTGCTCGTGGATGTGCAGGCTCACCCGGGGATGCTGCTCGGCGAGGATCCGGGCGGCCGGCAGCAGGACCTGCCGGGCGGCGGTGGCGAACGACGCCACCCGCACGATGCCGGCCGGCGCCGCCGCGGGGTCCAGGTCAAGGCGCGCGGCCTCGAGGGCGGCGAGGATGGTGACCGCGTGGTCAGCCAGGCGCTGTCCAGCCGGGGTCAGCCGTACCCGCCGCCCGGCCGGCTCGGTCAGCGGCGTGCCCGCCTCCCGTGCGAGCACCGCGATCTGCTGGGAGACGGTGGAGGTGGTGACGTGCATGGTCTCCGCGACCGCCCGCATCGAGCCAAGGCGGGACAGCTCTAGCAGCAGTTCCAGGCGGCGCGGGTCCATCACAGGATTGTTCATATCTAATGAACGGTATGTCAATGAAAATCAAGTGGACATGAATGATCACCGTGCATGTACTGGAGAGCGTGAACGCCACTCCGGTTCCGCAGCGGTCCCAGGCCAGGGCCGGCACGCTGATGGCCGTGGGCTCGATGACGTGCGTCCAGCTGGGCCTGGCGCTGTCGGTGCACCTGTTCGGCCAGGTAGGGCCGCTGGGTGCCGCGTGGCTGCGGCTGGCGTGGGCCGGCCTGCTCCTGGCGGTCTGGGTGCGGCCACGGCCGTGGCGCTTCCCGCGCCGGGTTCTGCTCGCCGCGGTCATGCTGGGCGTGGTGACCGCGGGAGTGACGATGCTGTTCATGGCCGCGGTGGCCCGCCTGCCGCTGGGCACCGCCAGCGCACTGGAGTTCCTCGGGCCGCTTGGCGTGGCCGTCGCCCGTAGCCGGGGCGGCCGGCTGCTGCTGTGGCCGGCGCTTGCCGCGGTCGGCGTGCTGCTGCTCACCCGGCCGTGGCAGGGCGGTGCGGACCTGGCCGGCATCGCGTGCGCACTCGGCGCCGCCGGCTGCTGGGCCGGCTACATCCTGCTCACCCAGGCGGTGGGCGACGAGCTGTCCGGCCTGCAGGGGCTCGCGGTATCCCTCCCGGTGGCCGGGGTGGCCGCCACGCTCGTGGCCGGCCCCGCCGTCATCCCCGTCCTCACCCCGCGGCTGATCCTGGTGGGCCTGGGCCTGGCCCTCCTGCTGCCCGTGGTGCCGTTCAGCCTTGAGATGTACGCGCTGCGACGGCTGAGCACCGCGGCCTTCGGCACCCTGATGTCCCTGGAGCCGGCGATCGCCCTGGTCGCCGGGGTCCTGCTGCTGCACCAGCGGCCCGGGCCCTGGTCGCTCGCCGGCGTTGCCTTCGTGGTCGCCGCGGGCATCGGCGCCGAGCGGACCGGCGCCCGGCCAGCGGGCAAGGAGCCGGCTGGCCAGCGGCTGGCCGGCCAGGAGCCGGAGTTGACCCGCGCCGGCTGACGGCCGGAAACGGCAACATTCACGGTTGCCGATATCATCGGGCAGCCGCCGTTACGGCGTGATTTTGAAATGTGATTTCCATGACATCGGAATGGCGGCTGCCGCCGCGTCCGAATGCTTCGCTGAAAGTTCTATGAATAGTCACTGGGCGGACATTTAATCAGTTCAGCCGCACGTTCATCGTTGGCCGCGAAAGGAGATCACATGAACCTAGGAAACAGGTCCAGATCAGCTCGCCGCTTCACCACGCTCGTCGGCGTCGCGACGCTGATCACGGGGTTCGGCGCGGCCGTGGCCACGTCACCGGTCCACGCGGCGCCGATATCGCGGGCCGTCAGCACCGGGACAGCAGCCAGCGGGTGTCAGCTCGGCAATGGCGTCAAGCACGTCGTGCAGATCACCTTCGACAACGTCCATTTCTTCCAGGACAACCCGAACGTGCCGTCCGACCTGCAGCTTATGCCCAACCTGCTGAACTTCTTCGAGAACAACGGCACGTTCCTGTCCAACAACCACACGCCGCTGATCGCGCACACCGCCGATGACATCCTGACCACGTACACCGGCCTGTACGGCGACCGCCAGGGCATGCCGATCTCCAACAGCTACGAGGTCTACCAGGCCAACGGCACGACCGACAACGCGAGCTCGTTCGCCTACTGGACCGACCCGATCTTCGACACCTCGCCGACGGCGACCGACACCAACCCCAGCATGGTGTACTCGCCGGTCCCGCCGGCCACCGCGAGGAACCCGGTCAGCCCGACCACCACCACCCCCGCGCCGTGGGTGCCGTTCACCCGGGCGGGCTGCGACGTCGGCAACGTCGCCACTCCGGCGGACTCCGAGCTCGAGAACACCGCCGTGGACATCCCCAAGGTGTTCGGCGTCGGCTCGCCCGAGGACCAGCAGCTCATCAACGACACCACCTCATTCAAGGACCCGGAGGCGGCGGACTACACCGGCATCGCGGTGCACTGCGCCCGGGGCAGCGCGCTCTGCGCGGACGCCACCGCCGTCAAGTACCCCGGCACCGGCTCGCCGGCCAGCACCGCGGTCGCCGACCTGCTCCCGAGCGAGCCCGGCGGCTACACCGGCTACCAGGCGCTGTTCGGCCACAAGTACGTCGCGCCGCAGATCGGGGCCGGCCACGCGAACCTGATGGACGGTACCTACCCGGTCACTAACGCCGCGGGCAACCTCGTCGACCTGAACGGCAACCAGATCAACGGCGACTTCCTCAGCACCCCGGGCTTCCCCGGCTACGGCCCGATCAACGCGTCGCAGACGCTGGCGTACACGGCGGACATGCTGGAGTCGGGCGTCCCGGTGGTGGACGCGTACATCTCCGACGTCCACGGCAACGAGTTCATCAAGGGCCTGACCGCCGCGGGCCAGCCCTGCTTCCACGCGCCGGCCGCGCTCGGCAGCGGCAGCGCCTGCTATCTCGCCCAGGCCTCGTACTACAACGACGCCTTCGGCAAGTTCTTCGACCGGCTCGCGGCCGACGGGATCACCCCGCAGAACACCCTGTTCGTGCTCAGCCCGGACGAGGAAGACCACCAGGCGGGCGCTAACGTCGGCCGGGCGATCACGCCGACCCCGGCGAACTGCGACGGCGTGACCGTGCCGTGCACCTACCCGGCGGGCAGCTTCGGTGAGCTCGGGGGCGACATCACCGGCCTGCTGAACGAGGAGACCGGCGACACCACCCCGTTCGGCATGGAGAACGACACGGCGCCCGAGTACTACGTCAACGGCCAGCCGTCGGCGTCCTCGGCGCAGGTCAGGACCTTCGAGCACGACATCGCCTCACTCACCGCGAACAACCCCTACGCCGGCGGCACCCAGAAGATCGCCAACTACCTCGCCGACCCGACGGAAATGGCGATCCTGCACATGATCAACGCCGACCCGGCGCGCACCCCGACGCTCGCCGAGTTCGCCAAGCCCGACTACTACCTGCAGTCGGGCCCGGCGACCTGTGACGCCACGGTCACCGGCAGCGCGGCCAGCAACTACCCGGCGGACTGCGTGTCCGTCAACCCGGGCTTCGCCTGGAACCACGGCGACTACGCGGCGGAGATCAACACCACCTACGTCGGCTTCGCCGGCCCCGGCGTCCAGCACCTGGGGCTTGACGGGTCCGGTCCGGGCGACGGCCCGACCTCGTCCGGCCCGAACAGCGGCCAGACCGAGGTCGTGGACCTGAACCTGAAGGGCCCGTGGACCGACGAGACCGACATCCAGCCGACCGAGATGTACCTGCTCGGCCTGCACACCGATTACATCCAGGACGGCCGGGTCATCACCCAGATCCTGACCGGCCCGAACCACGCGCTGCGCAACCCGCTGGCCGCCCAGCTCGGCGAGGCGTACAAGCAGCTCAACTCCAGCGTCGGCCAGTTCGGCGCGTACACGCTGACGGCTTCGACGAACGCGATCGAGTCAAGCACCCCGGGGGATGTCCGGTTCCTCGCCGTCAACGCCGCGCTGAAGGTGCTTGACCAGCAGCGTGACGTGCTGGCCAACACGATCAAGACCGAGCTGTACAACGCCGAGAACTACGGGACCGAGATGCCCGCCGCCGGCGCGCTGCTCGTCCGGGCGAAGCTCCTCATCGGCGCGGCGGGAATTCTCGCGGCGCACAGCTAGGAGCTTCCGCAAGCACCCCGCTCCGTTCGGGATGATGAAGATCATTATCCCGAACGGAGCGGGGTGTCTTTTACCCCGGACGTGAGGCGTTGAAGGCACGGAAGGCTACTCATATTCGGGCCGCCTCGAGACCTGCGGCCCGGGGCCCGTGGTTAATTCATCCCGAAATGGGCAGTCGACCAGGCGATCGCCGCAGGCGCGCCGGTCACCTGAGCGTAAGCCGCACGTCGCGGAGGTGCCTCGTCAGTGAGGACACTGACGGGGCACCGCTGCGTCCCCGCGGTGCCGGCGATATCCGCTATCGTCGTAATCGGGTCCGATCGTCAGTTCTAATACGGAGGTTCTCACCACGGTGGCGCGCGCGGCAGAACCGACGGAACCGGCGAACCCGGAGCCGGGCGGGGACAAGTTCATCGAGGAAAGGCCGCTGCGCCCGGGGAAGGCGGCCCGGGCCGTCGTCGCCGACGGCCGCGCGGTCCGCGAGGCGATCGAGGCGGTCCTGGCCGCGCCGGGTGAGGCCCGCGAGGTCGCCCGGCAAGCGTATGAGGCCGTCCGGGACAAGCTGCTCAGCGACGCCCTTGACGCGATGCCGGTGGACCGCCTCCGGGACCTCATCCAGAAGAAAGTCGCGTTCGCCCCCCTCATCGACGCGGGCGTGGAAACGGTCGGCCAGGTCCTCGCCGCCGGAGCGGGTGAGCTCGCCCGGATCCCCGGGGTGCGCCGCCGGCCGGCCAAGCGGATCGCGGCCGCCGCCGAGCAGCTGCGGGAGTCCGTCAGGGAAGCCACCCGGGTGCGCATCGACCCGGATGCCCGGACCCCCGAGCAGACCGCGCTCGTCGCCGCGCTGCGCCGCTACGAGCGGGCCAGGTCCGCGCTGAAGGGCCCGGACCTGAGTCCGCTGGCCAGCGAGATCGGCAGCCGCCTCGACGCCGCCGCCCGCGGCGCGAGCCAGGGCAGGATGCTCTTCACGTTCTCCGGGCTGAAGAAGCAGGAAGCCCGCGATGCCCTCGCCGGGCTGGACGAGATCCTCAATTCCAAGCCGGTCGCCACGGCCCGCAAGCGGCTGTCCCGGGCAGAAGCCGAGCTGGAGAAAGCCGGGAAGGACCAGCGGGCCGCCCGGCTGTGGAACGACTACCTCGCCCGCCCCGTCACCTATAACGGCCTGCTGATCGAGGTCGCGGAACTCGACCAGGGCGGGGAGGCCAGCCAGGGCTTCCTCCCCGCCGACATCGCCGAGCGGGTCCGCGTGCTGCCGCTTGACCAGTCACTGCTCAAGACTCCGCTGCGCGGCTACCAGGCGTTTGGCGCGAAGTTCGCCCTGGTCCAGGAGCGGGTGATCCTCGGCGACGAGATGGGCCTGGGCAAGACGATGCAGGCGCTCGCCGCGATGTGCCACCTGGCGGCGAAGGGCGCGACGCACTTCCTTGTCGTCTGCCCGGCGAGCGTGGTCATCAACTGGACCCGCGAGGTGGAGCGGCACACGCAACTCGATGTCCGCCGGCTCCATCTTCCAGGTACCAAACGGGAGCTTGCTACGCAGGAATGGCTGGCCGAGGGCGGAGTAGCGGTCACGACGTTCGAGGCGCTGCGCGCGATGCCGCAAGACCTTGACGTGTCGCCGGCGATGCTCGTCGTCGATGAGGCGCACTACGCGAAGAACCCGAGCGCCCTGCGCACCCAGGCGGTCAGCGAGTGGGCGGCCCGCAGCAGGCGGGTGCTGTTCCTGACCGGCACGCCGATGGAGAACAAGGTGGCGGAGTTCCGGGTGCTTGTCGGGCACCTGCGCCCGGAGGTCGCCGGGAACATCGACCTCACCGATGAGTCGCTCGACGGCACCGCGTTCCGGGAGCAGGTGGCCCCGGTCTACCTGCGGCGCAACCAGGAAGACGTGCTCAGCGAGCTGCCGGCCCGGCTGGAGACGCAGGAATGGGTGGCGCTGGAGGGAGCGGCGCTGCGCGCGTACCGGCAGGCGGTCATGGACGGCAACTTCATGGCCATGCGCCGGGCGGCGTTTGACCCGGGCACGGCCAGGGGATCGCAGAAGCTCCGGCGGCTGACGGAGATCGTCGGCGAGGCGGCCGATGGCGGGCGCAAGGTCATCGTGTTCTCGTACTTCCGTGACGTGCTTGAGACGGTGATCGAGGTACTGAAGGGGCGGGACGGCGTACCGGGGGTGCGGGTCATCGGCCCGCTGACCGGCGGCATCGCGCCGGCCGACCGTCAGGCGATGGTGGACGAGCTGGCGAGCGCCAAGGGGCCGGCGGTGCTGGTCGCCCAGATCCAGGCGGGCGGCGTGGGCCTGAACATCCAGGCCGCGTCGGTGATCATCATCGCCGAGCCGCAGCTGACCCCGTCGAGTGAGGAGCAGGCAATCGCCCGCGCGCACCGGATGGGCCAGGTGCGCCCGGTGGACGTGCACCGGCTGCTGTGCGAGGACAGCGTCGACCAGCGGGTACTCGAGCTGCTCGCGGGCAAGCGGGAGGCGTTCGACGAGTACGCGCGCCGCAGCGACATGGCGAACGCGGCGCCGGACGCGGTCGACGCCAGCTCGGAGGCCGAACTGCGGCACGCGATCGTGGCGGCGGAACGCAAGCGCCTCAAGGCGGCGTGACCCGCCGGCCGGCACCGCCAACGCCGTGCGGGTCGGGATCAACGGCTGGGTCGCCTGCCTCGGTGCGACGTGGCTTACCTACGTGCTGCGGGAGCAGCCCGGCGTCGGCTGGCAGGTGACAGGCACAACCGGGTCGATGGCGGTCTCATAAGGTGACGTAAATGCGGCGTCCGGTGTCATTACATCTGCTACTACGGATCAACAACCGCTCCGTGGCGGTCGAGGCCGTACTCACCCGCTGCGGCAGATCGTCGGGCCGTTCATGGCCCGAGCCGCAGCACGCAGTGAAGCTGTTCACGGCCCTGCGAGCCTTCGACACCTTGTCGCGGCTGTACGCCTGAGGGACACTTCCCTCGGCCCGGCCGCGCGGCGATCGTCCTTCAAAGGTGATCAGCGGGCTGCTCGACTTGCACAGAGGGACTCTCCTGAGCCGCGGAAAGCGCCGCTCACTCCCGGGCGCGCTGCTGGCGGGTGCCTTGCGTTTCCTCGCGGCGACGGGTGTCGCGCGCGGCGCCGCTGGCCCGTTCGAGCAGGCGCTCAAGCAGGCCGGCCAGGACGGATCGTTCGCAATCGGACAGCGCTGCGAGCACCTCCTCCTGGGCGGCGGACAGGATGCCGTCGAGTTCGCGTAGCCGGGCCAGCCCCTCGTCGGTAATGGTGATGACGTTCCTGCGCCTGTCGCCGGCGTCGGTGACCCGCCGCACCAGTCCCGCGCTCGCCAGTTCGCCGATGGTGACGGTGACGTCGCTGCGGTCCATCTCGGCGTGGCGGCCCAGCCCGACCTGGCTGGCCGGGCCGAACTCGGCCAGTGCGGCAAGCACCCGGATGTGGTACCCGCGCGCGCCAGCCTCACCCAGCCGCCCGGCCACCACCGCGTGCGCGTGCGCGGCGACCTGGCTGATGAGCCAGGTCGGCTTCGTCGTCAGCAAGGCGGGCGTGGTCCTGTCGGCCGAATTCACGATCATCAGCCTAATCCATACTTGTTGGCCGCGCCAACTAATGATATGTTGACCTCAGAAACGTTGGCGCTGCCAACGAATTAACTTAGGAGGAGCCATGCCGCCGTCCGCCAAGCCCATCCTCAACCCGCAGGTCATCGGCCAGGCCGAGAGCGCACTCGGCGCGCTGCTCGCCCCGGTCCTGGAAGAGACGGGCCGTACCTTCAACCAGTGGCTGGTCCTCACCGTCCTGACGGCCAGCGGCGGCGCGCAGGACCGCGCCCGGCTGTCCGCCCACATCGCCACGGCCAGGAAACTGCCCGCAGCCGAGGTGGAAGCGGCCATCACCGAGCTGACCGCCGCCGGCGCGCTGGCCGCCGAGGCGGCCCAGGTCACGCTCACTGCCACTGGCCAGGCCATGCACCGCGCCGTCCGCACCCGGATCGACGAGGTCACGGCCGGCATCTTCGACTTCACCGCCGACGACCTGGCCACGGCCGGCCGCGTCCTGGCCACCGTGACCGACCGAGTCAACGCCTTCCTCGCCGCTCACGCCGCGGCATGAGCGCCCGTGCTGTGCTCCTTGCGCCCGGCGTCTGCCGATACGCCGCGGCCGGGGGCCAGCCCCGGTTCAGTCCTGCCACCAGCGCTGGGCGGCGCGGCGCAGCGCGCGTGCGTCGGCGTAACCAAGCTGCGCGGCTACCTGCGCCTTGCTGTGCCCGGAGCTGAGCAACCCGGCCGCCCGTTCCCGCCGTGCCGCGTCCACCTCCGTCCGCCACGTCGTCCCCTCTTGCTCGAGGAGCCGCTGCAGCGTCCGCGGCGAGACGTGCAACCGCCTTGCGGCGACGTCGAGGCGGATGCTCTGGTCGTCGACGCATTCGGCCAGCACGCCCCGGAACCGGTCCATCCATCGCGGTATCCGCTCCGGCGTCGCCATCGCCCCGGCGGCAGCGTTGCGCAGAATCCGGGCCAGGCGGGGGTCGGCCCGCACCAGCGGCACCGCGAGGTCGGCCTGGTGGAAGGTCAAGGCGGTGAAGTCAGCGCCGAAGTCAATCCGGGTCGTGCCGAACGCCTCGGCGAGGTTGCGGTGCGATCGCGGCGCCTGGCCGGCGAACTGGACCCGGGCCGGGGCCAGCGGACGGCCCGTGGCATGCTGAGCCCGGTGCAGCAGCAGGCTGAGGCAGCACTCTGACGCCACCCGGCCCACCTCGGGGTCGGGCGAATGGATGCGGCTGCGGACCGTGCCGTACTCAGTCAACTCCACGTTGCTATTGCCCGCGTCGTTAAGCAGCGGAACGTAGGCGAAGGCCGTCTGGTATGCCTCGGCCAGGGTGGGGGCCGTGGCGAATACGTAGTCGATAAGGCCGAGTGCGCCAAACCGCCAGGCGGCCGCGACGTCCAGCCCCAGCCACGGATCCTCAAGCCGCGTCATGGCTCCCCGCCACAGCCTCCCCAGCTGTACTACCGGGAACCTCATTTCGTCGTTCTCAAGCGCCCAGACCGCCAGGCCGGCCTCCCGGGCAAGCAGCCGGGAATCCGCGCCCGCGCGCCGGGCGCCGGCCAGAATGAGCCGGATCAGTCCCGAGCTCGCCGTTCCAGACATGGCGCCCACGTTAGGCGGGCACCACGCGGCGCGAATCAGTGGACATCACTGAATTCCGCCGCCTGCTCGCCGCGGATCAGTGCGCGCTACTGAATTCCGCCGCCAGCTCGCCGCGCGAGGCGACGCCGAGCTTCGGGTAGGCCTTGTACAGGTGGGACTCGACCGTGCGGGGCGACAGGAAGAGCTGGGCGGCGATGTCCCGGTTGGAAAGGCCGGCGACCGCGAGCCGGACGACTTGCAGTTCCTGAGGCGTGAGCCGATCCAGCGGTCCGGGCTGTCGCCGGAGCTGCCCGGGAGTGGCACCGGTGGCCAGTAGCTCCCGGCGGGCCCGTTCCGCCCACTGCTGTGCGCCCAGGGCGGTGAATAGCTCGCGCGCGGTGGCCAGCTGAGCCCGGGCGTCCGCGCGCCGCCGCTCGCGCCGCAGCCATTCCCCGTAGACCAGCGCGGTCCGGGCGTGGTCGAATGGGCGGCTCGCATCCTCATGCAAGCGCAGCGCCTCGGTGAAGTGCCTTTCGTCACCGGTGACCAGGGCCTGACAGCGGTGCGCGACGGCCATGGCCCAGCGATGCCCGCTGCCGTCCGCCCATGCGGTGAACCGGCTGGCGGCTTCCCCGGCCAGGTCAGGATTGTCGCTGCGCGCCGCGGCCTCGACCAGGTCTGGTAGGTATGCGAACCCGGTTCCAGGCTCCCACCAGTACCGCAGCTCGGTCAGGTGCCCGACCGCCTGCTCGAACCGCCCCGCGGCGAGGTCCAGCTGAGCGCTGCCAGCGTGCGACCACATCGGCTCGGTTTCTTGAGCTTTTGCCAACCAGGAGCGGAAACTCTCCTCGTCGCCGGCATGTGCCTCCACCCAGCTCAGCAGCCCCGCCAAGAACGTCACGCGCGGCTGCTCGCCAGTGTCGCAAGCCAGGCGGAAACCCTCGAGCGCGGCTGCCCGCGCCGCGTCCCACCGCCCCCCGAGGAAGTCGGCCATCGCCAGCCCCTGGAGCGCGCCCGCAAGCCAGCCGATCATGCCGTTGGCCCGGCAGTCAGCGGCAAGCAGGGCGGAGATATCGCCGGTCGCGTCGTTATCGCCGGCCCAGTACGCCATCACGCTCGCCAGCAGCCGCTCACGCGGTGACGCGTCCGCGGGGCGGTCCCGGATGCGCTGCACGTAAGCGCCGATCACGTCCCGGTCAGCGGTGGGATCGCCGGCGAACAGCAGGGCCTGCTGCGCGGTCGCCTCAGAAACCTCGTGGCCGGTGCTACCGGTCTGTTCCAGCAGGTCGCGGAGGCTAGCGGCCGCCGTGAACGCGAGGTTGTGGTCGTGATTACTCCAGGCGGCATGGCTTGCCACGGTGAGCATGGCGATCGCCAGCTCCGGGTAGCGACTGGAGATCGGCCGAGCCTCCGCCGCGCACTCGACACAACGCTCCAGGCGGCCTTCCGTAATCAGCTGGGCGCGGAGCAGCACAAGCCGCGCTCGCAGCAGATCGTCACCCGGGAGCCTGCCGACCTGGTCGGCGAGCCGGACGGCACGTTCGGTATCGCCGCCGTCGTTGGCCGCTATCGCCGCGGCGAGCAATCGCTCGGCCCTGGTACCCGGGTCCGGGGTGAGGCTGGCGGCTCGTTCATACGCGGTCGCCGCGGCCACGTGCCCTCCGCGGTCGAGCGCGTGCTGCGCCGCCTGCTCCATCAGGTCGGCCACCTGCGCGTTCCGGCCGATCGTGGCGGTGGCGATGTGCCACGCCCTGCGGTCGAACCCGCCCCCGGACTCGCCGCTCAGCGCTTCGCCGAGGGCGCGGTGCGCGGCCCGTCGCTCGGTCGGCGTGGCGCCGTAATATGCTGCCGAGCGGATCAGCGGGTGCCGGAACTCCAGCCGCTTCCCGGCGATCGTCACCAGGCCGGCCCGTTCGGCGAAGTCCACGGCTTCAGGGTCGGTGCCCAGTGCCCTGGCGGCGTCGGCCATGACGGTGAGGTCACCGGTCGCTTCGGCGGCCGCCAGCAGCAGCATCGTGCGCGCTGGCTGGCTGAGTTCGCGCAACTGAGTCGCGAACACGTCGCGAGCCGCCGGCAGCGGCTCCAGGCCTTCTGCCGCGGCCGCTCCCGCGTGCGCCGCGAGTTCGATCAGCGCCAGGGGATTGCCGGAAGCCTCGGTGAGTACCCGGGCCCGCAGGCCTGGGGCAAGCCGCGGCGCACGCTCGTCAACCAGCCGGGCCGAACTGACCGGGTCGAGCGGGCTCAGCCGGAGTTCGGGCAGCACGGGGCCGGTGAACGAGCCTTGACGGTCGCGCGCCGCGGTGAGCAGCACCACCCCTTCTGAGTCCAGCCGCCGGGCGGCGAACTGCAGCGCGCGCGCCGACGCGGTGTCCAGCCAGTGGCCGTCGTCGATGACGGAGAGCACCGGCTGATGTTCGGCCAGGTCGGAGAGCAGGCTGAGGACGGCGAGACCAGCGAGGTAATGATCGTCGCTGTCACCCTCGGCCAGGGCGAAGGCTCGGCGCAGCGCCGACGCCTGCGGCCGTGGCAGGTCGTCGATGCGGTCAAGCACGGGGCGCAGTAGCATGTGCAGCCCGGCGAACGCGAACTCGGCTTCGGTTTCCACGCCACGTGCCCGGAGCACGAGCATCTCGCTGGCTGACTGCTCAGCGTAATCCAGCAGGGCAGACTTGCCGATCCCGGCATCACCGCGGATGACCAGGGTTCCGCTGCGCCCGTCGCGCGCTCCGTCAAGCAACTGGTCTATGACCGCCTTCTCGGCCGTCCGTCCCAGTAGGCCCATAAGTACAGAACATACCGGAGCGGACGGACAGGGCCGTATCACCGCAGCTAGGCGGGACGGTGAAACGGGACGCGGACCGGGCCTGGCTCGGGACTCCGCATGCACGGCCGGCGGCAGTGGCCTAGACCTTTGATCTATACCAATTTTCGCGTGTTTTCTCTTAATAAGAATGGAATGTGTAGCGGAACTGGAAAAAAAGAAGGAAATTTACTCGGTCGGCGACGCCAGCTCGCCCGGCCACGCCGCAGCATGGGTTCAGGGCCAGCCGGGCAGCACGCCCGGCGTAACCAGGAAGGCGTGATCGGCATGAGTGCGATCAGCGAGCAGGCGGCGCTCTTGCAGCACGAATGGGACACCGACCCCCGCTGGGCCGGGATCACCCGCAACTACAGCGCGCAGCACGTGATCCGGCTGCGCGGCCGCGTCGCGGGGGAGGACCACGGCCTGGCCCGGCGCGGCGCCAGCCGGCTCTGGGATCTCCTGAACCGTCAGGACGGGGTCCTGGCGCTCGGCGCGGTCACCGGCAGCCAAGCGGTCCAGGCGGCCAGGGCCGGGGTGCAGGCCATCTACCGGCCAGGCTGGCAGGCGGCGGATGAGAACCTGGCCGGGCGGATGGCTCCGGTCGTGGCCGGCGCCGAGGCTGGCGTCGGCGGCGCGCCGGCCGCGTTCGAGCTCATGACGGCGATGACCGAGGCGGGCGCGGCCGGCGTGCGCTTCGACGACCAGCTGCCGGCGGGCAGCGGGCACGCGTACTCCGGCCAGCGGGTCCTGATCCCGACCGCTCAGCACATCGAGGCGCTGACCGCGGCGCGGCTCGCCGCCGACGTGGCCGGCGTCCCCGCGCTGGTGATCGCGCGGACCGGCGCGCGGGCCGCGTCCTTGGTGACGTCCGCCATCGACGAGCGGGATCATGAGTTCCTGACCGGCGAGCGGACCGCGGAAGGTTTCTACCGGATGGAGCCGGGCCTGTACGCGTGCGGCACGCGCGCGCTCGCGTTCGCGCCCTACGCCGACCTGCTCTGGCTGGAGACCCCGGCGCCGGACCTCGCCGCGGCCCGCGCGTTCGCCTGCGTCATCCACTCGCAGTACCCGGGCAAGCTGCTCGCTTACAGCTGCTCGCCGTCGTACAGCTGGCGGGCGCACCTGGACGACGCGTCAATCGCGTGGTTCCAGCGGGAGCTGGCCGCGATCGGGTACCGCTTCCAGGTCACCATCCCGGTCGGGTTCAGCGCGACGGACGAGCCGGCGCCTTATCTCAGCCGGCTCGCGCGCGACGCCAGGCCGGCCTACGCTCAGTCGTAGGAGCAAGCGCGGAGGTTCAGTAGGCGTTGACGGCCTAGCAGCACGGGATTACGGTCGAGCCAGCAGGGGAGCTGTACGCGCGCGTCGTCACCGGCCGGGCGTCGGCCCTGCCTGGACCTGATCGCGGGTGAACTGCTGCGGGCGCGTCAGGTCTCCGTCCCGGCGTTGGCAACGCCCATCGAAGCCGACCGCGACCGCGGGTCCCGCGTTGGCCAGGTGCCGGCCTCGGCGGCGCCGGCCAGCGTGCGGATCAGGGAATTGAACAGCTCGGGCTCCTCCAGGTTGAGCGCGTGCCCCGAGTTCGGCACGACGGCCAGCCCGGCCGTCGGGATCGTGCGCTTGAGCAGCAGGCCTGCCTCCAGGCAGGCCTCGTCCTCGTCGCCGTTGACCACGAGCACGGGCGCGGTGATGCCGGCCAGCTGGCCGGTGATGTCGTACAGGGACGGCCGGGCCCGCTGGATCCCGGTGACGGTGAGGGCCATGCCTTCGGCGGAATGCTCGGCCAGCTGCCCGGCGAATTCTTCCCAGACCTGGCGGTGCTTGCGCCGCAGCTGAATCCGGTTCGGCCCCATGGCCTGCTTAGCGCTGACGGCCGCCATGCCGGCGGCGCGGAGCGCGCCCGCCATCTGCTCGGTCTCGGCGAGGAAGGCGGCGCGGTGCCCCGGGCTGGCCCCGCTGCCCGCGCTGGCGACCAGCAGTGAAGAGACCCGGTCCGGGTAACGGATGCCGAGTTGCAGCGCGCAGAACCCGCCCATGGAGAGCCCCACGACGTGCGCCCGGGCGATGCCGAACGCGTCGAGGACGTCGATCGCGTCGTCGGCCTGCCGAATGTAGTTGTAGCGTTCCTGCTCCGGCGGGACTTCCGAGGGCGGGTAGCCGCGGGCGGCGTAGGTGATGCAGCGAAAGGTGCCGGATAGCGCGTCAACCTGCCGGGCCCAGGTCCGGTGGTCGGCGGCGAACTCGTGGATGAGCAGGACCGGCCGACCGGAACCGGTCGCCTCGGCGTAGAGGCGCACCCCGTCCGATGTGATCACGTCGGTCATGAGCGTGTTCCTTTCCGCCAGCGGGAGCGGCTACCGCACCGGCCGGATGGTGTCGCGGATCGCAGGGAGTGTCGGCATCTCCGCCGGCCATGGTAGGCCGCCGGGAGAGCGCTACCGGGTGCCGCCGGCGCCCGCCGTCGGCCTGACACGTGGCTTGCCCCGGTCGCCGATAACGTTTAGACTTCGAATCGTTAGACGTCGAAGTTATGGCGGCGCTTCCAGCCGGGAGCCTCGCCTGGCGTCTGCGCTCAGTAAGTTCGAGCAGGTCGGAGGAAGAGATGAACAGCGAGGCCCGGAGTCTGCCGACGACTGGTGCCGCCCGCTACGGGGCGGGAAATGCGGACCTGACAATCATGGTGGCGGCGCACGACGCGTTCCGCCGGGACCTGGGGAAGCTGGCCACGGCCGCGTCCCATGCGCGGACATGGAGCCCGGACCGGCAGGCCGCGGTGCGCCTGGGCTGGGAGATCTTCCAGCGCCAGCTGCACGTCCACCACCGGGGCGAGGACGCGGTGGTCTGGCCGCTGCTGCGCGGGCGGCTGGCGGGCAGCGAGCCGGCTGAGTCGGTGCTCGACGCCATGAAGGCCGAGCATGAGCTGATCGACCCGCTGCTAGCCGCGGTTGACCGGGCATTCGGCTTCGTCGGTGATCCGGCTGGCAACTCGGTCGCCGACGCGGCCGACGCCGTGGCCGAACTCGCGACCCAGCTGTCGTGCCACCTCAGCCACGAGGAGCGCGATGCCCTCCCGCTCATCGGCTCCACGCTGACCGCGCGGGAATGGCAGGAGGCCGGCCGCCGGATGGGCCGCCAGCCCGGGGTCAAGGCGTCGTTCGTTCCCGAGTTCTTCGGCTGGCTGCTCGACGGGGCCGCCCCGGGCCAGCGCGCGTCGGTGCTCGCCGCCCTGCCCGCGGTGATGCGCCCGCTTGTGACCGGTGTCTTCCGTCCGCTGTACGCCCGCCGCGCCGCCTGGTAGCCGCCGCCCCGGGCCCCGGTCATCCTCGATCAGCAGGGAGTATCAGAAATGACGAACGGCAGTTCCGGTCGCGGGTTCCGGTTCGGCGCGGTCGCCGGCTTCGGCCGGAACGGGCACGAGTGGGCGGCGACCGCGCGGCGGGTCGAGCAACTTGGCTTCTCCACCCTGCTGTGCCCCGACGGCACCGGCATGCTCGCCCCGTTCCAGGCGCTAAGCGCTGCGGCCGCCGCGACCAGCACCCTGCGGCTTGGCACCTACGTGCTGGCGGCCCCGTTGCGAACCCCCGGCGCCGTGGCGTGGGAGACCGCCAGCCTGGACGTGCTCAGCGGCGGCCGGTTCGAGCTCGGGCTCGGCGCGGGCCGGCCCGACGCGGCGCGTGACGCCGGGCGGCTGGGAGTGCCCTTCGGCGCCCCGGCCGAACGGGTCAGCCGCGTCGAGCAGACCCTGGCGGCCGTGCGTGACCGCTACGCCGGGTCGGCGGAGGCATCCGGGTACGACGCCGTGCGCGGCGTGCAGCGGCCCCGGCCGACCGTGCTGCTGGCCGGCACCGGGCCGCGGATGATGCGCCTGGCCGCCCGCGAGGCGGACATCCTCGCCCTCGGCCTGCCCCCGCAGAGCACCGACGATGACCTGGCGGCCGCGTCCGGCCAGCTCCGCGGGATCGCCGGCGACGCTTTCGGCCGGCTGGAACTCAACGTCAACATCGCCCTGGTCGGCGACGACATCCCGCCGCAGGCCGGGTCCTGGCTAGGTGCCGACCCCGGAGAGCTGATCCGCGCCGGCTCGATCACCGTGCTCACCGGCTCTCCCCGGCAGATGGCCGACACGCTGCTGCGACGGCGCGACCGCAGCGGGGTGTCCTACATCTCGGTCAACGCCATGTTCGCAGGCGCGTTCGCCCCGGTGGTCGAACTGCTCGCCGGCGCATAGCGGTCCGCCTCTTCCCGCCGGGCGGAACCCTTTAGCGGTGCTGACGTCCAAATGGTGTGCGACAGGGTAAGACAGCTTCGTTCCTCCTCATCTTGTGCGCGCCGCCGGCGGTGAGCTGCGGCGGGGTGACCTCCGCGGCCAGCAGGCCGGCGGCACCGCCGGCCTGCTGGCGGACTGGTGTCAGCGCCAGAATTTGGTGAGGTGCCCGGCCAGGTCCCGGCCTTGGGCGTAACCAGCGCGGGCGGCGGGCGGACGCCTCGACCGGTCCATCATGTTGTCGCCGAACGCGGTGAGCGAGTCGGCGTCCGGGAAGATCGTCTCGACCCGGCTGCCGCCCGCGCGGAGTTCGTCGACCTGTGCGGCCAACTGCATGCCCCACTCCAGTGGATGCCGTGACCGGCCGCCGAAGGGTGACAGCACCAGCACCCGCTCGTAGCCGGCGGCCAGGTCGGCATTCTCGTTGCGCCGGTAGCCGCCGTCGATGTACCGGCGGTCGCCGATGCGGTAGGGCGGGACGCCGAAGCCGACGGAAGTGCTGGCGGCGACGGCGTCCACGAGGTCGACTCCGCTGTGGCGGTCGAACACGACCGGCTCACCGCTCTGGGCATCGACCGCCGTGATGAGAATCGATCGCTGCGGCCAGGCCTGGCTGGGCAGCCGGGCGGCGACCGTAGCGCGCCACCGAGCTTGCGCCGAGCCGTCCGACGCCGCGTCCGTTTCGAGCGCCGCCGCGCCCATTCTGCGGCGCATGTCGGCCGCGTCCCGCGCGGCGGCGATGATCCGGCTCGTTATCTCCATAACGTCCGCCGCGGCCCCGACGGGAACGCGGCCGCCGCCGGGCCGGGCCGGGCCAGTCCGTCGCTGCGGTTCGGCGGAAAGGATGGCGGCGAGCAGTTCGGCCGGGGGCGCGCTGGTGATCTGGGCCGCGGCCGTCGATCCGGCCGACGTCCCGATGATCAGGTCGGCCTCGGTCACGTCCAGCCCCGCGTCGAACAGGCCGGCGACGACGCCGATCTCCCACGCGTTGCCGGCCGATCCGCCGCCATGCAGGACCAGCGCTCGCTCACCCGCGGGCGGGACCCGCCTTGTCGCGTCGACCTGCGGCTGATCCTGGCCGGACTCCAGACAGCCGGAGGCCGTCGCCGAGGTGGAGGGCGAGGTTGAAGAAGGTGTTGTGTTCATGGGAGTCGCCTTTCGCGAGTTGCCTACTGGCGCTCCCGGCGACGACTACCTCAGTCGCGCGATCGTGGACTGCGGGGGAGCACCCACTGCGGACACTGCGTTCATGGGTCTCACCTCCTGCTCATCGGTCACGATCGCCGGAACCGTAGCACGCTCGCGACGCGGCGCGCAAACCGGAATCACTTCGGTTTGCGCGCCGCTGCCGAGCATCCTGGCGGCCGTTAACCCCTCGCCCGGGACAGGGCGCCGGTGGTGGCCTCAGGCGCTGAGGCAGAGGTTGATGAAGCAGCTGATGCCGCTGGCGGGACTGTCGCGGGATGGCCTGCAGGCCCGGTGGCCTCGCCGGCCGCGGGCGAGCCGCTGGTCACCCACTTGGCTCCGTTATAGACCCATATCCTTCCGGTCTGGTCGACCGCGAAGTCGCCGGCCATCCAGGTGCCTGACGCAGGCGGGCCGGACTTAGTGCTGCCGACGAACCTGCCGCCCGCCGTCGCGCCTTCGACTTGGGCGACCGGCGGCCCTTCGAGGCTGGAGGTCACCACCTTGCCGCCGTCGGTGACCTTCCAGACCACCTTGCCGGCCTTGTTCTTCAGGACGAAGATGTCGCTCCCGTCTCCCTGGACGACCCCGCCCACGAGGCTTAGCGTCGTTCCCGGCACCGCCCCGGCCTGCGCGTTCGTCTTGGCGATGCTCGTCGTCGGGTCGGTACAGCCGATGTCGCCGATGACCCGCGTGGCGCCCGGCGCGATGTACACGCAGTAGGAGGCCTTGTTGGTGACGTCGGCGTCCTGCGGGGTGAAGTTGTTGTCGCTGATGCAGACCTCTCCGACGTTCTGGCCCACGTTGATGTGCGCGTAGGCGTTGTTCTTGGAGGTCCCGTTGCTGTGGAAGCTGTTGGTGACGAGTGAGTTCGACGCGCCCGAGTAGATGGTGACGCCCTCTTTCTTGTGGCGGTCGATGCCGTTGCCCGCGATCATGCAGCCCGACGACCCGTTGGCGACCGCGATGCCGACCAGGTTGTTGTAGATGTCGTTGTTGGTGACGTGGGCGATGGCCGCCGAG
>Ga0070714_100001074_pt1 | contig 19541 bp, 15 predicted proteins | sample LARL83metaG_FD_65450 | JGI IMG/M metagenome (GOLD analysis project Ga0070714, IMG submission 65450) | Corn, switchgrass and miscanthus rhizosphere microbial communities from Kellogg Biological Station, Michigan, USA - LAR L8-3 metaG | ecosystem: Host-associated > Plants > Roots > Rhizosphere ... | reverse complement strand
TCGTAGTCAGCGTCGCAATCCAGCTATGCGTCCTGCTCGGCTGTCTGCCACCCTCGGCTGCCGCAGGGGCGACAGGCGGTGCCGATGCGCCCGCGGCCGTCTTCGCACATCTGACGACCGCGGATGGCCTGCCTCAGAGCACCGTGTACGCCACCCTGCAGGATAGCCAGGGATTCGTATGGTTCGGGACCGAAGACGGCCTCGTTCGCTACGACGGACACCGGCTGTTTCGCTACGGTTACCGGCGCGGAGCGGCCGATGGGCTTCCGGGCAACTTCATTCAGGCGATCGTGGAAGACCTTCACCATGACCTCTGGATCGCCCTGGCGGACGGCGGCCTTGCCAAGTGGAACCGCAGCACCGATGGATTCACGGTATACCGGCATGACCCGGCGCGTTCCGACTCTCTTTCCAGCGATGTCCTCAGCGCACTGCTTGTCGATGGCCGCGGCCGCGTCTGGGTAGGCACTCGTGACTCGGGTATCGATGTCCTGGATCCTGTCACCGGGCGCATCGATCACTTGCGACATGAGCCCGATCGAGCTGATTCGCTTATTGACGACCGGATCAGAACATTAGTCCGGGCCCCAACGGGCGCAGTCTGGGTTGGAACGGACCGAGGGCTAGACGTTTCGCTTGAGGATACCCGGTCATTCCGACATTGTGCTCCGCCCCCTTTCCACACCGAACGACCAGGCGGCCAGATGGTTCTGGCGTTGAACGTCGACCGCAGTGGCAACCTCTGGCAGGGTATCGTCGACGGTGGTTTGGTCCGCAGGGATGCAACTGGCAGGATCCTCGCGCATTTCCGCCACGACGCGCGTATCCCGAATACATTAGCCAACGATAACGTTCGGGCAATACTCGAGGACCAGGACGCTAATCTCTGGGTTGGTACCGAATCCGGTCTCGACATTCTCGATCGGGCTACCGGACATTTCGCGCATTATCGGCATGATGACCGCGACGCGGGTTCCCTCACCGATTCGTACGTCATGTCCCTCTATCAGGACGGCAACGGTCTCGTCTGGGTGGGCACGCGTCTGGGCGGAGTCAACCGCTGGAATCCGCGGAGTTGGAACTTCGGCAGTCGGCGGCCTGATTGGCTGGAAGGCAAGCTCGTCACAGCGTTCGCAGACGCCGGCGATGGACGAGTATGGATAGGGTCTCTCGGTGGCGGACTCACACGTTTCGATCCACTAACCGGAAACCACGACGACTTTGATCGTATCGTCGGCCGGCATAATGCGATCGGCGATGCGCGTGTGATGTCGCTGGAGCTGGATCGCGCCGGGACCCTCTGGATCGGAACAATGACCGCCGGCTTGCACAGCTTTTCGCGGGAGGGCCTTCTCACATCTTTCCCGGTGCAGCCGGGGAGCAAACGAGGACTCAGCGCCCCCGGAGTAATGAGTCTCTACGCGGCGCGCGACGGGCAAATCTGGATCGGGACACACGGTGGCGGTGCCAATGTACTCGATCCAAAATACGGCACAGTCGTGCAGCTGCCGTTCGAGTCGACGGCACCGGGCGCAATCAGTTCGCGGAACGTCACTGCGTTCGCCGAAGAAGCGTCCGGCAATATGTGGCTGGCAACAGATGGCGGTGGACTTGATCTTGCGGATGCATCCGGTCATGTCCTTCAGGTATATCGGCACGCGGCGGACGCGACCGCATCGCTTCCAAGCAATTCCATCTATGGTGTCAGCATCGACTCGCAGGGGCATGTCTGGGTCGCGACGGACCGAGGCCTTGCGCGTGTGCTCGGCTCCTCGGCAAAGCCGCAGGCCATACAATTCGAGAACTTCGGCCGGGCCGAGGGGCTGGCCGGAGACACCGTCTACGGGATACTGGTCGACGCATCCGGCCGCCTGTGGATGAGTGGGAACTCGGGGCTGACGCGTTACGATGCGACGGCCCACGCCTTCCGGACCTATCACGTCCAGCATGGGCTCCAGGGTGAGGAGTTCGACTTCGGCGCGTATGAGAGACTGCGCGACGGCCGCCTGGCCTTTGGTGGCCCGGGCGGCTTCAACATATTCAATCCGGCATCGGTGGTGGATTCAAACGCTGCGCCTCGCGTCGCGTTAATGCGTATCGAGGTGCTCGGTGTGCCCTTTCCCAGCGCCACACCCTACTGGCTCCTCGATCACATCGATGTAACTTCCGGCGCGCGCATCATGACGTTCGGCTTTGCAGCGCTCGATTTCACCTCCCCGATCCACAATCGCCTCTCCTACCGCTTGTCGGACCTGAGCGATCGCTGGATCGAGCTGGGAACGGACCATGATGTCACCTTGACCAATCTCGGCGCCGGTGAGCACGTCCTCGAAGTGAGAGCCGAAAGTGCCGATTCGGGGTGGGGCGAGGCACCCTTGCGATTAAGCATCCATAAGAGCCCACCACCATGGGCGTCTCATGCGGCTTTCGGCGCATATCTGGCAGCGGCGCTCGGGCTCATCGGATACGCGCTTCGTGCCCGACAACGAAAGGTGGCGCAGGCCCAGCGAATCGAACGGCTTGCCTTTTACGACGCGCTTACGGGTCTGCCAAATCGCCAGCGCTGCCTCGATGCGGCGAGCAATTGGATATCGCGTGCGGCGGACAAGAATGAGGCCGTATCTTTCGTTTACCTCGATCTGGATGGCTTCAAGCGCATCAACGACGCTTTTGGCCACACAGTTGGGGACGCGGTGCTGTGCATCGTTGCACAGCGGCTGATGCAAGCGGTCGCGGCGTATCAGTCCGACCCGGAGCAGATCCTGCTCTCCCGCTTCGGCGGCGATGAGTTCGTCATCCTCAGCCGTCATGAGCGCTCGAAAGCCGTAGGTCCCGAGGTCGCAAGAGCCTGTCACGCGACCTTGAGCAACCCGATCACTTACGATCGGCTCGAGTTTCTTGCGATCCCAAGCGTCGGTGTGGCGTCCTTTCCAGAGGATGGTCCGGATGCGGAGACCATCCTCAAACACGCAGACACGGCGATGTATCAGGCTAAGTCAGCCGGCACCGGCGGCGTGGCGCTGTATTCCCCTTCCATGAGCTCGAGACTCCGCAAGCATGTGCAGCTCGAAACCCGTTTACGTCATGCTGTGCAGGCCGGGTCACTGCGCCTCGAGTTTCAGCCGAAGTTTCGGCTCGCCGATCAGCGCCTTACCGGCGCGGAGGTTTTGGCGCGCTGGAGCGATGCGGAGCTCGGCGACGTGTCACCTTCGGACTTCATTCCGGTCGCCGAGGAGAGCAGCCTGATCATTGAGCTTGGCGAATGGGTGATTCGCAGTGCCTGTCGCCAGCTTCGCGCCTGGCTCGACTCGGACATTAGCCTGCCACTCGCCATCAACATCTCTGCGAAGGAATTGCTGCACGGGGATCCTGCACGGACACTCGAATACGAAGCCAAGGCGGCCGGCATTCCTGCGTCGCATATCGAGATTGAGATCACGGAGTCGCTACTCGTGCGTGAGTCACTGGCCGTGCGCAGCGCGCTCGATCGTTTGCGGGCCCTTGGTTGCACAATCGCCCTGGATGATTTCGGCACAGGCTACTCCTCGCTCGCCTACATCACGCGTTTTCCGCCAGACAAGCTCAAGATCGACAAGTCCTTCGTTCGCAATCTCGACAAGTCCCTGGCGGATTGTGCGATTGCCGGTGCAATTCTCTTTCTCGGAGAGAGCCTCCGGGTGTTGGTTACCGCGGAAGGAATCGAGCGAGAAGGTCAGCTCCAATGGCTACGGGAGCGTGGGTGTCATGAGGGTCAGGGATTTTTCCTGTCACGCCCCCTCTCGGCCTTTCGACTTGCAGAACAATTCCTTACGAGTCAGTTACAGGGAGTTGCTATCCGCGGGTCCACCGCATGACACGCTGCCCTACTCATCAGGGCAGCATCCCTCGGCCTGCTAAGACCTCAAAAACGGACTAGGACGAACCGCGGCGAGCTGCGCCAGAACGTTTTGCGCGGAACTATAGATGATTTCCGCGCTGACGCTTATTGATTACAGCTGACAGGGACCTTGGCGCGTTCGCATGCATTCTCTGCGTCGACCCCATCTACTGGCTCACTGCTCTTGTGTGGACCCACTGCCACTTAGCATCCGAGTTAGCCGTACGGCATTCGTCGAAGATCAGTTGTGAAGCTGAGGGACGTTAGGCGGCGGCTCACGCCCAAGAGCTGCCGGTAGCGAATCGCTCATGATCCGCTCTTAAGCGGCCATTCAGCGCAGAGAAGCGGATAGCGTTACTCCATGCCGATCGGCCTTTCCGCACGTCCACGGTCGCGGCTACCAAACGAGCACGGAACGCAGCTGCCGTTGACGATCGCGGCAATATCTGCCCAGTCCCGCCGGTCGATTCTTGGGACGGCAATTCTGAAATGCCGTGTCTGGAGCTCGCATGAAGACTCTCGTCGCAGTTTCAACTTACCTGGTTCTCGGGCTGCGGATCGGGGCGAGCGCCGCCCCGGGTGACGGGCTCTACAAGACTGGATCCCCCAGCACTTGGGCAGGGGCGCCCGGCAGTGTATTTCGCGACTGCGCCGATTGCTCGGAGATGGTCGTTCTCCCGACTGGCAGCTTCACCATGGGCTCATCAGCCGAGGAAAAGGCCTGGGCGGCCAGTCAGGTGGGCAGCGCAGAAGGTGTAGCCGATGAGGCCCCACAGCACAGTGTTTCACTGCCTTCGTTCGCTGTCGCCAAGTACGACGTCACGCGTGGCGAATATGCAGCCTTCGTGCGCGAAACCGGTTATCGCGCAGGCGACGGATGCGGTAAAGACAGCTTCAAGTGGCAGAAGCAAGCTGACAGGAGCTGGCAGAATCCCGGGTTTCATCAGACCGATCGCGATCCAGTTGTGTGCGTCAGCTGGCAGGATGCGAACGCTTACATCGCGTGGTTGAATGGCAAAGTGCGGCAGAAGTCCTCGGCTTCACGCGACGGCCCCTATCGGTTGCCTAGCGAATCGGAATGGGAGTATGCGGCGCGTGCGGGCACAAGTTCGCGATTCTGGTGGGGTGACGATGACACCGCGACATCAGATCATGCCTGGTACAAACCCAACTCGGGCGGGCACACTCATCCGGTGGGATTAAAGGGAGCGAATGCCTTTGGCCTATATGACATGGTGGGCAATGTCTGGCAATGGACGGCGGACTGTTACGCTGAACGCTACTCGAGCGTACCAACAGAGGGTCGTGCCAACGAGACCGGCGTGATCGACCCTCGTCCCAATGGGACCAAAGAGTGCATGCGGGTAGATCGGGGGGGATCGTTTTCTTTCCGACCGTGGGCGTTGCGTTCGGCCACGCGCGAAAGGAACCCCGTCGACTATCGCGACGCTTACATGGGATTCCGCGTGACCAGAACGCTTCCTTAAAGTGCACCCGAGCGCCCGGCGCTGGCGTGGACCGAGTCACTGACCCTGGTGGCGCAGCAGCTGGTGGATGATTCGATTTATGCCGAGCTGAGCCAACAATTCTCAGCGTCCGAAGTCGCATCTTTGACCGCTGCAATCGCAAACAGGGTCACTGTCGTGTTCACCCCGACTCGGCTGGTACCGGGTCGCATCCTGGATCAGCCCGGCACCGGATCGCGCCCTGCAACGGACTCCGCGGGACATTCAACACGGTCCGCGTCACCCGCCTCTTTGCGCTCAGAACCGGTCGTTTAGCTCAGCCGCTTGGTTTCCAGTTAGCGGTCAGTAGAAACGCTGCCTCCAAGGTGCCCGAAGGTACGGCCACCGGAGCGACAGCGGGCGTTGTGATCGGTGGCCCGATTGGGGGGTGCTAGCCGGCGTAGGTGCGTCAGGCCGTGGTCGTTGCGTACGCATCGTCCGACAGTCGAATCGGACATGCGAATCGTCTTCGCTTACGTCGTGGAAGGCCGATGATGTCAGGGGCGCTTTATTTAGGGAACCTTTATGGCAACTCCACGCACCCGCAAGTTTAAATCGCTCACTATAAAGTCGATGGAGCTTGCACTCTCGGTCCCGCAGGTGTTTGCGCACCGGGTCGCACGGATGGCTCTCGCTGGCCCCCAGCTCTCTGATCGTGACCGCAAGGAATTCCAAATCATGCTCCACGAAAAGCACGCGGCCTTTGCCGAGGCTTGGAGCGACATGGCTATGCTTGCCTTTCGCGCGAATCAAGCGTTAACGGCATCCATGCTTTCTTTCTACTTCACGCCATTTTCATATACGCGAGCAGCGGCATCGGCCGCCGCGCACGTTCAGAATGCGGCTATTGACGTGTTGGATAAAGGCTTAGCACCTATTCACCGCAAAGCCGTTTTGAACGCCAGGCGGCTTGCTAAAATTAAACTTTGCTAGGCGCCTAAGCTTGGTTAGCGCACCGGACGCCACGCGCGACCACTCCGGCGGTCTTTCTAGCGCGCAAATGATCCCATTCAGCCACGCCTTTGCGATCCTACCGTCCTCAATCCGGCCGATCGCTAGGTACTTCGACCGTCATCCGTCTGCAGGTCGGCGGGAATGGTTTTAGCGAGCCCTGCTGCGTGCCCGTAGTTAGGGCCGCAAGAAATCCAAAGTCGCTTCCGGAATCTGCTGCTCCAGCCAGCTGGCCATCGCTCGCTCCTGTTGTACATTCTCGTCACACATCTGCACGATCGCCGGTTGCTCGAGCTTGCGCGCCGCAGCGCCCAGCGAAATATAGGTGGCGATCTCGAAATGCCTGGAGGCGTATGCGGCCAGGCAGTCCTTGACGAGTTCATCAGGCAGCACTTCGACAGCATAAGCTTGAGCGATCCCAATGAAACGGCTTCTCAGGTCCTTGAAGGTCGAGGTGTCAGAGCGAAGTTCCTTCAAGCACTTTTCAATGCGTTCGACCTGACCGAGCGACTCTTGCCAGTGCCGTCGAAACCCCGCTGCGAGCTCCGGATAGCGGCGGTGGAGCCGCTCCGCGAGATGGTCCAAAGTGTCGACAGTCGCTCTTTCCATTGCATGGGCATCGCGCAGCCAGGCAACGAGCGTGTGCGTCTGGTTTGTCATGGCTTAAGCCCTCCCCGCACGGGAGCCGCCATTGCGTCCAGCCGGAGGTTCTCCCGGGTAGCGTCGGTCACCTTACAACCGGCAGCCACCAATGGCCAGCTGTTTTTTGACGCGCTTAACGCGCCTAGAATATCGACCACTTGCATCGGGTCGCCACCACGTGTTGGAGCTGACCTATGAAAACTATAGCCACCTGTCTTCTCTCGGGGCCGGTCATTGCCTTAGTCGGATGTGCTGCGCGCGAGGAATCCGCCATTCCGGAGAAAGTCACCACGGCGCTGGAGACGTGCTTCGCTCACCACGATCCGGAGAGTTGTGCTGCGGTATACATGGAGGATGCAGAAATCACGGAACCGAGAGCTACGACACTGCGCGGTCGGGCCGCGATCCTTCAGTACTTCAAGGAGCAGATTGTTCCGGACCTACAGATGTTCACAGACACTCAAGTGAACCTTGTGCAAGGCACCCTTGGTGTCGTAGAGGGCACGTACAGAATCAGGAATATGAACACCCGCACCATTGTGGAGGATGGCGAGTACCTCGATATCCTCAGAAACCGAAACGGTGAATGGAAGGTCTTTCGTAGCTTCTTTGTACCGCGTCATGAGTCGGGGGCGGACGTTTCGGTGTCGCCATCGGCAGAGCCGTAAACAGCGTTACTTTTCTCGAAAGCGGCCGCTCGTATCACACCTTTCGGGCGTCAATCTGGCGAGTCAGTCGAACCAGACGACTTTGGCATTCGATTGACAATTACCTGAGTGCAACGCAGGTATCGCGATTGAGGCTGATCGTTCCTATTGGATTGCCTTGGTTCCCGCGGTATTCCAGAACCACGACGACCCCCTGGTCGATCAGCGGACGCAGCTCAGGGTTATCGCAGCTGGCGCTCTTTATGATCGGCGCCAGCTTCGCCTCGAATGTCGTACTGTTGACTCCGTTCGATTCGGCATTGACGAGCGTGTACATCGAGGTCAGCTTCAGCCCCGGGCCGGCCCTCGCGCCATCGAGTCTGGTATCCGAGTCAACCTCAGTTGGGGCGGCTTGGTTGGCCTGCCCGGCGATCTCCGCAAGCTTCCTTCCGAGTGCCTGAATCTTCTTTATTTGTTCAATGTCTTTGCCGCCGCATGCAACTAGTGCCGCCAGCAGCACGACCCAGCAACCCTGCCGCTTTCTGCACGGCACCCCCATTTCTCCTGCACAGCGTGAACTGTTCAGACCGCTGGTGGCCCTGTTGAGGCCATGCTCCGCGAGGCTATTGTCCGTGCCCATGGATGATCGCAAGCGTCTGAGGCTCGTAATGGAACTCTCGATCACGGGATCATGGCATCCGATCATGAGGAGAAACGCCCGAAACCACAAGGCAGTCGCACGGAGCAGATCGTCAGGATAGATGCATATTCGATCTCTATGCACGTGGCCCTGGCTACCTCCGCCCGCACGGCATGACCAGATGATCAAGCATCAGGTCACGGGATTCATTTGGATAATCAAACCGGGGTTCTGTGTGAAAGTCCGTCGCCGTGATCTAAATCGACCTGGTGTAAAAGGCGCTCGCCTGCCATTGCTCTTCGAATGTTTGCCGCGATCATGGCGACTGCTGTCATCGGTCTTGAAATGCCGGCCACGTGAGGAGTAATCAGAATGTTTGGGTGAGCCCAAAATGGATGCGCAAGCGGAAGTGGCTCAATTGAGGCGACATCGAGGGTGGCAGCGTCGACTCTTCCCGAAGCGATGGCGTCCAACAAGTCGGATTCGACCAGGTGCATTCCCCGACCCATGTTGATCAGGCACGTGCCTTCAACGAAGTGCGCAAAGAGGTCGCGACACAAGATGTATCGGGTTTCGTCGCTCAGGGGCAGTACGTTGAGTACGATATTCGAGCGACCGACCATGGATCTAAGCCCGTCACGGCCCGTGTAAGCCGTTATGCCGTCGAAGTGCTTTGGTGTACGACTCCATCCGTAAACCGCGAAGCCTTCGTGTTGGAGTGCCAGTGCAATCTCTCTCCCAATCGCACCAAGACCAAGAATGCCCACGGACGTCTCGGCGGTTAAGGTCGGCGAAATGAATGTCCAGTTACCGTTCCGTGACTGACGCTCGAAGAAATGAAATCGTCGGTGATATCGATAAACCGCGGTTTTTGCGTAGTCCACCATAGTGCGCGTGAGTGATTCATCAACCAGACGCGCTATGGGCACGTGTTTCGGTAGTCGTGCAAGATCGAGCTGATCGATGCCGGCGCCTAGCGAGAGGATCGCCCGCAGATTGACAAATCGCTCAAGCCCACAGTCCGGGAGTGTCCAAACAAGCGCGACGTTCACGCTCTCAGGACTAGCGACGTGGCTGCCGACCGAAAATGTGAAGTCCTCGAATTCGGTGGCAAGCGATGCGCGCCATTCATCCGGTGAATCAAGACTGCTGTGAAAGAAGATATTCGGCTTGATTTGTCGCATGGTGGTTCGATTCTCGTAGAAAAAGAGCCAACCCTTTCTAAGATGCGCCCGCGAACGACCGGCGCGAAACGTTCGGTATTTCTTTCGGCAGGTCAGGCGCCTGCCCTATATCGGCTCAGTTGTGGTATCGCCATAGGAGGTAGCGTAGCCCCGGATGCGTGAGGCCCGCCAACTAGTCGGACGGCAACTCATCAGTCACCCTCTTCCGCCACTCGCTTGGTCGGCCGATTCCATGGCGGCAGCTCGCTCCGCGCTTCGAAATCGGCCTCTATCGCCTCAAGACGCGGCGCCTCCCTCGCCGCGGCTGCGCGCAGATAAACCATAGCGCGTTGCACGAGCGCCGCCGCTCCGCGCAACTCCAGATCGGTTTCGGGCGCGCACTGGTAGCCGTCCCACCCCGGGATTTGCTCGATCAACGCGGACGCCCGATCAATCGAATCGGCCGCCTCCTGCCAGGGATTGCGGGTCTCGGCAACATCGGTGTTCATAGCCGCACACCTCCTTTCCCTAAGCAATTCGCGGGAACGGACTCGTAACTTTTTCTGATGTCCCCTAGCCTACAGTCTCGTGATTGACCTCCGGTGGCCACCGATATAACCCCCGCGTCTTACCTCGAACCGACCAATCCCCTGGCCGAGGCGACGAGCTTCGCGGAGTCGTAGCCAACACCCTGGCGGAACACAAGTTCCACATCTTCCATATCGGTCATCTTGACTACCGGGTTTCCGCGTATCACGACCAAATCCGCCTGTTTTCCGGGCGCGATACTGCCGATACGGTCCTCGCGGCCCAGGAATCGCGCCCCGTTCATCGTAGCGATGCGAAACACCTCGACCGCGTTGAAGCCCGCCTCGTTCAATAGTTTGAGTTCACGCCAGTTGCCGAAGCCCGCAATGACCCCGCCGTAACCAGTTGGATCTGTACCGGCTAACAGCTGGCCGCCCATCTCTACGAACTCACGTTCGAACTCCATCTCTTTTGCGAGCAAGATCGTGCCGGTGTTATCGGGGTCGTCCGCGATGTGCGCCCGACGCCGGAGATAGCTCACCTGTGCTTCCGGCGTGAGCATCTCCAGCAACCCGTTCGCGAGCGGTGGCCGACCCTTTGCATCCGTCTCGAATACAGCGAGAGTCGAGTCAACGGTGACGCGACGCGACACCAGCTCGCGGATCAGATCGCGGACGGGCGGGCTGCGAACGTCGAGCCCGGTGGTTGCTTTGTCCAGCGTTTCCGGATCGGGGCATTCGCCCACTTTCTTGCCTGGCACGAAATCGGTAAACACAATCAGCCCATGCTCGAGGCTGTCGATGCCAAGTTCCGCCGCTTCCCGCGCAGTGACTGCGCATAAGTGCCCGGCCACCTTGTGACCCAGGCGGTGCGCCTCATCGATCAATGCGGCCATCGGTTCGCGCGTGAGGTACATGTAGACTTTAAAAGAGGTGACGCCCTCGGCTGACCAGAACTGCACCTGGCGGCGCGCATCCGCTGGGTCTCGGATCGGTGTCTCCTGCAGGATGATCGGCGGCGTAGCATCCATCCAGCTGCTTGTGACGTCGATATCCGGGCCGACGACTTTGCCGGATTCGATGTCGCGTTTCAGATTGAGGTCTGTCATCGGCTCCGCGGTCCCGGCCGTGCGCATCGTGGTAATGCCCGCGGCGAGATACAGCCGGGGGAACGTGATGGCCTGCGAGGGATACATGCGTTCGGCGTCGGGGCTGCGATCAGTCGGATACACAAGGTGCTCATGCATCATCACGAGCCCGGGCACGACGGTGCGGCCCTCGAGATCGAGGACCTTCACGCCTTTGGGAATTCGCTCCCTCCGATCAGGCCCGACCGAAGCGATGCGTCCGTCGGTGATGATCAATACCTGGTCTTCTGCAGGCGGAGCGCCAGTGCCATCGATCACACGCACGTGCCGCAGCGCCACCCGTGGCTCGCTCACCGCGACATATTTGCGTACCGGTTCTTGCAGTGAGGCGGCCGCCTGGGCGTGAGCCGGTACCGCTGCGGAGATCGCGACGCTTATGAGCATCAGTGAAGCCCGCTTGCTGATGGCAGGCTTCGGTTTCACGCTCCGAGTCCCGTCAGCATGGCCGCAACCGACGCACTGCGGTGAACTTCTCGTTTCGCGCATCCAGGCCCGCCTTGATCTGCTGTGAACGGAGAGAGAATGCCTTGAGGACCCAGTCACGGCAATGTAGCGATACAAGCGTCAGCACTTCGCTGGGTCAGGGTCGCCGAATGCCCGAGCTGTCTTGCGCTCGCGCCGATTCGTGCTGACTATCGAGTACCTTCAGCGGCTGGCAGGTCAAATGGTGGCCAGTAGGCGAAAGAGTCGTGCCTGCCGTCGCGAGATCTGCACCTCGGGGCCGCCACGCAGTTGCACGTGCAGTCGCCCACTCACTCCAAGGTCCACACTTTCGATGTATTCGAGATTGATGATTTGCTGGCGATTGGCACGAAAGAACCGCTTGGAATCCAGACGCGGTTCGAGGCTTGACAGCGGGCGTCCGAGCAGCGGGTGAACCTTGTCCCAAGAGAGCCGCACGTAATTGCCCTCGGCGGTGAACAGCTTCGACTGCGTCACATTTCGGCACCGCCCATTGGGTTTGACTTTGACCCTGATGAGTGTTGCGGCATGAGTATCCAGGCCGACAGGTGCTCAACGCGCGAAGCTAATGTCGGAAATCGCTATCCAGATGATGGAGCCTCAGGATCTGGGACCGCGCCGTCGGGGACTACTTCGCCCCGCACCGCGCTCGCTCCCAGAAGTCTCCTTCCCGGGTTCCCATGGCCGCCCTAGCCGCTGCTCGATGTAGCCACGAATCAGTCGCCGTACCATCTGGGACGGGGTGAGGTCCTCTGCGGTGCACAGCCGCTCGAACACCGCCTTTTTCCGCGGATCAATCAGGATCGTGAGACGCGCCGTGCGCTCTTCGATCTTCACAACCTTCTCCACCTTCATGTACGTACAAATCCCGGTAAAAATTAGCAGCATACTGCATGGGCAGGTGATTATAATCCAGCGCGAATCTGAGTAGCACTGTCTGTGACCATCCTGCTCCATTCGCCGCTCGACGCCTGCCTGACTCTGCTCGCCCTGTGGGGTCTCATCGGACTCGCAGGCCTCTTGCGACCGACGAGTTTGAAATACGTCGGGCGCACGCTGTTTCCGTTGGGCGCCCTGTGCGGTGCGGTACTCGCTGTGGTCGCCTTCACGAGTCTGAGCGCACCACCAGAGCGTGCGGTGCTCATCGTAGGTCTCCCCGATCTCCCCATGCATCTGCGGCGCGACGCGCTTTCAAGCCTGTTTCTCTTCTTGCTGGGGTCGGCATCGGCGGGCATATCAGTGTTTGCGGCGGGCTACTTCCGCCGCGGTCACGGCACGTCGGCGGGCCTCCTGTGCCTGCAGTACCACCTCTTTCTCGCGAGCATGGGCTTCGTGCTGCTCGCGGACGATGCCTACGCCTTCATGGTCGCGTGGGAGACGATGGCGCTGTCGTCGTATTTTCTTGTCACGACGCAACACGGCCTCGAGGAGATCCGCCGCGCTGGATTCCTCTACCTCCTGATTGCACACGTCGGGGCGATCGCCATCCTGCTCGCCTTCGGTGTCATGCAGGGCGGCAGCTGGCAGTTCACCTTCGATGCCATGCGGCACGCGCACCTGACCCCGGTTTGGGCATCAGTGGCGTTTCTCCTTGCCCTGTTCGGCTTCGGTGCCAAGGCGGGTCTCGTGCCGCTGCACGTCTGGCTGCCGGAGGCGCACCCTGCGGCGCCCTCCCCCGTGTCCGCACTGATGAGCGGCGTGATGCTGAAGACTGCCGTCTACGGGGTGCTCCGGGTCAGCTTCGATCTCCTGGGGGGACCAGAGTCCTGGTGGGGTCTCGTGGCAATCACTGTGGGGCTTTTCACCGCCGTCTATGGCGTGGTATTCGCCGCTGCGCAAACTGACATGAAGCGTCTCCTCGCCTGGTCGTCGGTCGAGAACGTCGGAATCATCTTCGCGGGCTTCGGGCTCGCCCTTGTATTCCATGCGGTCGGCATGTCGGGACTTGCTGCACTTGCCCTTATAGCGGTCCTCTATCACGCGCTCAACCACTCGTTCATGAAGAGCCTGCTTTTCTGCGGTACGGGCGCGGTGCTCCACTCGACCGGTGAGCGCAACCTCGGGCGCCTGGGCGGTCTGATCCGCCAAATGCCGTGGGTGGCGTGGTTGAGTCTCATCGGCGCTCTATCACTCGCTGGCTTGCCACCACTCAATGGCTTCGTTTCCGAATGGTTGCTGCTCCAGGCGTTCCTTTTCGCGCATCAGGTGCCACAGACCTTCGTCAATATGCTGCTGCCCATGGGCGCCGCGCTCGTCGCACTCGCGGCGGCCCTGGCGGCCTATGTCATGGTGAAGTTCTACGGCGTGATCTTCCTCGGACAGCCTCGCGAGGCGACGCTCGTTCGCGCTCACGATGCCAATGTTCTGGAGCGAATCGGGCTCGTCTGGCTTGCTCTCGGGTGTGTCACACTCGGTCTCGTCCCCGCGCAGGTCGTCGGCGCATTACGCACGGTCGTGCGGCAGGTCGCGCATGTAGACTTATCGAACCCGACCGCGCCATGGTGGCTGCTCCAGCCGATGCCCGGTCGACAGGCCTCCTATTCCGGTCTCGTGTTCTTCGTCGCCGTGACCGCGATGGTGGCCCTCACGATTTTTGGCGTGCGGCTCTTCTATCACCAACGGGTGCGGCACTCATCTCCCTGGGACTGTGGCTTCGCGCGGCTGGATGCCCGCATGCAGGATTCGGCAGAAGGCTTCGGTCAACCGATCCGCCACATCTTCGAGCCTTTCTTTGCGATGAACCGGGAGCTGCCCTCGGCGTTCGATCACGCCCCGCGCTATCGCGTCTCCATCGGTGACCGCATCTGGCAACGCCTCTACGAGCCGCTCGGGTCCCTGGTGCAGCGTGTGGCCGACGCGTTCGCGGTGCTCCAGCAGGGACGCATCGCCACCTATCTGCTATACAGCTTCGTCACGCTCGTGGCGCTCCTCGCGATAGTGTTATGAAGCCGATCGAAATTATCACGCAGCTGCTCGAGCTCATCGTGGCGCTCGCCGCGGCCCCCCTCTTTGTCGGTTGGATCAATCAGTGTCGCGCCTGGCTGCAGAACCGGAGCGCACCGAGCATCTGGCTTCCATATCGCGGTATCCGCAAGCTCTTTCACAAGGATGCCGTCATCGCCACGAATGCATCCCGGCTCTTCCGCCTCGCGCCCTACGTCGTCTTCGGCGCCATGGTCATAGCCGCCGGCATTATTCCCTCGATGGCGACCCGGCTGCCGCTCACGCAGGTCGCCGATGCGATCGCGTTGGTGGGTCTGCTTGCGACCGCACGGGTCTTCATGTCACTGGCGGCGATGGATATCGGCACAGCTTTTGGCACACTCGGCGCACGGCGCGAGATGATGGTGGGATTCCTCGCCGAGCCGGCGCTTCTCATGGTCATCTTCGTGGCCTCCCTCATCTCGGCGACGACCGCGTTGCCTGCAATCACCGAGCACCTGGCGACGCAGCGGTTGGGTCTTTATCCCAGCCTCGCCTTCACGGCGGTGGCTTTCCTCATGGTGCTGCTAGCCGAGAACGCGCGCATCCCGGTCGACAACCCCGCGACCCATCTCGAGCTCACGATGATTCACGAGGCAACGTTGCTCGAGTACTCGGCACGCCATCTCGCGCTCATGGATTGGGCGGCGGCGCTGAAGCTCTTCAACTATGCCTGTATCGGCTTCGCGCTTTTTATCCCCTGGGGCGTCTCGACCCGCGGCAGCGCTCCCGTGGCGCTCCTCGCCTCGATACCGGTGCTCGCCGCAAAGCTCGCCGTGGCGGGGGCGCTTCTCGCAGTGCTCGAAACCGTGTCGGCGAAGTTGCGCGTCTTCCGCGCACCGGAGTTCCTCGCCACCGCCTTTCTCTTCGCGGTGCTGGGACTCCTCGTGCATTTGCTGCTGAGAGTCTGACCATGGCCGGTGTCCCGTTCGATCTTCAGCTCCTCAACCTGTGCGCCGCGTTGCTCCTGCTCCTGTCTTTCGCGATGCTCACCCAGCGTCGCCTCGTGAACCTCGTCAATCTCCTCGCGGTACAGGGGACCGTGCTCTTCGTCGCGACGCTGCTCATCGCGTGGCGGACGAGGCAGGCGCACCTGTATCTCTCCGCCGCCCTGACCCTCGGATTGAAGGTGATGCTGCTGCCCTACCTGCTGCATCGGCTGATCCGTCGCCTCGAGGTCTACTGGGACGCCGAGCCACTCCTCAACATCTCCGGTACCATGCTGATCGGAGTGCTCATAGTCGTCTTCTCCTTTGGGCTCGCACAACCCATCTCCGCTCTCGCGAGCACCGCCACGCGCAATGCGATCGGTATAGCAGTCGCCGTGGTGCTGCTTTCCTTCCTCACCATGATAACGCGCCGCAAGGCTATGTCGCAGGTAGTGGGATTCCTGTCGATGGAGAATGGTCTTTTCTTCGGCGCCATGAGCGCCACCTACGGCATGCCGATGGTGGTGGAGTTCGGCGTGGCACTCGATGTGCTGGTCGCGGTGCTGGTGCTCGGCATCTTCTTCTTCCAGATCCGCGAGCAGTTCGACAGCCTGGATCTCCATCACCTCGAGTCGCTCCGCGAGGACGCCACCGCCGGAGAGCGTGAGTAGCATGGGATTCCTCCTGCTCATCGGCACTCCTCTCACCGGCGCTGCGGTGCTCGCCGTGCTCGGCGCGAGACGTTTCGCTCCGAGGCTCAACATCGCCTTCAGCCTGGTCACATTCCTCGCCGCTTGTGCCCTGACTGTGGTTGTCATGGGCGCAGGCAACCTGACCTTCGCACGCGAGCAGTTCTTCATCGACCCCTTCAACGTGTTTCTCGTGACACTGACCGCGCTCGTGGGTCTCACGACCGCGGTCTTCTCGCGTCCCTACATGCGGGTCGAGATGGAGCACGGACGGGTGCGCGCGCCTCAGCTGCGCCTCTACCACAGCATGTATCAGCTCTTCATGGCAACCATGCTGGTGGCGCTCACCACCAATAATATGGGTCTGCTCTGGGTCGCAATGGAAGCCGCCACCCTCTCGACGGTGCTGCTCGTGACGCTCTATCGAACCGGTCCGAGTCTCGAGGCGGGCTGGAAGTACTTCGTGCTCTGTGGGGTAGGCATTGCGCAAGCGCTTTTCGGCACGATCCTCCTGTACTTCGCCGCCGAACACGTTCTCGGCGCCGAAGGAGTGAGTGCGCTTCTCTGGACGCACTTGAATGGTGTCAAGGGATCACTCGAGCCCAAGGTGCTGAGCCTCGCATTCGTTTTCCTGCTGGTCGGCTACGGAACGAAAGTGGGTCTAGCGCCGCTCCACAATTGGCTGCCTGACGCGCATGCTGAGGGTCCGACACCGATTTCTGCCGTACTCTCGGGCCTGCTCTTGAATGTCGCGCTGTACGCCGTCGTGCGCTGCAAGATCCTCGTCGAGGGATCGCTACACTCATCCCTCCCTTCGCACATGCTCATGGGCTTTGGGCTGCTCTCGGTCGTGCTGGCGGCGTTTTTTCTCTGGCGCCAGCGCGACATCAAGCGGCTCTTCGCTTATTCCTCCATCGAGCACATGGGCATCATCACCTTCGCCTTCGGCATGGGGGGTGCGGTGGCGAACTTCGCGGCGCTGCTCCACATGACGGTGCACTCACTCACGAAGTCCGCAATTTTTTTTGCCGCCGGACACGCCGCGCAGAAGTCGGGCTCTCAGCTCATCGACAACATCCGCGGGCTCATCACCTTGAGCCCGACCATCGGCTGGGGACTCATGATGGGCTCTCTCGCAATCCTCGGCGTCCCGCCCTTCGGGGTGTTTGCAAGCGAGTTCCTGATTCTGACCACCGCCATGCGCGAGCAGCCCTGGGCGACCCCGATTCTGCTCATGGCGCTCGCGGTGGCCTTCGCTGCGATCTTCGGGCGAGTCCAGCCTATGGTCTTCGGAGAAACGACCGCCCGTCGTCTGCCGCATCCACCGGCGCTGCTCCCGGTGTTCCTGCACCTGGCGCTCGTGCTCGCACTCGGGCTCTACATTCCCCCATACCTCGCCGAATGGTATCGCGCGGCTGCTCGCCTGATTGGAGGCGGCTAAGATGACTCCGCGGAACTGGTGGGCGGGAAGCAGCGAGCAACCTGGCGCACCAGGTGTGCGCGCGCTTAATGTCTCGTCCGATGACTGGAGCCAGGCGGCACACGAACTTGCCGCGGGCGGCGCCCGGCTCCTTGCCCTATGGGCAAGTCATTCCGGTCATGAGCCCCCCAAGGTACACGCCTCTCTTCTCATCGACTCTGGTGCGCTTCTCCTAAGCCTGATGACAGACTCCGAGGGACGCTATCCGGGCCTCGAGCCGCACTTCCCCTGCGCCTGGCGTATGCAACGAGCGATGGCCGACCTATCCGGGGTACGCTCCTCAGATCCTGACGCGAGGGCCTGGTTGCGCCACAACGCCTGGCCGCCCGATTTTCGTCCACTCAGGGATTCCAGGCAGCGCTTGACCGATCACGAGGGTGGCGTCGATGTGTACCCCTTCGTGCACGTCGACGGAGACGGTGTACACGAGATTCCCGTGGGCCCGGTGCACGCGGGCATCATCGAGCCCGGCCACTTCCGCTTCTCCGTCGTTGGGGAGAAGGTGCTGAGGCTCGAGGAGCGTCTGGGCTACGCACACAAGGGCATCGAGCGGCGCTTCACAGAGTTGGATATCTTCGATGCTCATCGCCTCGCGGCGCGCGTGTCGGGCGATTCGGCAGTGGCCTTCTCATGGGCCTATTGCCAGGCACTGGAAGCAATCGCAGGGGTTGCACTCCCGCCGCGCGCGGCGTGGCTGCGTGCGCTGTATCTCGAACTCGAACGGATCGCGAATCATCTTGGCGATCTGGGCGCGCTCGGCAACGATGCCGGCTTTGCCTTCGGGCTCACCCAGTTCTCGCGCCTGAAGGAGCATCTGCTGCGCGCCTGCGATCACGCGCTTGGCGAGCGCTATCTCATGAACGCCATCGTACCCGGGGGCACGCGCATCGACCTCGGAGCCCTCGAGGCACGGGGACTCGAATCCGCGGTAACTGCGATTGCCAACGAGGCAGCGCAGCTTCGCACGATCTACGACGAGCACGAAGGCGTGCGTGATCGATTCACCGGCGCCGGCCTGGTAACTCCGCAGCTTGCCGCACGGCTCGGCCTTACAGGCCTAGCCGGACGCGCGAGCGGCCAGGCTTTCGACCTGCGGTGCGATCTTCCCTGCGCGCCCTATACGGAGGTCGAGGTGACAAAAATCGACCGCAGCGCGGGAGATGTCGCCGCAAGGGTGGCGGTGCGCTTCGATGAGCTCAAGGAATCCGCGCACATCATCCAGCGCCTTCTCGCGGGGCTGCCCGCCGGCGCCTATAGGGAGACAGTGCCGCTGCCGCCCGCAGGAGCATTGGGTATCGGACTCATCGAAGGCTGGCGGGGTCCCGTGCTCATCGCCCTCGAGGCAGGCGCCGCCGGCACAATTGCCCGCTGTCATCCGCATGATCCATCCTGGCAAAACTGGCCAGTACTCGAGCACGCCATCATCGGCAACATCGTCCCAGATTTTCCACTCATCAATAAGTCGTTCAACCTGTCCTACAGTGGTCACGACCTTTAGAAGGGGTGCGCGATGTTGAAAACCTTGCGCCAAATCTCCGCAGTGGGAATCGTGACCGAGCGGCCTCCTCCAACCACGGACGATTCGTTGCGGCTGCGTGAGAGGCTTGAGCAACGCATTCTCAGCGTGCTGGGTCGCGCACTCTGTATCCGCGCCGTGGATGGGGGTTCGTGCAACGGCTGTGAGCTCGAGATGCACGCACTCAATAACCCGCTCTACAACCTCGAAGGTCTCGGCATTCGCTTCGTTGCGAGTCCGCGCCATGCGGACCTGCTGCTCGTGACGGGCCCCGTTTCGAAGCACATGGAAGTAGCGCTGCGCCGCACCTACGAGGCGGCGCCGGATCCAAAGTTGGTGGTGGCGGTGGGCGACTGTGGTTGCACGGGTGGCATCTTTGGTGA
>Ga0070714_100001073_pt1 | contig 19553 bp, 40 predicted proteins | sample LARL83metaG_FD_65450 | JGI IMG/M metagenome (GOLD analysis project Ga0070714, IMG submission 65450) | Corn, switchgrass and miscanthus rhizosphere microbial communities from Kellogg Biological Station, Michigan, USA - LAR L8-3 metaG | ecosystem: Host-associated > Plants > Roots > Rhizosphere ... | reverse complement strand
GTGGGCAGGTTGTTGGCGGAGGGCGATAGGTGGCCGGTGGCCCGTAGGTGTTCTTCGACGATCGCCGCGATGTGCTGCCGGAAGGGTTCCGGCAGCAGGCTGATGTTTTCGGCTAGGGCCCGTACCCCGACGGAGGCTTTGCTCGTTGGTACGTCGACGGGTGCGAGGTTTCCGGCTAGCCGTAGGGCTTCGGCGGCGTTGAGGCCGACTACCTGGGCGACGCGGATGACGTTGTTGGCGTCGGGGTTGCGTGCGGCGACGATGGCGCCGCCGTGGCCTACGCGCCAGCCTTTTTCCATGGCGTCGACGGTGGCGGCTGTGGTCCCGGCGGCGTTGGCGACGGCTCGTAGGCTGAGGCCCGCCTCCTTGCGGAGTTCTTTGAGTCGGACGCCGAGGGGCCAGGGGCCGAACTCGGCGGGGTCGCGCTCCCCGTCGGTCATGCGCGCATCATGACGCATGCACGGTGTGTCATCAATCCGCTACGCCCTTTCTTGGCGTGTTGTGTAACGAATGGCACCCGTTCAACCTCAACCCCGAAACCCGCGTCTTGCGCACATGACATCACATGACGTAATGTCGCGTCATGCCCACAGAACAGCCCGAGCGCCGGCCCTGGCACGAGCTGACCGTGCTCCGCCGCTGCGCCCACCTCACCCACCAGGACCTCGCCGAGGTCCTCTCCTGCGACCCCACCTACATCTCGCATCTCGCCCGCGGCGCCCGCGAACCCAACGACACCGCGTTCATCCGCCTCGCCGAGGCGCTCCACGTCGACGTCGACCTGCTGCGGCCCGGCGCCGTCGACAGCGACGCGTTCAGGGCGTGCGCCACGAAGCTGGCTGAGGCGTCGTGGACGCGAATGAGCTCCGGTTTCGCCGAGAAGCTCATCGCTGATGTGCGGGCCGCGGCGTGAACGCCCGGTCGTTGCCGGATCCGTCGGCTGTGGTCCCGGATCCGGATGAGGTCCTGCCGCCACGTCTGCGCCAGTTGATGTTCGACTGGTTCGACACGGGCATCTTGGTGGGCCTGGTCCCGGAGGGTGCGGGGCGGGATGACCCGCGCGCGGGTGCGTGGCGTCAGCGTGTGCATTCGTTGCGGCGGACGGGCCGGTTGCCGGCGCGGTCGTATGGCACGGAGTGGCGTTGGTCGGCGGGGGCGATTCGCGAGTTCGTGCTGGGTCACGATGACCCGTCGACGACCCGGGTCGCGTCATGAGCGCGCTGTTTGAGACGTCGCAGACGCAGGCAGGCCCGACATTGTCCGAGCGGGACATGCTCGATCTGCTCGTCAAGCGCTACAGCGTCAACCCCGGCAACGGTTCCCGGTATGCCTACGCCAGGCACGTCAGATCGCACGCCGGTTTCGACGCCCGCCGAACGGCCGACTTCATGGCCATGGACCTCTGGCCGTCCAAAGGCCTGCCGCTTCACGGGCACGAGGTCAAGGTCTCGCGCTCCGACTGGCTGACCGAGCTCAGGCAGCCCGAGAAGGCGGACGAGTTCAAGCAGTACATGAACTTCTGGTGGCTGGTCACCAGCGACCCGACGATTGTCCGCAAGGACGAACTTCCGGCGGACTGGGGTCTGATGACCGTGCGCTGCGGGCGTCTGTTCGTGAGCCGCTCAGCACCGAAGCTGGACCCGAAGCCCATGCCTCGAACCATGCTGGCCGCCCTGCTTCGCGCAATCGCGAAGACGGCAGGCGAGTCGTGACCGGCGACCCGATCGGCACGGCGGGTGTCGAGTGCCTCGTCTGCCACAGCACGTTCCGCGTCAACGTCTACTCCGAGCCGTCCACGTACGTGTTCCACCCGCCGGACGCCGCCGGATGCGTGCAGGTGGATCACATCACCGAGCTGACCACCGCACCCCTCGACCACGACTGCCAGGAGCGTGCCGCATGACCTGGGAGTGCGACGACGACGGCTTTGACTGGTTCGGGCCGGCCCGCGAGGAACCGCACTGCGGTTCCTGCAACGACAACGGCTGCCGCGAGTGCCAGCCGACCCGCCTCGACGTGCAGCGGTCGGGCATGGGCCACCGGCTTTGGTCGCTGCGTGGCTGGCTGCTCCGCCGCGAGCCCGACAACGAACTTCCCTTTTGACTTCCGCCGCCACGAGGAGAGCCCAATGCCCGGCAACGTCACGGCGTCGAAGCTGTGCTTCGCGCCACTCAAAGGAAACGCTCCTGGCATGGTCGATCGATGTGGCCTCGACTGGGGACACTCGGGCCCGCACGGAGACGGAATAGACGCCCGCAACACCCGCGACCTGACCGCCGAGAACGAACGCCTGCGCCGCGAGATCCACCGCGCCGGCAACGACAAACTTCGCAGCGGCGATTTCCTTCAAGCCGAAGTATCCCACTGGCGCAAGCGGTACGAAGACCTCAGGGCGGCCGTCGACAACCTAACCATCGCCCACAACAAGGCCCGTTACCAGCTGGCCCCAGAGCCGCCGGTTGGCACGAAGTTCGTCCAACCCCAGGGCGGCACCTGGACGCGCCAGGATGACGGCTGGCACTGCCCCGGCGAGAGCTGCAACAACTGCCCCGCCAGCTGGGATGAAGTCGAGACCTACGTCCGCGACGCCACCCGTCACCTGCCCGGCGTGATGGCCAGCCATGACTGAGCCCATCACCGAGGCCGGCGTCTACGAACTCGACGACGCCACGTACCACGGGGATCCTGTCCCCGGCGGCAGCCTTTCCTCGTCCGGTGCGCGTCTCCTCCTGCCGCCCAACTGCCCCGCCCTCTACCGCCACCGCCAAGAGAATCCCATCGTCAAGGCCACGTTCGACTTCGGTCACGTCGCCCACCGACTCGTTCTCGGCAAAGGCACCGAGTTCAAGGTCGTCGACGCCGACTCGTGGCGCACCAACAAAGCCAAGGAGGCAGCCGCCGAAGCGCGCGAGCAGGGCAAAACCCCGCTGCTCACCAAGGACTTCGAGCAGGCAGTTGCCATGGCCAATGCCGTCCGCAACGACCCCCTCGCCGGGCCGCTCTTCCGCCACGGTGAGGCCGAGCAGTCCCTGTTCTGGCAAGACCACCGCACCGACATCTGGCTGCGGGCACGCCTCGACTGGCTCACCCGCACCACCAAAGGACAGGTACTCGTCGTCGACCTCAAGACGTGCGAACACGCCGACAACGAAGCGATCCGCAAATCCGTCTCCGACTACGGCTACCACCAGCAAGACGCCTTGTACCTCGACGGCGTCACCAGCCTCGGCCTCAACGAAGGAAAGCCGCCAGCTTTCCTGTTCGTGTTCGTCGAAAAGAAACCGCCGCACATCGTCAACGTCGTAGAACTTCACCCCGCCACCCGAGGTTGGGGCCGCACGTTGAACGACGAGGCCATCGACACATGGATCGCCTGCCGCGAACACAACGACTGGCCCGGCTACGGCCGCGAACCTGGCAAGCCGCACGACATCAACATGCTCGAACTGCCCGTCTGGAAACAACGCCAACTTGAAGACGAGTTCGGCTCGCCCACCGCCACATACCTGGAGAGCGCATGACCGCCGTCGAGCCCACCAGCCGCCGCAACACCGCCAGTACCAACACGCCCGTCCGGGCCGCCGCTCCCGACTTCGGACGCCTCGGCCAGGCCACCGCCGTCGAAGCCTCCCGCGCCATCGCCCAAGTCCAGATGGCCGTCACCATCGCCCAACAGGTCCCGCGCGACGAAGAGCGCGCCATCGCCAAGATGCGCCGATCCTGCACCCGCATGGAACTCGCCCAACGCGCCTTCTACAGCCTGCCCCGCAACAACAAAGCCGTCACCGGGCCCACCGTGCAACTCGCCCGCGAACTCGCACGCTGCTGGGGAAACATCGACTACGGCGTCGCCGAGATGGTCCGCGACGACGACCACGGCCAGTCCGAGATGCAAGCCTTCGCGTGGGACATGGAAGACAACGCCCGCAACGCCGAAACGTTCATCGTGCCGCACAAGAGGGCCGGCGCACGCAGCCCGCTACTGACCGACGTGGCCACGATCGCCGAGAACAACGCTAGCGTCAGCGCCCGCCGCGAACGCAAGGTCATCTACTCGGTGCTGCCCGCCTGGTTCACGACCATGGCACAGGACATCTGCCGCGAAACGCTGCGGGTCGGCAACGGGCAGGAACTCGCCGCCCGAGTCCAGGAGGCGGTGGACATCTTCGCCCGCGGCGGCGTCACCGCCGAGCAGTTGGAGAAGCGCGTCGAGAAGCCCCGCGCCGACTGGACGGCCGACGACATCGCCGAGCTGGAGATCCTGTTCACCTCCTTGAAGAACAAGGAGATCACGAAGGAGGAGGCGTTCCCCGCCGAGCAGGAACGCGTCACCGCCGCCGACATCACCAACCCCGCCTGAAGGAGCACGCCATGGCCATCCTCATTCACCGCTGTAAGTGCGGGCATCCCGACATCTACCACGGCGGCACCCGCGACCGGGCCTGCGAAATGGCGTGCGGCTGCCAGAGGGCCGACGTCGCGCCCGAGCCCGAACTGATGCCCACCTGGGACGCCCTCGGCAAACCCGTCACCACCATCACCACGCCCGGCACCCGCTGGGCTGGCTCCGGCGGCCAGACCTGCGGCTGCGCGGGCTGCGAGAAAGCACACACCGAGCTCGTTGGGGCAGCAGCATGAGCGCTCAAACGTCGATCGAATGGACAGACGCCACCTGGAATCCCGTGACCGGCTGCACGAAGGTCAGCGCGGGCTACTGCTACGCCGAGACGTTCGCCGAACGGTGGCGCGGCACGCCTGGCCACTACTTCGAGAACGGCTTCGACGTCCAGCTCCGCGAGGACAAGCTGACCCTGCCCCTGTCGTGGAAGAAGCCGCGCCGGATCTTCGTCAACTCGATGAGCGACCTGTTCCACGCGCAGGTGCCAGACGAGTACATCGCCCGGGTGTTCGCGGTGATGGCGGCGTGCCCACAACACACCTTCCAAATCTTGACCAAGCGACATGCTCGGATGCGGTCGATGCTCAACGATGACGCGTTCATGTCCGAGGTCACACAGGAGATCGTCGGCAACCACGTGCTCGACGGCGATCCGATGCCCGTCCAGGAATCGGGCGAGGACTGGTGGCCGCTTCGCAATGTCTGGTTGGGCGTGAGTGTGGAGAACCAGCAGTGGGCGGACATCCGCATCCCCGCACTGCTGGCCACGCCGGCCGCCGTGCGCTGGCTGTCCTGTGAGCCGCTGCTTGGCCCCGTCGACCTGGACGGCCCGATCGTCAACGGCCACCGCCCGCGCCTCACGTACTGGCTCACCGGCCGCCCCAGCTGGGGACCGGAGGAGACCACGCCGACCGGGATCACCATGCAGGGAATGACGACCGGCCCCCGCATCGACTGGGTCGTGGCCGGCGGCGAGTCCGGGCCCGGCGCGCGGCCCATGGCACCCGCGTGGGCGCGATCGTTGCGAGACCAGTGCAGGAGCGCGGATGTGCCGTTCCTGTTCAAACAGTGGGGCGCGCATGTCCCGCGCTGCACCCTGGCACTCTGCGGGACGCCGTGCTCATGCGCCGGGTCCAACCCGACGCACCCGTTCGAGATGCGGCGCGTCAGCAAGCACGCAGCTGGCCGCGAACTCGACGGCCGCACCTGGGACCAGTACCCGGAACGTGCCGCATGAGCGACTGGAGAGAAGACGCCCTCTGCGCCCAGGTCGACCCCGAACTGTTCTACCCGGGCAAAGGCGAAACCGTCCGGCCCGCCAAACGCATCTGCATGCGCTGCGACGTCCGCGCCGAATGCCTCGTCGACGCCATCACCAAGCGGGAACGGTTCGGCGTCCGCGGTGGCCTCACCGAACGCGAACGCCAAGACCCCTCGCGAAGCAGCCACCGCAGGAGGCCGCCGCATGAACACCATCCTCACCGCCGCCGGCATCCTGTGCACCCTCGCGGTCATCACCCTACTCACCCGCCACTTCCGGCCCTCCAAAGGCAGCCACAGCAAAGCCCTCGGCCCCGCACACGCCGGCGCCACCGACGGACCCGGCCCCGAAATCGAATACGGCTGGCCCCTCGACACCCCCAGCGCACGAGCCGCCCTCGTCGACTACGCCGCCAACCTCCGCCGCGCCAGCATCGAACACGTCCTCCAACACGACCTCGACCGCGCCGCCGAACTCAACCGGTGGGCCGCCGGCCTCGAAGCCCTCCTCAAACGGTGGGACATCCACCACATCGACGCCTGACCCTGCACAGCCGAACACCAGGAGCACCACATGCCGCGGGATCACGCGAGAGTCCTCGTTCGCATCTGGGCGGACGAGGACTGGACCGCCCTCTCCATGAACGCCCAGCGCCGCTACCACCTGCTCCTCTCGCAGGAGCGGGTGAACGCCGCCGGCGTCCAGGACCTTCGCCTCCAGCGCTGGTCGCAAGGAGCCCGCGACGACAGCCTGGAGCAGGTCAAGGCGGACCTCAACGAACTGCACGAGCACCGGTTCATCGTCGTCGACACCACCACCGAGGAAGTCCTACTCCGGTCGTACATGCGCAACGACGAAGTGTGGAAGATCCCGAACAGCATGAAGTCCGCACTGACCGCGGCGCAGCAGATTCAGTCCCGCCACCTCCGGACCGTGCTCGTCGGAGAGCTCCGACGTCTTGTCGACCTCATCCCGGAGGGGCGCGTCGACAAGAAGTCAAACCGGGACGCAGTCACTGCTGTCGCTGACCTGCTGGAACAGTCCCTGGCTAAGGGTTCCGGTAACCCTTCCGCTAAGGGTTACCGCAAGGGTTCCGCTAACCCTTACCCTAACCCTTCGAACCTCGGACCTTTCCGTCAGGCGAAAAACGCCAGGTCAAACGCCGTTTCGGAACCCTTGCCGGAAGGGTTGACCGAACCCTTAGCGGAACCCTTGAGCGAACCCTTGCCGGAACCCCTAGGGATAGGGGTAGGGGTAGGGGACTCTCTTACGTCTGCTGGTACTACCAGTTCAAAGAGTGCTTCACGTGCCCCGACAGGCCCACCGACCAACGCCGGCGAAGTCGTCGCCGCATGGGTCGAAGCATTCGAAGTCAACGGCGCCCGCCCCAGCGGCAGCATGCGCAACCAAGTCGGCCGGCTCGCCCGCGAACTCCTCACCGCCGGCAACGACCCCGCCAAGGTCCTCGCCGCCGCACAGGCAGCCGGCACCAAGGGCTTCGCCACCATCGACCGCGAACTCGGAGCCATGACCGGACGCGGTCGCCTCAAGGCCGTCGGCGACGAGGACTGGCGCAGGTACTCCGAGCAGTGAACAGACCCCAGCCACCACCAGCCGAGGCGGACCAATGAGCATGATCTTCGACATCGCCTGCGAGCAGGCGCTGCTCGGCGCCGTCATGGCCAACCCTGGCGTCGCCGGCCCCGCATTCCTCACCGTCCCCAAGGACGCCTGGTGGGTGCCGCGCCACGAGCAGCTCGCCGCCGTCATCGGCGACATGCTGGTCCGCGAGCAGGAAGTCGACCCCACGACCGTCCTCGGGCAGCTGTCCATCAACGGACTGCTGACGAAGGTCAACGGTGGCCACCTGATGGCCCTCTTCGGGGGCAGCCACTTCGTCCCCGAGCACGCGACCTCCTACGCGCAGCGCCTCATCGAACTCCACGCCCAGCGCTGCCTCGCCCAAGTCGTGCAGGAGCTGGGGCAGCAGCTCGATCATGACTGGGAGCGCGGCGATGGCATCGACATCCTGGCCGCCGTCGGCCAGCTTCAGCAGGCGTGCGATGACGCGCTGGCGGCGGCGAGCAGCACGGCAAGGTTCGAGCCGACGTCGCTGGCGTCGCTGCTGGACGTGGAGGACCGCTACAACTGGCTGGTTCCCGGGCTGCTGGAGCGCGGCGAGCGGATCGTCCTGACCGGCGCCGAGGGCTCCGGCAAGTCGGTGCTGGTGTCGCAGTTCGCGGCGGCACTGTGCGGGGGGATTCACCCGTTCACGGCGTCGGTGCTGGGCGACGGCGACAAGTCGCTTCGAGTGCTGGTGGTGGACGCGGAGAACTCGGAGATCCAGACGCGCCGCCGGTATCGCCGGCTGGTGCGGAACGTGGACGCCGCCCGGGCGGCGTCCAGCTTGGGCCCGGCGGATTGGCGGGGCTCGTTCTTCGTGGAGTGCCGGCCGGAGGGCCTGGACCTGTCGAAGGGTCGGGACGTGACGTGGCTGGAGCACGCGGTCGCAGCGACGGCCCCGGACTTGCTGGTGCTGGGGCCGCTGTACCGGCTGACGAACGGGAACCTCAACGACGAGGGCGAGTCCCGGGAGCTGATGCACGTCCTCGATTCGGTGCGGGTGCGGCACTCAACGGCGTTGATCACCGAGGCGCACCCGGGGCACAGCACTGACGTGAACGGGGACCGTCGGATGCGGCCGGCTGGTTCGTCGCTGTGGATGCGGTGGCCGGAGTTCGGGTTCGGGTTGCGCAGGTCGAAGGACGTGGACGACTTGTCGCCGGAGCAGAAGCGGACGAATCGGGATCGGCCGGTGAAGGTGGATGTGGTGGCGTGGCGGGGGAGCCGGGAGGCGAGGTCGTGGCCGACGCTGTTGCAGCACGGGCAGTCGTTGCCGTGGACGCCGGCGGATGTGGAGTACTTCGACCTCGCTGACCGTGTGGACCCGTTCTAGGCGTAGGCGGGGTGCCTGAAGGCCCGCGAGGCCGTCCACGGCGTTTTGAAACGGTGTTTCGGTGGGTCTGAGCGTGTGGTGCCCCGGCTCGCGGCAAGTTCCCCGGGGAAAGATCTTCACCCAGCGTCTTGTGCACATGACATCACATGACATATGCTGAGCAGGCGAACACAGGCACCCACCCCGGGAGCACAGATGACCACCAGCACCATCCCCTTCCACACCACCGAGATCGTGCCAGTCACCTGGTTCACCGAGCACAGCGTTGCCGGCATGGTCCCCATCCACGGCGTGCGGTTCCGCTGCACCTGCGCCGTGGACGGCCCGAACACCACGACTCGCGAGGGCGCTCAGGCCCAAGCCGAGGCGCACGCCGCCATCCACGCCCCGATCGAGCTCGTCGCCATCAACAAGGACGAGACGAGCTTCGTGGTCACGGTCGGCGGCGTGACGACCGGCGACATCTACCTCGCGGTGCCCGGCGGCTACTGGGCCGGTGGCGTTGACGGCGACTGCGCGACATACGAGCTGACCGGCGAGTACGGGGTGCACCGTGCTTTCGGCTCGGCCGAGCAGGCGGCCCGCGCGGTGGCATGGGAGTTCGAGGCCATGCGTCGGGCTGACGCCCGCGTCGCGTGTCCGCTGGCGGTGGCGTGATGGACAAGCCCTTCATGCCGCCCTACGCCGCGACCGACAACCGCGACAGCGCCACCCCGACCATCACCCGAACCGCTCTGATCACCGCCCGCGCGTTCGCCCGCGACGCCGTCGAGCAGATCCGCGTCGACCTCGGCCTGGTCGAGCACTCCGAGCTGTGCCGCCGCCTGAACCTGTCCCACTGGGCGTGCGACGGCAGCTGCACCACCTCGGGCGTGCCGCACTGCGAGGAGCACGGCCTGCCCGTTGCCCGGTGCGCGTACTGCGTCGCAGACCTGGCGGTGGCGTGATGGCCGACACCACGACCTGCGCCCACGGCGCCCCTCTGGGCCCGGGCAGCTCCTGCGCCGACTGCGACCAGGTGTGCGAGGAGATCGACCGCACTGGGGCGGTGGCCCGATGAGCGACAGCTTCCACGAGCACGCCGCCGCCAATCCCGACGAGGCTGCGGAGATCGCGGTCAACGTCGCCGAGGCGCTGAACGAGATCGTCGCGATGTTCGGCCCGGACGCCATCGACTGGATTCGTGCCGAGCTGATCCGCTCCGCCGTGCGCTCGTTCACCGACCGCAACGGCGACACGTGGATCCAGCACGTGGACGGTGCCCTGTCCATGGTGGACGCGCCCGATCCGATGTTCTACGACCGCGCGTTCGACGAGGTCGGCTTCTTGTATGGCCCGTTGACGCAGATGTCCGGCGTGCCGGTGCCGCTGGTGCACGCCACGTCCCCGTGGAAGCGCCCGCTGGGCTGGTTGGGGATCCGGACGCGCGCCTTGTGCGGTGAGCGGATCGTCGCCGGCAAGGTGTCGGGCCCGACGCAGAAGTGTCGCGAGTGCCAGCGCGCCGTGGACGGTGAGCAGCGATGAAGCTGCGCGGGTTCATCACGAACGGCGAGACCGGCAAGACGCCGAGCCAGTGCTCGACGGAGTTGCGCGAGGTTGCCGCGGAGACCCGTAGGCGCGCGGTCAACCACAACACGACCGAAGACCAGCAGTGGCGTGCGCGGAACCTGCGCGACGCGCGAGGACAGGTGAACTGACGTGAGCTACATCCCTTGGCGCGACAACCCGGACCTGGATGGCATCGGTGTGATCACACAGGGAGCGCTGGAGCAGCTGTCCGAGCACATTGACGAGTCCTCCTCGCGCGGCCTGCACGCCGACAACTGCGGCTGCGACAAGGGCGATACGTGCAAATACTGGAGCCTCCACTTCGCTCTCTGCGAGGAGACGTTGGGCTGGCTCGTCGGCCAGGGCCTGCTTGACCCAAATGCGGTCGTGCGCTGGCTTGCGGAGAACGAGCGATGACCGCGCCGACAGAGCCGGCGAGACCCGACCTGCGCGACTGGCTCACCGAGCAGCAGCGCCGCGAGCACATCAAAACCGAGGTGCTGCGCCGGCAGGCGGCCGAGCAGATCCGGGACCACGCCCCCGAGTGGCAGACCTGGTCGACCGCACGCGAGATCGACCGCACCAAGACCGTTGAGAGTTGGCTCGCGCGCCAGCTCCGTGAACTCCCCGGAGGGGAACGATGAGCACCGACGACGAAGCAGCCCAGATGGTCCGCGAGTACGAGCAGGACCGCACCCTCAGCTCGACGGACGGCGACACCACGATCCGCGTCATCTCCTCGCTGTGCGGCGAGATCCAGCTCGTGGTCGGCGACGGTGAGCCGTTCTACATGAACGCCGTGGAGCTGCTGAACCTCGTCTACACCGAGGCGACGCTGGCCGAGTCCGCCATGGGCTACGCGCTGCGCTTGGACGCCGACGGCTTCAAGTTCGTGCAGGTAGCGGGTGAGCAGTCGTGACCACTACCGAGCACCCCGCCTACGGCACCTGCACCGGCTGCACCCAGGGTAAGGGCGTCACCAAGGACGGATTCATCAAGCCGCACAACCGCACCGTGGCCTTCGGCAACGGCGTGACGACCGTCGAGTGCGCCGGCAGCCGCTGGCGCTATGCCGAGTTCAACCGCACCACGTGGCACCCGCAGCAGAGCCGCTGGGTCGACATGCCGCTGCAGGTGGCGATCACCGAGCACGACGAGACCGGCGAGCACGCGGCCAGCGTCGAGATCCACTCGTTCTCCGACGCCAAGAAGGGGCATGCGGTCTTCGTCGACAAGGGCATGAGCTTGCACATGCTCCTGCTGTCCGAGGGCGAGCACGGCCGGTCGACGTGGCGCGGCCAGCTTCGCGACTCCGACGGCGCGGTGCGGTGGGAGTCGGATCCGGTGGACAACGACGGCGGGGTGAACGGTCTGGTGCTGCGGTGGATGGAGCGCCTGGCCAAGGACACGGCCGACGCGAAGGGCGGCCAGTCGTGACCGCCGAGGTGAACGTCCCGGACGAGGCGGTGAAGCTGGCCGCCGAGGAGATCCGCACCGTGGCCGCCGCGTGCTGCCAGGAAGCCGCGCTGGCCGCCAACGTGGCGGGTTCCACTGAGGACTGGATGGGCGAGGCCGAGGCCGCCCTCAAGGCCGCCGCACCGTTCATCGTCGCGGTGGCACGCCGCCAGTGGGAGACCGAGCAGCTGGAGCAGTTGCGCGCCGAGGTGTACGACATCGCCAACGCCCGCCACATCCACGTCCAGCGAGGCGTCGATCGGTTCGTCGACCGCAACTACGGCAACGTCTCCGAGCAGGAGATCACCGACCGGTACCAGCGCGGCGTGGACCAGTGGAATGCCGATCACCCGGCGCTGCTGGCCCTGTGGCAGCGGTTCAACGCGCTCGTCGAGGCCGCGAAGACGGGTGAGTCCCAGTGACCGCGATCCTGCCCCGCCCAGCCGCACCGTCCACCCCGGACCCGCTGCGCCTGCCCCTCATCCAGTTGCTCGACACCGCCCTCGCCGAGAACGCCATCCTCCGCAACCAGCTCGCCGCCGTCGTGGACGCCGTCGTCGCCGAGCAGATGGTCGTGCCCCGCAACAAGGCCGAGCACCCCTACACCGCCGCCGAACTCGCCGTGATCGAGGCGGACTACCGCAACCACTGGGGCCAGATCGCCCTCAACGCCGCCAAGGAGCAACAGTGAACGACAACCGCGACTCGCTCGCCGCCCAACAGGCCGCCGGACTCCGCCGGTTCGCCGACATGATCGAGGCCACACCAGAACTCGCACCGATCCTGCGCACCCACCTCCAGTACGACGCCCTCCACGTCTCGACCGACGCGCTTCCCGTGTTCGCCGCATTCGTACGCGCCGCGAAGGCCCACGGTGCCTCCATCCGCAAGGACTACAGCTCGAAGTTCGCAAGCGTTGAGGCCAGCTGGGGCGCGTACGCCTTCAAGCTTCAGGCGATGCGCGACGAGGTGTGCCAGCGCGTCGTGACCGGCACCGAGACGGTGACGAAGACCGTGAAGGACCCCGAAGCGCTGGCGGCCGTGCCCGAGGTCGAGGTGACCGAGGAGGTCGAGATCGTGGAGTGGGTGTGCTCCCCGATCCTGGCCGCCGACACCGAGACGGCGGTGGCGTCGTGAGCTACGAGAGCCGCGCCTACGACAATCCGGGCGACGCCTTCGGCCCCGAACCCGTCGTCGTGCTCGTCGTCACCGGCACCCACGACGTCAGCCGGCTCGTGAACCTGCTCGCCGGCGGCCAGCCCGTCATCGAGCAGTTGCAGGTGGGCGATCGGATCCGCAAGCAGGTCAAGCGCCACAACGGCGGCCGGGCCGCCCTGAAGCTGCTGCGGGCGCACGGCGGCCCGGACTTCACCGACGAGCAGAAGGCGAGCGCGTGATGGGCAAGGTCAGCAGCTTCTGCCAGGACGGCGGATGCGTCCACGTGCGCAAGGTGTCGTTCTCGGACGGTACCGAGGTGCACGTGAGCAACGGAGCCGACAACGGGTGCCTGTTCACCCGCGCCGAGTGGGAGGCGTTCGTCGCAGGCGTCAAGAACGGCGAGTTCGACTGGACCCAGCTCGTGTCCGGATTGGACGGTGAGTGATGGCGAACGAGCAGGAGAGCGTCTCGCCGGCTACGGCCGGCGGGGCGCCCGCCCCCGACCTGGTAGCGCTGTGCGCCGCCGCACTGCCCGCGCTCGACGCGGCGCGCAAGGTGTTCGAGGCCGCCGCCGCGCCGCTGCCGCCGTTCAAGCGCCGGCCGGTGCTCGGCGAGCCGACCGTGAACATGACCGGCGACGAGGACGGGCGTACGTGGCCCGAGGGCGTCGGCTGGGCCCTGTCGTGGGGCTGCCAGTTGTCGTTCGGCCGCGACGAGAAGACCAACGTGCCGTACGTCCAGGTGTCCCTGTCGGACGAGGATCGACGTAGGGGCATCACCCAGCGGTCGGCGACACGTGCCCAGGTGGCCGAGTTCGCGCGGATGCTGGCCGAGCAGTTCGGCGAGCCGTCCACGGTCGTGCCGGACCCGTGCGACGCCGAGATCGAGCGGCTGCGCGGTCTGGTCTGGCAAGTCACGGCCGAACGAGACCGCATGGTCGTCGAACTGGAGCAGGTCGTCACCGTGGCCGGCGGCGATGTCGACTTCATCGCCGAAGAGCGTGGCAAGGCCAAGTCGGCCGTCGTATGGGCGCTGGGGCAACTCGAACAGCAGCGCGATGAGGCGAACACCCAGCGGGACAGCGTCAAGGCGGCCAATGAGTACATGCGCGACGCGTTCCGGGAGATCGGCGAACTCGTCGGCACCCCTCAGGCCAGCCCCGAGACAGTGCGATCCGCCATGGAGAAGTACCTGTTCGAGCTGGACCAGCGGCGCGGCGAACGCGACGAGGCCAGAGAGGAGTGGAAGCGCGCCGACGCCGAGGTGACCCGACTGGTCGACGCCGCCCGCGCCAACGAACAGCGCGAGTTCGAGGCCTACGCCGAGTTGCTCAACCCGATCCGCGAGGTGTTCCGCAAGTCGCCGGTCGGCGCGAGCTGCTACCGCGAGCTGCGTGACTACATCGACCGGCTCATCGGCAACGCCAACCGGCTGCGCGAGCAGGTAGCCAACCAGCGCACGGAGTTCGAGCGCGCGAACGCCGATACCGTCAAGGCCATCAAGGACCGCGACGCCGCCGAGGCCGAGCGGGACCGCCTGCGCGCCGATCTGGCGCGGGAGCGTGCCGTCTACGCCGACAGCCCCGACGACCGCCTCTACCACGCCGCCGACAACACGTGGTGGCGGCGAGCAGACGACGGGCGGCTCGTGCGGGCCGAGAGCCCGGCACGGGCCGACGTTGACCGGCTGCGCACCGCGCTGTCCAGCGCCGAGGCCGACCGGGACATCGCTCAGGCCAACGAGCGCGACCTGCGCCGCCGCCTCAAGCGAATCGCCCAGGAGACGAGCTTCGAATCAGCACTGCCCGATACCGATGGGGAGGTGCCGTTCTGATGGACACGCCTGGGATCCGCGCCGGCCAAACCTACCGAGACCTCGACAAGCACGCGTTGAACCGCACCATCCGCATCGACCGCCTCGACGCCAACAACGCCACAGCCACCATCCTCACCGACGGACGCAACCCCCGACGCGCCGGCCGCAACACCAGCGTGCCCATTACGAAGTTGCGCACCAGCTGGGGACTGCTCGCCGACGCCCCCGAATGGGAGCCCGTCCTCCTCGACGGGCGGCACGAATGGTGGGGTATCCGGCACATCGCCACCCAGCAGTGGATCGCACGGTGGGACGGCACACCCGCGCGGTGGACCAGCAAGGCGCTCGCCGACGAAGACGTGGACGCGTTGGGGCGCGGCGAGAACGCCACACGGTCACTCGACATCCTCGCCACCGCCGGCCACTTCTGGGCGTGCCCGAAGCCCGACTGCGACACCCCACGCGACGAACCGGGCGACTGCCCGGCGTGCGGAACCCGACTCGCCGAGATCGGCGCCGACGGGCTTGAGGTGACGACGTGAGCAGAGCGTCGTGGTGGCAACCCTCGGCGTTCAGCACCGACGGAATCATCGAAGCCTGCGCCGGGCCCGGAGGCTGGAGCACCGGTGCCCGCATGGCCGGCCACACCGGACCCGCCTACGGCATCGACATCAACCCCTGGGCCTGCCGCACCGCCGCGGCCGCCGGCCACCACCGCATCCAAGCCGACATCACCACCTTCCCTCTCGACCACCTCGTCGGCTCGTTCGATGGCGTCATCATCAGCCCCGACTGCAAAGGCTGGTCCATCGCCGGCAACCAGGCAGGACTCGACCACCCCCGCGGCAAACTCATCAACGAACCACTCCGCTGGACCCTCACCCTGCAACCCCGCTGGACCGCATGGGAATGCACCCCCAACCACGCCGTCCTCGACCGATTCGCCGCCGACGCCGAACGGCTCACCGACGACGGCTACAACGTGTGGACCGGCACCGTCCGCGCCGAACAGTTCGGCGTGCCCTCCACCCGCACGCGCGCCGTGCTCATCGCCCGGCGCGACGGTGTCCCCGTCCACGCTCCCATCCCCACCCACACCACACCTGTCACGATGGCCGAAGCGCTCGGCTGGGACGGCGCCGAACTCGTCTCCAATTACGGCACCAACGGCGACCCCCGCCGCCGCGGCCGGCGCAGCATGGACAAGCCCTCGTTCACCATCACCGGCAAGTGCGGACGCAACTACTGGGAATGGCCGGACGGTCGCCGGCGCAGATTGACCGTCGCCGAGGCTGGCGTCCTCCAGTCGTTTCCGCGGGATTACCCGTGGAAGGGCGGCAGCATTGTCCAGCAGCAGCAGGTCGGCGACACGATGCCGGCGAAGCTCGCTGCCAAGCTTCTTGACGATGTGCTGCGCCCCGCCGCGGAGCGTGCGGCGTGACCACGGCGCTCACCGAGGCTGCTATCGCCGTGGGCGCCGGCCTCGCCGCCGCCGTCCGCGGCGGCTGCTTCCTGTGGCAGGTGTGGCGGCACCGCGCCGACTATCCGAACCGTCCCGGGAGGACGAAGTGACCGAGCACAACAAAGCCGCCGACTATCCCCTCGGCACCGTCCTGCGCGACCCGAAGACCGGCCGCCTGGCGATGCGATTCCAGCAGGACGACGATTCGACCGGCAAGGGCATGCACGCCTGGTACGTGCCGGCGCCGGACCCGACCGACGCGCGGGTCCTGCATCACGTGGAGGTGTACGGCTGGGAGCCGGTTGAGCTGCCGCCGGGTGTCGCCGACATGGTGCGGGCCGTCCTGGAACGCCAGGACGGCGAGCTGAGCGAGGACGTTGGGACGATGACCGTCGACGCCAACGAGCTCCGTGCGGGGCTCGCCAACGCCCTGCACAACGACTGGTGTGGCTGCGACTCGTGGGACGGCACGAACTGCGAGACCTACTACGAGGGCGAGTTCGGCCTGTCGGCATCCGCTGCTCTCGCCGTGGTGGCCCCCGTGCTGGAGCGGCAGGCGGCCGAGGTCACCCAGCTCACGCGCGACCGGGACGACGTGGCGTGGCGGCTCAAGGTTGTCGAAGACTCGGGAAGGCGTACGGCCGAAGAGTTGGCTGCCACGGAGGCTTCGTTGGGCCGCTGGCGGGAGCAGGCCGGGTCTCGCCCGGCCATCCCCGCCGACGCGGTGAACACGTGGCAGCTCGAAGCGGACCTGTCCACGGCCATCGCATCCACCGGTGAGGCCGGCGGCAGTTACAACGACATGGCCTCGTCCGCCATGCACGTCGCGCTTCAGCACATGCGCCGCGCGGCCCCGGTGTCCGGCTCGGACACCACAGAGGACGGAGGCGACCGTGGCTGAGACGCCCGAGGAAGCGATCGCGGTGATGCGCCAGGCATCCGAGGTGGTGTCGGATGTCCTTCCATCCGCGTTGGCCGAGCTGGTCGGTGACCACTTGCTGGACAACATTGACGCAGTGCTGCGCGGGTCTACGCCACAGATGCAGTGGGTGGCCCGTGAGGTGCTGGCTCTCGCCGAGCAGCAGCAGGCGCACACGTGGCACGTCGGCGACGACCCTAGCGCGGACCGCGCGTTGATGCTGGATGCCGCCGAGTACGTCATCAACGGGCGGCACGCCTCGGTGTCCGCACTCCAGCGGAACATCCGCGTCAGCTTTGCCAAAGCCGGACAGTTGCTCGACCTGCTGGAGACGTGGGGCGTCGTTGGGCCGGCCGACGGGTCTAGGGCGCGTTCGGTTCTGGTGTTGAAGGAGGACCTGCACGGCTTGGTCGAAGCGATCCGAGGAGGGCAGTGATGGACTGGCGTCACAGGGCGAGTTGCCGCGACGAGGATGGCGATCTGTTTTTCCCGGTTGGCAACAGTGGCCCGGCTCTGCTTCAGATCGCGGAGGCGAAGACGGTTTGTAGGCGGTGTCCGGTGGCTCGGCAATGCCTGGATCTGGCGTTAGAGGAGGGCTTGGACGACGGGGTGTTTGGTGGCCTCTCGGAGGATGAGCGCCGCGCCCTGAAGCGCCGCAACGCCCGCACCCGCCAGCGTGCAGCCGCCGAGTCGGCCGCGCCGGTCGAGCGGCCGGAGCCGGTGCGTGTGGACGGCCGCCTGATGGCCGCGCCACCGACGCTCCTTGGCCGCCAGTACCAGGACCGGCAGCCGTGCGAGATGCGGCAGCACGCCTTGTTGAGCAACGGCCGGGCGGCGTGCGGCTCGTCCCGGCTGGACGTGTCACAGCAGCGGCCGATGTCGGAGTTGGGGGCGTCGAGGCGGTGCCGGTCGGCGGCGTGCCGGAAGCTGTTCGAGGCGGACGAAGCGCTGGAGGTGTCCCATGGCTGAGTTCACGTCCCGCGACATCATCACGGTGCGCCGCGAGTTCGCGTTGCGGCGGCCGACGAACTGGGCAGAGGTCGACAAGGTGAAGGCGGCGATCAGCCAGGAGCTGAAGCAGCTGGGCCTGTCCGAGTCGGACGACCGGGTGACGGTCGACGCGAACGACGACGAGATCGTGTTCTCGTACGAGAAGTCCCGCGAGGTGAGCGATGGCTGACGTCGAGCCCATCACCCTGACGCGGCGCGAGCTCCAGTCCCGCAAGCACGAGTTGGATGTGCACATCGCGGCGTGCTGTGGCGCGCAGGACGGGACGTGCCGGCAGCTGGAGCAGCTCGGCCAGGTCCAGTTCCTGTTGGGAGGCCGGGATGCCGCGCCTCGTCACTGAGTGGTCCACCGAAGATGCCGGCCTCGCTGACATGCTGCGCGACATAGCCAGCTTCCCCGAGGGCAGCGTCGAACGGCTGGAGCTCGAAGCGATCCTGCACACCCAACAGGCAGCGTGGTGTCACCGGCAGATCGGCCGCCTGCGCCAGATCGCCAGCCGGCACCGTGGAGGCAGCCAACGGCGGTCGGAGGATGGCGATGGGTGAGGTTGAGGTGATGGCTGCGGAGGTGGAGGCGCACCACCTCCACGACCACGTCCTGTCCGATGTGGAGATTGCCACCCTCGCCGGGCTCGCCGCCGGCGACTCCTACACCCAACTGGCCCGTCGCGAGCACATATCGGTGGACGCGGTCCGGCACCGCGCCTCCCGGGCTGCCACCAAGCTCAACGCCCAGTCCGTTGTTCACGCCGTGGCGATCGCCATCGCCCGCGGCCTCATCCCAGGAGCACAAGCATGACGTTGAAGATCACTGTTCAGGATGCGGAGACTGGCGAGGAGTTGGGCTACCGGGAGCTGTCCGACGACGACTACTTCGTGATCGCCACCGGCTCGTGCACCTACAGCGTGCAGGCCCACGGCAACGGCACACACGTCGTCACCTTCAAGGGCCGCAAGGAAACGGTGAAGCAGTCGTGACTGGCCCTCGCGTGGGTGAGGTGCGTGATGTGGGTGGTGCGCTCGCCATCTACTGGCCTGATCGGCACCCGTGCGGTGCGACCCGGGCCGAGTCGTGGCTGATCCTGCACGACTACGGCGGCAGCGAATGGGCGGCCACGCTCGTCGACGGCTACCGGCTGCTCGGCTACCTGCCCGGCTTCGGCCCGAAACGTCCACGCCCAGCCAGTTCGACGATCGCTGAGTCGCTGGCGAACCCGTCACCCGTTGCCCAAGCTGCCTCCAGTCCAGCCCTGTTTCGGCCGCCGGCCGATGCCGGCTACGCCGCTGGGCTTCAAGCCGGATACGCCGTCGGCTACCGACACGCCAAGGAGGGACGATGACAGCTGAAGGTTCCCGCCACTGCCTGTGCGGAAGCTCCATTTCCGTCTGGAGCACACCCGACGCGGTCGTAGACATCGTCCGCATCTGGGAAGCGTTCCATCAGGGCAACGGCCACGGCCCGGCCACCCGGGAAGAAGCTGGCGCTGCACGCCGACGCGTCGAGGTCCAGTCGTGACCGCCGCGCCGGGACAGGACAACCCGATCTACGAACTCGACGTGCCCATGGTGCAG
>Ga0070714_100001072_pt1 | contig 19560 bp, 19 predicted proteins | sample LARL83metaG_FD_65450 | JGI IMG/M metagenome (GOLD analysis project Ga0070714, IMG submission 65450) | Corn, switchgrass and miscanthus rhizosphere microbial communities from Kellogg Biological Station, Michigan, USA - LAR L8-3 metaG | ecosystem: Host-associated > Plants > Roots > Rhizosphere ... | reverse complement strand
CGCCGTGGAGACGGCGACCTGGTCCGCGCGGCGCGACGCCTCGCCCGGTTACGGCATCGCGGTATTCGACGTCAACCCGGGCAGCGAGGCTGGCGGCCAGACCTCCATTACCGTCCGGTACTACCACGACTTCCACGAGTACCGCGCGGCCGGGCCGGACCCCATCAGCCCGGTGGCCGGCGAGCCAGACGGCGATTACGCGTTCTTCGAGACGTTCACCCTGGTCAGGCCCAGATCAGACGGCCGGCGTTGGCATCCGAGGGGCTAATGCCGCACCGGGCGGGCAGCTCTCCCTGACGTCGCGCTCAGAACCTGATCATCGCCCGCAAGCCCTGAGTGGCCGGCCGCTCCCCGACACCGTGGGTTAGCACTAAAGCCACATTGGTGATAATCCCGTGTGCCGGCGCCGCCCGGCGCACCCAGATATGACCACTTTGCATAGCTGGTGACCACCGAAAACGCTCTTTGCATAGCGAGTGACCATTATCACGGCCGGTTTGGGCCTTATTTTGATCACCCGCTATGCAAAGCTGCTCGCGCGTAGTCACCAGCTATGCAAAGCCGGTTCATCCAACGGATGGGCGCGCTTCCTTGAGGGGTTCCCGTGATTGCTGTTGCCGACGGGAAATGTGAGTATCTCAACGGCCAGCTTCGCGGGCGGCGGCAGCTCTACACAGGCGCACGTGGCCGCCGCCAACAGGCCGGCGCGGCAGGTCGACGTGCGCCTGCCGTAGTCGGCCGTGCGGCCCAACGCGCCCCCGGCCTGCGGATACCTCACGGCATGCCGGTACGGTCGGGTGGCATGACTGATGTTGACGCGGTGGTGGTTGGTGCCGGAGTCACCGGGCTGACAACCGCCATCTCGCTCGCCGAGGCGGGGCTGCGCACGCGGGTGCTGTCCGCGGAGCCGCCGTCCCGGACCACGTCCGTGTCCGCCGGGGCGATCTGGGGGCCGGTACGGTGCGGGCCAGCCGAGCGCTGCTACGAGTGGGCGCGGACGGGACTCGAGGTGCTGTCCGCGCTGGCCCGCCAGCCCGCCGCCGGGGTGCACCTGCTCTCCGGGCGCGAGGTGTGCTCGACCGTCATGTCGCCGCCGCCGTGGACGGGCATGCTCGAGGAGATGCGCGTGCTCGGGCCCGGCGACCTGCCGGACGGCTTCGTCTCCGGCTGGGCCTACACCGCCCCGGCGGTCAACATGCCGGTGTACCTGGAGTACCTGCTGCACCGCTACACGTGCCTCGGCGGGACGGTGCTGGCGCGGGCGGTGACGTCGCTTGAGTCGGTCGCGGCGCCCGTCGTGGTTAACTGCACCGGGATCGGGGCGCGCTCGCTGGTGCCGGACGAGTCGCTGGTCCCGGTGCGCGGGCAGGTCCTCGTGGTCGAGAACCCCGGCATCGGCGAGTTCTACCTGGACCACGGGGACGGCGGCCCGGATTACGTGTACCTGTTCCCGCACGGCGACGTGGCGGTGCTCGGCGGCACCGCGCACGAGGGGGCGGCCGACCTGGCGCCGCGGCCCGACGTGGCGGCGCGGATCCTGCGGGACATCAGCGCGGTCTTCCCGTCGCTGCGCGGCGCCCGGGTGGTGGCGGAGCGCGTCGGGCTCCGCCCGGTCCGGCCCGAGGTGCGGCTTGAGGCGGAGGCGCTGCCCGGCGGGCGGGTGCTGTGGCACAACTACGGGCACGGCGGCGCCGGCGTGACGCTGTCCTGGGGCTGCGCCGCCGAGCTCACCGAGGCGGTGCTCGCGGGCGCGGCGGCCGCCCGCCGCTGACCCGGTCCGCGGCTTACCGGACCGGGGGCCTGGCCGGGGTGGCCTCCTGCGCGGGCATTGAGTTGGCGGCGGGCAGCGGGTAGGGGATGCCGACGTCCAGGGTGCCGGCCAGGGCGTTGAGCACGGCCTCCTCGACCACGGTCACGTTGGCGCCGATCGCGGTGGACGGAAGGGCGGGGACGGCGGTCACCGGGGGCCTGGTGAAGCTGAGCGCGCCGGTGAAGTCGCCGGTGACCGAGCGGCGCCAGGCGGTGAGGTTCGGCACCGTGACGCCGAAGCGGGTCTCGATCAGCCGGAGCGTTGAGGTGTGGTCGAGCGTGCCCGAGTACCGGTAGCCGCCTGCGGAGAACGGCGAGACGACCAGGGCGGGGGTGCGGAAGCCGAGGCCGACCGGGCCGGCGATGCCCCCGGCGGCCGGCGGGAGCGGCGAGACGGTGAGGTACTCCCCCGCTGTGCCGGCCGGGGCGGTGGGCGGCGGCACGTGGTCGAAGAAGCCGCCGTTCTCGTCGTAGTTCACGATGAACACGGTCTGTGCCCACACCTCGGGGTTGGCGACGAGGGTGCTCAGGATCTGGTGCACCAGGTACTCGCCCCACTCTGGCGGCGCCGCGGGGTGCTCGCACTCGGCGAGCGGCGGCACGATCCAGGAGACGCTCGGCAGGGTGCCCTTCCTGACGTCTTCGGCGAACTCATCGGGGTAGGACGGCGTAAGGCCGCGGGCGATCAGCTCGATGCCGGTGATGCTGAACGGGTCGGTGTAGTTCTTGAAGTAGGGCAGCACGCCGAGGCCGAGGATACCGGTGGGGTCGTTGTACACCTTCCAGCTGACGCCCGCCTCGAGCAGCGCCTCGGGCATCGTCTTCCAGTTCAGCCTGCCCGTCATGGCGGCGCGGTTGCTCGCCGTGGTGAGCACCGGGCCGCCGTGGCTGCCCGACGGGTCGATGCTCGCCGAGATGGCCATCAGCCGGTTCGGGTCGGTCGGGCCCGTCACCGAGCAGAAGTAGCCGTCGCAGATGGTGAACGCGTCGGCGAGGGCGTAGTAGAAGGCGAGCTCGCTCCTGGTGAAGTAGCCCATGGTGACCGGGCCGTTGGCGGCGCCGTCCGCGGCCAGGTGCGCGGTGACGAAGGAGTCGAGCCGGCCGCCGTTCCACGCGTGGTGCTGAGTGATCCAGTCGTGCGAGATGTCGTTGGTGTCCTCGCCGTTTTCCGCCGGCGGGTTGTTGCGCAGGCGGAACGGCTGCAGGTAGCCGGCCGGGCCCGGCCCGGTACCCGGCTGGTAGCCGTACTGGTCGAAGACGGGCGTGCCGTTGGCGTTGCGCGGCGCGCTGGGGTCGGAGAAGCCCCTGGTACCCGACAGGGTGCCGAAGTAGTGGTCGAAGCTCCGGTTCTCCTGCATCAGGATCACGATGTGCTTGACGTCGCTGAGGCTCGCGTTGCCGGCCGCGCCCGCGGTGAGCTTGTCGAGCAGCCTGGCCTGCTCACCGCTCAGCCCGCCCGCCGGGCCGCCGGGCGTCGCGCCGCCGGGCGTCGCGCCGGTGCGGATGCGGCCCGCGCCGACGGCGCCCACGGCCGCCGCGCCGCCCACCATGAACGTGCGCCGCGACGCGCCTTTCTTGTCCGGGTCATCGCTCATAGATCGAGACTAAGAGCCCGCGGTGACCGGATGCCTCCGATTCCGTGACATCGGGGTGACGGGCCGGCATACGGCGACGTCTGGGTGTTCTCGGGAGTTAACTGCCGTCGCGCAGGTCGGCGGGGGCGCCGGGCCGGAACGCGATGGAGTCGAAGACCGCGGTGCAGCTGTTTCCCATCGGCGACTGGGCGAGGAACCCGACGCGGGCGCCCGACCCCTCGCCGAGCGAGAAGTACCGCAGCAGCTGCCAGTAGCCGCCGGTGGTCGAGGCGTGGAACGCCCAGGCCCGGCCCGACCTGGTGATGCGCAGCCAAAGCGGGCCGCCGGCCGTCTCGAAGGAGTTACTGTCGTCGGAGGTGCCGTGGGTGACCACGGTGACGGCGGTCGGCTTGCGCTGCGGGGAGAACTCGTAGCAGAGCTTGGCCCAGCGGCGGTCGCTGAGGTAAAGCAGCAGCACGCCGGCGTCGAACGTGCCGCCGAAGCCCACGGTGACCCGCGCGGAGAAGGTGAAGTCGCCCTCGCCGGGCAGGCCGGTCCACCGGCCCGCGTCCGGCCGCGCGCCCTCGTCGCCCACCGGGTCGATGAACATGTCGGACTTGGGGCCGCTGGTCAGCGTCAGCACGCCGCCCGCCACGGTGGCCTGGCAGGCTGGAGTGCCGGAGGGCACGAAGGGGAACGGCACCCCCGGCACGTACAAATCGGTCACGGTGGCAGTGTCCCACGGACGAGCTCTTTTCATCCTCCTTATCCTTCCCGCTCCGTCTTGGGGCAAGGGCAGGATGAAAAGAGCTCGCCTGTCACCTGGCTAACTCCGGTTCTGCCGGCAGCGCCCGGAGGACGTCGAACTCGTTGCCGTCCGGGTCGGTCATCACCACCCAGCCGACGTCACCCTGGCCGATGTCGGCCCGGCGCGCGCCGAGCGCCTCGAGCCTGGCCACCTCGGCGGCCTGGTCGAGGGGGCGCAGGTCCAGGTGAAGCCGGTTCTTGACCGCCTTGGGCTCGGTGACCCGCAGGAACAGGATGTCCGGGGCGACACCGTCCTCCGGGCTGCCCGCGGGCGGCTCGAGCACCACCTGGTCCTCGGCGTCGTGGGTGCGCCGCCAGCCGAGCGCGGCCTCCCAGAAGTCCGCGCTCTTCGACGGATGCGCGGAGTCGACGCACAGGCACTGAATGCGGATGTTCATGGGGACACCATCTTTCCCCGGTAGCCGGCTTGTCTAACGGTTTTCGCCGCCCCGCTAGGGTGGGGCCGTGGACATCGGATTCGGCGCGCCGGTCTCGGGGGCCTGGGCGACGCCGCGGAACCTGGCGGAGCTCGCGCGGCGGGCGGAGCGGCTCGGGTACCGGTCGCTGTGGACGTTCTCGCGGCTGCTCGCGCCGCCCGGGGCGAACCTGGCCCCGGTCTACCAGTCGGTGCTCGACCCGATGGTGTCGCTCGGCTTCCTCGCCTCCGCCACCTCCTCCATCCGGCTGGGCGTCGCGACCGTCAGCCACCCGCTCGTATCACCGCTGCTGCTCGCCAAGCAGGCCGCCACCGTGGACGTGCTGTCCGGCGGGCGGCTCGACCTGGGCATCGGGTCCGGGTGGCTGACCGAGGAGTTCACCGGCTCCGGCGCGTCGATGGCCCGGCGGGGCCCGCGGGCGGATGAGTACGTCGCCGCGCTGCGGGCGCTATGGGGCGGCTCCGGCGGGTACCAGGGCGCCTTCTTCTCCATACCGGCGGGCCGTCAGGACCCCGCCCCGGTGCAGCGGCCGGGACCGCCGGTGCTGATCGGCGGCATGTCCCGGGCGGCGATGGAACGGGCCGGGCGGATCGGCGACGGGTGGGTGACCGCGTCAAGCGCGGACCTGTCCACCATCGCCGAGTCGGCCAAGCTGGTGCAGAGCGCCGCCCGGGCGGCCGGGCGCGGCCCCGCGCGGATCGTCTGCCGCGGCGTGGTCCGGCCGGGCCAGCCGTCGGTCTCCACGCGGACCGGGCGGCGGCGGCTGCTGTCCGGGTCCTACGAGCAGATCCGCGAGGACATCCGGTGGCTGGGAAGTTGCGGTGTCACCGAGGTGTTCTATGACTTGAACTTCGACCCGGCGGTCGGCGACCCGGCCGCCGACGAGGCCAAGGCGGTGCTGCGCGCCTCGGAGATCCTTGAGGCGCTGGCACCCGGGGCGCGGATGTAGCGGATTTAAGCGTCAAGAGACAGTGTCCTAGTGCGGGGCGGCAGGCACCGTCCTCCGCGCGGCTCACTACTGGTACCGATCGATGGGGCTTGGTGGCATGGAGAAGGTAGAGCGGACAGAGGCGCAGTGGCGCGAGCAGCTGTCGCCTAAGGAGTACGCGGTGCTGCGGCAGGCAGCGACCGAGCCCGCGTTCACCGGCGAGTACACGGACACCGAGACGGTCGGCGTGTACCACTGCCGGGCATGCGGCGCGGAGTTGTTCCGTTCGGACACCAAGTTCCACTCGGGGTGCGGCTGGCCGTCGTTCTACCAGCCGGCCTCCGGCGACGCGGTGACGCTGATCGAGGACCGCTCCCACGGGATGCTCCGGGTCGAGGCGCGCTGCGCGCGCTGCGACTCGCACCTCGGGCACGTGTTCACCGGTGAGGGATTCTCGACGCCCACCGACGAGCGGTGGTGCATCAACTCGGTGTCGCTGACGCTCGAGCCCGTCGCGGAGTAGGCGGCTAGCCGCCGGTCAGTCACCGCGGTCGGGGAAGCGGCGGTCGCGCTTGGTCTGCGCGCGGCGCGCCTTGTCCGCGAGGCGGCGCTCGCGGGCGCCGCGGCTCGGCTTCGTCGGCACCCGCGGCGGCGGTGGCGGCGCGATCGCCTCGCGCAGCAGGGCGGCGAGCCGCGCCCTGGCCGCCTCACGGTTCATCAGCTGGCTGCGCTCGGTCTCCGCCGCGACCGTGACCACGCCGTCAGCGAGCCGGGCGGCGAGCCGCGCCAGGGCACGCTTCCGTTCGCGCTCCGGCAAAGACGGCGAGCGTCCGATGTCGAAGGAGAGCTCAGCCCGGCTGTCCGTGGTGTTCACCGACTGGCCGCCGGGGCCCGAGGACCTGGAGAACCGCTCGCGCAGCTCGGCGGCGGGAATCACCAGCCAGTTGTTCACGCGAAGGTCGTCGGGCATGCGTCAAGTCTGACGCACCAGGGCAGCTGCTGCCGAATCGTGACCTCGCGGCGCAACCGGCCGGCCCGGCAGTGCCGTCCAAGTGGCATGCGTACTTCGCGTGCCTTTGCCGGCCGCCGCCGCCTGCTCGGCGCGGCGGGGATTCCCGGCGTGATCCTCATCTTCGCTGTCACGGCGGCCGGCTGCTCCAGCGGCGCGTCGAGCTCGTCGGGCGCGGCCCTGGGGTCCGTGGCGAACGGCGGCGCCGCGTCAGCCTCCTCGGCCCCGGCCGCCCTCGCCGCGCCCTCGGCCGCGGGCGGGGCCACCAACGGGGGGTTCGACGCGGGCTCGGGCAGCTCAAGCCGGTCGGCCGCAAGCACCTCGAAAACCGCGCTGGCGGCCACCGGCCAGCAACTGATCCAGACCGCTCAGCTGTCCGTGCGGGCGCCGAACGTGGCCACCGCGCTCACCCGCGCGACCTCGATCATCACCGACGCGGGCGGTTACGTCTCCTCAGAAAACGCGGCGAGCGGCGACGGCAAGCCGAGCCAGGCCACCGCCACCGTGGTGTTCAGGATCCCGGCGGCCGTGTACCCGCAGACCCTGGCCACCCTGTCCGGAGCCGGGCTCGGCACGCAGCTGTCGCTGTCCCAGCAGGCGCAGGACGTGACGCAGCAGGTCGCGGACGTGAGCAGCCGGGTGACCTCGGACCAGGCGGCGATCACGCAGTTGCGGGCGCTGCTCGCGCACGCGGGCAGCGTCGGTGAGCTGCTAGACGTGCAGAACCAGATCAACAGCCAGGAAAGCGACCTGGAGTCGATGCTCGCGCAGCAGAACGCGCTCAACCACGAGACCTCCTACGCGACGCTGACGCTCACCCTCGTCGGGCCGAAGGCCGTCGTCAAGCCGGGGCCGAAGCAGGCGCCGCCCGGGCTGAGCGGCGGGCTGGCCCGCGGCTGGCACGCGTTCCGGGTGACGCTCAGCTGGCTGCTGACCGTGATCGGCGCGGTGGCGCCGTTCGCCGCGGCGCTGGCGATCATCGGCGGCCTCGGCTGGTGGGCCCGCCGCCGGATCACCACCCGCGGCCGCCGGCGGCCTGACACCCCGGTCACCGCATCGGGCGGCGACGGGGCCTGAGGCCAGCAGGCTCCAGGACCAGGCTACGGGGCCGTGGTCATGGGGCCTGCTTTTGCCTGAGGCGGGCGTTACGCGAGCGAGGCGACGAGCTCCGTGACGGGCTTGCGGCGGCCGGTGTAGAAGGGGATCTCCACCCGCGTGTGCCGCCGCGCCGTCGCTTCCCGCAGGTGACGCATCAGGTCAACGATCCGGTGCAGTTCGTCGGCCTCGAAGGCGAGCATCCACTCGTAGTCGCCCAGCGCGAAGCTGCTCACCGTGTTGGCCCGCACGTCGGGGTACTCCCGCGCCATCTTCCCGTGCTCGGCGAGCATCGCGCGGCGCTCGGCCGGGTCGAGCAGGTACCACTCGTAGGACCGGACGAAGGGGTAGACGCACACGTAGTCCCGCGGCTGCTCCTCGGCGAGGAACGCCGGGATGTGCCCCTTGTTGAACTCGGCGGGGCGGTGCAGCGCCATCGCGGACCAGACCGGCTCGCTGGCGTACCCGAGCTTGGTCCGCCGGAAGTTGACGTACATCTCCTGCAGCTCATCGGAGGTCGGCGCGACCCACCAGAGCATGAAGTCGGCGTCCGCGCGCATGCCCTGTACGTCATACAAGCCACGGGTGACGATGCCCTTGCCCTTCGCCTGGTCGAGCACGTCGGTCAGCTCGGCCGCGGCCTCGTCCCGGGCGAAGTCCCGGTCGGTCACCGTGAACACGGCCCACATCGTGTACCTGATGAGCTCGTTCAGGTCTCGCGCCTTGAGGCGCTGCTTCTCGTCGTGCTCCGCTGCCGAGTCAGTCATAACTCAAAATCTTAGTGAGCCGGAACGGGTGCGTGGCTCCGCCTGCCCGCTCCGGTGACCCCGCCTCCGGGGTCACGGCTTCGCGGCCCGGCCGTCCCCGTATCGCTTCCGGTTCACAGCTTCCGCAGAGACTTCGTTTTGCGGGTGTCCACGGATCGGGGTGGCCAGCTAGCGTGTCCCGTGCGGCGGCACACAGCGTAGGCGGCACATCGCAGGGGGATGGCGGTGACTGATAACGGCATGACGGCGGTCGAGCGGGCCGACCTGCGGACCAGGGACATGGACCTGCTGGCCAGCTTGGTCCGTGAGCAGTACGTCGGCCACGCGGCCACGTTCAGGTGCACGGACCCGGCCGCGGTCGACGGCCAGGTGCGCATCGCCACGACGGGCGGGCTGACGGCAGGGTGGCTCGCGCAAGGCGGGATCGAGTACACCGCCCGCATGGACCCGGCGACGGTCCCGACGGCCGCCGTGGTCCTGCGCGGGAGCGGGCAGGTCACGGCGGGACGGCACGAACAGTGCTTGTCGGTCGGCGACGCGGCCATGGTCCCGCTCGACCAGCCCGCGTCGGCCGTCATGACCGATGCTGGGTACCTGACCCTGCAGGTCCCCTGGGCCGCCCTGTGCACCCTGGCCGAGGACGGAGCAGGGCTCCCCGCCGGGTCCCTGCGCTTCGCGTCGACCGCGCCCGTGTCGGCGGCGCTGCAGCGCGCCTACGCCAGCACGGCGGCGTTCATCTGCAACCAGCTGCTCAACCCCGAGACCACAGAACTGCACCCGGTCCTGGCCCAGACGATGACCGGACTAGCGGCCGCCGCCATGCTCGAGACCTTCCCTAACACCACCATGACGGCTTACCATCTGCCCGGCCCCGGCTGGGTGACGCCCGCCTCGGTCCGCCGCGCGGTCGCGTTCATCGACGAGCACGCCAGCGAGCCGGTCACCGCCGCGGACATCGCGGCGGCGGCCGGCGTGACCCCCAGGGCGCTGCGCCACGCATTCCGCCGCCGCTACGACATCACCCCCGCCCAGTACCAGCGGCGGGTCCGGCTGGAGCGCGCCCACCTGGAACTGCTCAGCGCCGACCCCCGCGACGGCGTGACCGTGGCCAGCATCGCCAGGAAGTGGGGATGGGCAAGCGCGGACCGGTTCACCGCCGCCTACCGGCAGCGGTTCGGCGCCGAGCCGGGCCACGCGCTGCGCGCCTGAGCGTTTCCAGGATGCGCCCGGGCCTTCCCGGTCGCTGCTGGCTGACTGACCGCTTACGTGACGGACCCGCGGTGAAACCTAGCTGGCCCGGCGGGCGGCCAGGTAGGCGGTCACCGCGGCGGCGGCGGACCTGGCGGTGGCGGCGCAGGCCGGGATGCCCACGCCGTCATAGGCGGCGCCGGCGACGGCCAGGCCGGGCTGGTCGGCGACCGCCGCGCGGACGCGGGCCACGCGGTCCAGGTGGCCGACGTTGTACTGGGGCAGGCCGCCGCCCCAGCGGGTGACCCGCCACGCGACGGGGCGGGCGGCACTGCCGAGCGCGTCGCCCAGTTCCCCGGCGGCGAGGTCGGCGAGTTCCTGGTCATCGCGCTGCAGGACCGCCACCTCGCCGCTGCGGCCGATAGAGCAGCGGACGGTGTGCACCGGCGCCTGGCGGGCCAGGTGCGGCCACTTGACCGTGGAGAACGTCACGGCCTTGACGGCCCGGCCGTCCACGGCGGGTACGAGGTAGCCGCTGCGCCGCTGCGCCGGGGGCTGCCCCTGGAAGAGGTCCGCGGCGGGGAAGGCGAGCGTGACGATGGCCATGGACGCGTAAGGGATCCCGGCGAGCTCGGCGGCGGCCACCGGCGCGGCGTCCCTGAGCAGCCGCGCGGCGGGCGCCGCGGGCACCGCGATGATCACCGCGTCGGCGTCCAGGTACTCCGGGTCGGCGGCGGAACCGATAGTGAGCCGCCAGCCCGGTTCCGTCCGGCTGAGCTCGCGGACCATCGCGCCGGTGCGGATCTCGGCGCCGGACGCCTTGGCCACCGCCTCGGGAAGCGCGCCGAGCCCGGTCGTGAGCGTGACGAAGAACGGGGCCGGCTTGCCGTCACCCTGCGCCTGGCTTGGCTGGGCCTGGCTTGGCTGGGCCTGGCTTGGCTGGGCCTGGCTTGGCTGGGCCTGGCTTGGCTGGGGTGGCAGCAGGGAGGCGACCGCCTCGGTCAGCGCGGCGTGGCCCCGGGCCGCGGCGGCGAGCGGAGCGAGGGTGGCGGTGAACGACAGGTCCTCGGAGCGGCCCGCGTAGACGCCGCCGAGCAGCGGGTCGACAAGCCGGTCGACGACCTCGGCGCCGAGCCTGCTGCCGATGTACTCGGTGACCGACGCGTCGCCGCCCTCGGCCGGCCTTACCTCCTCGGCCCTCGCCCGCGCGATCCCCTCCGGCGAGATCACCCCGGTGGCGGCCAGCTCGTCCAGGTCCGCGGGCACGCCCATGAACTGCCTGCGGGGCAGCGGCCGCATCGCGCCCCTGGTGTAGATGGCGGATGAGGTGACACCCGCGGGGACCAGGTCGTCGCCAAGGCCGGCCGCGGCGATCAGCTCGATGCCCTCCGGCCGCCGGGCAAGCAACGCCTCGGCGCCCTCGTCCATGGCTACCCCGGCGACGTCCGAGGCGGACAGCTTTCCGCCGAGCCGGCCTGCTCCTTCGAGCACCGTCACCCGAACCGGCTCGTCCTTGAGGTAGAAGGCCGCCGCGAGGCCCGCGATCCCGCCTCCGATGACCACCACGTGCGGGAGCGCCGGGGGGAAGGGTCCGCCGTCCCCCCGGAAGACATCAGCGCCAGTCGACATGCCCCAAGCCTGCCACAGCGGGCGGGGAGCCCGGACCTGGCCTTGGTCCCGGCTCACAACAACGGTTGGGCCTCGGTCAGGGTGCGGACGACGGGGAAGTCCCACCGGGAGGCGAAGCCGCTTGGCTCGCCGCGAGCGATCTGGATCGGGCGGATGCCGACGGCCTGCGCGCCGACGCAGAACGTCGGCTGGTCATCGATGAAAACCGCGTCGACCGCCGCCACCCCGAGCTCCTCGATCGCCGTGACGTAGATCTCCGGGTACGGCTTGATCGAGCCGACCTCGCACGACAGCACCACCGCGTCGACCAGCGAGGTGACGCCCAGGTAGTCAAGCTGCGCCCGGGTGGTGTCGGCGCAGTTGGACACCAGGGCGGTCAGCACGCCGCGGGACCTCAGCCAGGTGAGGAACGGCACCGTGTCGTCGCACAGCCGGACGTGGGAGCGGGTGTACTCCACGTCGCGCCGCGACAGGTCGGCGGCCAGGTCCGGGGCGGGCTCGCGGCCGAGGGCGCGCAGTGTCCGCTCGAACGACTGGGTGATGGTCATCTTGCCGCGGTCCCGGTCCTCGCGCATGGTGTCCCACTCGGCGAGCCAGTCATCGAGGTCGATACCGAGCGGCTCGACGAGCGATGCCATCCGCGGCACGAAAAGTGAGGTGAGGATCGTGTCATACACGTCGATGAGGCAGGCGCGCACCACCGTGGTCATGCCTGCCTGAGCTTGGCGCGCAGCTGGCTGACGTCATCGGGGCCGAACCCGTGGCGGGCCAGCCAGTCGCCCAGGCCGCCGTACCGGGTGCCGAGCTGCCCGAGGAACGCCTTCATCGTCTCCGCGCGCGGGGCGTGCGCCTGGACCGGCCGGCTGGTCACGCCGTTGCTGTACATCCGGGAACGGGCCAGCCGCTCGACGATCGCTTCGAGCCGCTCGTCGGTCGCCATGTAGTCGTCCACGATGATCTCCGGCTCGACGCCGGCGACGGTGAGCGCGAGGGCGACGACGACGCCGGTCCTGTCCTTGCCGGCCGCGCAGTGCACGATCGCCGCGCCGGGCGCGGTGGCGATGGAGCGCAGCGCGCCGGTGACCTCCTCCGGCCGGTTCTCCAGGTAGCCGAGGTAGTGCCCGCACATGAAGTCGTCGGGGTACCGCTCGCGGTCCTCCTCGGCCATCTCGGTCAGCAGCGCCGCCTTGGCCGTGTCCGACACGTCGAGGAACTCACGCAGCACGGGGTGGTGCGCGTGCCGCACGCCGGGCAGCGCGTCGAGCGGCGCGGGGCCCTCAACTGCCACTTCGTTCGTCGAGCGGAGGTCCACCACCGTGGTGAGCCCGATCTCGTCCACGAGCCTGCTGATGTCACCGGCCGACAGCTCCTGGAGGTTCTCCGAGCGCAGCAGCCGGCCGGGTACGGTGGTGCCGCCGTCGCTGGTGGGCAGCCCGCCAAGGTCGCGCACGTTCACGGCGCCGTCTAGTTCAATCCATGTCACGTCCCTATTGTCCCATTTAGAACGTGAGGCATGCTAACGGCCTCTGCGAATCCCCGGTGAACAGTGTGCGCGCTCAACGGCCCACGTAGGCGAGGACGGCAAGCACGCGGTCTTGATCAGGGGAACCGTCTGGCTGGTCTGCCGCCGTGGCGCCTGAGTGACGCGGGGCGCGGAAGCCACTACAAGCTCTTGTCTCCTGACGATTTCGGTCGGCGGTCTCTTCAGGGCGAGGCAGGAGAAAAGAGCTCGCCCGTTCCGTACCCGACTCTCAGGCGCTGGCGGCGGAGACCTCGTGCACGAGGTCGGCGAGGCGGGCCAGGATGTCCGGGTCCGCCTCCGGCGGGACGCCGTGACCCAGGTTGAAGACGTGGCCACCGAGCGTGCGGGCGCGGGCGAGGATGGCGCGGGCGCGCGGCTCGACCACCTCCCAGCCGGCCAGCAGCACCGCGGGGTCCAAGTTGCCCTGCAGCACCTTGCCGCCACCGACGCGGCGCGCCGCCTCGTCGAGCGGGATCCGCCAGTCCACCCCGACCACGTCCGCGCCCGCCTCGCCGAGCAGGCCGAGCAGCTCGCCCGTGCCGACCCCGAAGTGGATGCGGGGCACGCCGGACGCGGCGAGGGCGGAGAAGATCCGCCTGGTGTGCGGCAGGATCGCGTGCCGGTAGTCCTCGGGACCGACCACGCCGACCCATGAGTCGAACAGCTGCACCGCGGACGCGCCGGCCTCGACCTGCAGCGTGAGGAACGCGATCGCGATGTCCGCCAGCCTGCTCATCAGCGCGTGCCACAACTCCGGGTTGCCGTACATCAGGGCCCTGGTCTTGTCGTGGTTCTTCGACGGGCCGCCCTCGATCAGGTAGGAGGCGAGCGTGAAGGGGGCGCCGGCGAACCCGATGAGCGGCGTGCCGCCGAGCTCCCCGACCAGCGACTTGACCGCCTCGGACAGGAACGGCACGTCGGCCGGCTCCAGGGGGCGCAGCCGCTCGACGTCTCCGCGGGTGCGGACCGGGCGTTCAATCACCGGGCCGACGCCCGGCTTGATGTCCACGTCGATGCCGATCGCCCGCAGCGGGACAACGATGTCGCTGAACAGGATCGCCGCGTCCACGTCGTAGCGGCGCAGCGGCTGGAGGGTGATCTCGGTGACCAGTTCGGGCCGGGTGCACGACTCGAGCATGGGGACGCCCTCGCGGACCCGGTGGTACTCAGGCAGCGACCGGCCGGCCTGCCGCATGAACCAGACCGGGGTATACGGCACCGGCTCGCCGCGGCATGCGCGGATGAAGACAGAACTCCGGGGCGGCTGAGGTTGGTTCACTCCGGGAGTCTATCGAACAACAGTCCCGTGCCTGGCGACACGCCGCCTGACATCCGCCGGAATCATGCTGGTACGTGCCAAGATCGGGAGGAGTCCGGCCACGACACGCAGCAACTGAACCGTAGGGGGCACCGCGATGACGCAGCCGCTGGGCAGCTGTCCCGAATGCAGCGGCGACGAGCCCTTCGAGCAGGTCCATCCCGGGCGGCGCATCGACGAGCGGTGCCCGGACGCCGACGGCGAGTGCCCCGAGTGGGTGTGTCCGGGATGCGGTACCGGGGTATTCATGGGCACTGTGATCATCGGCACTTACGAGGCGGACCTTGTTCCCGCCCCCGCCAGACAGTCCGTCCGTGCCGCATAGGGACGCCGCCGGGCCGCTGGTCGGACGCCGGCGCTTCGCAGGCTGGCGGGCACGACGTACGCTCAGGCCATGAGATTGGCGGACAGGCCCGGGCTGACGCGGGCAGGCGGCGCCGCAGACCCGGCCACGGCGGAGGAGGACCCCGCGGTGGGCGCCGAGTCCGCCTTCGCCGCCGCGCTGGCATCCCTCGCGGAGGCGAGGGACGCGGTCGCCGCGGTCAGGGATGACCTTGCCTTCGAGGACTGGCCCGCGCCCAAGCGGCTCGCGCCGCACGCGGTCGCCCTCGCCGCGACCGCTTACCGTGACGGCGTTGAGGCCGGCACCGCCCGGCTGATGCTCTTGCACGACCCGGCGGGGCAGGAGGGATGGACGGGGACCTTCCGTGTGGTGATCCAGGTGCACGCCGATGTGGAAGAGGAGATGGCGACCGACCCGCTGCTCGGCGAGGTCGGCTGGTCCTGGCTGACGGACGCGCTGGACCTGCACGCCCCTGGCTACCTGGCCCCGAGCGGCACGGTGACCCGGGTGATCACCGAGGGGTACGGCGCCAAGGAGGAGGACCCGCCGTCCACCGGGTTCGAGCTGCGCGCGTCCTGGTGCCCGGCCGACGACGAGATCGACGATGAGATCAGCGGTGCCGTGCTCGCCTGGACCGACGTGCTCGCCGCCGCGGCGGGCCTGCCGGCCCAGCCGCCGGGAACGGTGGCACTCGGGCGGCGGGGAGGGCCGGGCCGGGGCGCCGGCCACCGGGGCGGGCGGCGCCGGTGACAACCGGGGACCTGCCGCTCGGGGAAGGCGGCCGTGACGTTGAGGAAGATGGCCGTGACCGCGCGGAGGACGGCCAAGACCGCGCGGCGCCGGGGCAGGACGCGATAGCGGACGACTCCGGCGGTGACGCGGACGGGCGGAAGGTCATCGACCTGCTCGAGCCCGCCGAGGGCCTGCCGCCGGTGACCGCGACGGCGGAAGACCTGGCGGCGGCGGTCGCCCGGCTCGCCTCGGGCACCGGCCCGGTCGCCGTCGACGCCGAGCGCGCCTCCGGTTACCGCTACGGGCAAAAGGCCTACCTGGTCCAGCTCCGCCGCGCGGGAGCGGGGACGGTGCTCATCGACCCGATCGCCTGCCCTGACCTGTCCGGTCTCGGCACGGCGCTCGCCGACGTTGAGGCGGTGCTGCACGCGGCGTCTCAGGACCTGCCCTGCCTGGCCGAGATCGGCTACCAGCCCGGGCAGCTGTTCGACACGGAGCTCGCGGGCCGGCTGCTCGGTTACCCCCGGGTGGCCCTCGGCACCATGCTCGAGGAGGTGCTCGGCTTCCGGCTGGCGAAGGAGCACTCGGCCGCGGACTGGTCGGTGCGCCCGCTGCCCGCCGAGATGCTCAAGTACGCGGCCCTCGACGTCGAGGTTCTGGCCGAGCTGCGCGACGCCCTCGCCGAGCAGCTTGACGAGCAGGGCAAGGCCGAGTGGGCCAGGCAAGAGTTCGCCGCCATCGCGGCCGCTCCCACGCCGCCGCCCCGGGCCGACCCGTGGCGGCGCACCTCAGGTATCCACAAGGTGCGAACCAGGCGGGCGCTCGCGGTCGTCCGCGAGCTGTGGCAGACCAGGGACGAGATCGCCCGTGACGCCGACCAGTCGCCGCGGCGGGTGCTCAGCGACCAGGCCATCGTCGACGCCGCGCGGGCGGAGGCCGCCAAGCCCCCGCCGACCGGGCGCCCGCAGCTCGACCGGATCAGCGGCTTCCACGCACGGTACGCGCGCAAGTACTCCGACCGCTGGGCGGCCGCGGTGCTCCGCGCCCGCCAGCTCGGCGAGGCGGAGCTGCCCGAGGTCGGCGGCGCGGCGGCGGCGCCTGGCCCGCCGCCCGCGCACCGCTGGGCGGAGCGCGACCCGGCCGCGGCGGCCAGGCTCGTGGCCGCGCGCGAGGCGGTGGGGTCGCTCGCCACCGCGCACCGGCTGCCGATCGAGAACCTGCTTCCACCGGACGCGCTGCGCCGCCTGGCGTGGGAGCCGCCGGACCCGGCGACCCCCGAGACGATCACCGCGGCGCTGACCGGCTACGGCGCCCGCGCCTGGCAGGCCGGGCTGACCGCCGTGCCGCTCGCCGCCGCGTTCGCGGCAGCGGCCATGGGGCACGTGACCGTGGACGATGGCGGCACCGTGACCGATGACGGCACCGTAGCCGCAGACGGCACCGTGGCCGGGCCGGATTCAGCGTGACCCGGTAGGCTCTGTCCGCTGTCCGCTGTCCGCTTGGAGCGCTTGTTGCTGTTATCTCGCGCGCACCGGAATGTCGCCTCGGCTACCCTTGTCAGAAACCTGCCGTTTGGCCGAACGGCCACCACGGATGGAGGACAAGAGTGCTTACCAGCGTCGCCGCCGCGTTGAGCAGCGGACCGCCGGTGCTGCCTGGATTCCTCGCTCCCCTGGGCTCCTCGCTTGAGCATTACGGGCTGTGGGCGGTCGCGCTTTTCGTCTTTCTCGAGGACTTCGGCATCCCGGTACCCGGCGAAACCGTGCTGATCGCGGGCGCCGTCTTCGCGGGGTCGGGACAGCTCAACATCGTCGCGGTCGGCGTCGTCGGCTTCCTCGCCGCGGTCGCCGGCGACAACATCGGCTACGCCATCGGGCGGTTCGGCGGGCGCGCCCTGGTGGAACGCTGGGGCCGGTACGTGTTCCTGACCAAGGAACGGCTCGACAAGGCGGAGCGGTTCTTCGAAAGGCACGGCGGCAAGATCATCGTGGTGGCCCGCTTCATCGAGGGCCTGCGGCAGGCCAACGGGATCATCGCCGGCATCACCGGGATGCGCTGGCTCAAATTCCTCGCCTGCAACGCGCTCGGCGCGGCGCTCTGGGTCGGCACCTGGGTGAGCGTCGGCTACTTCGCCGGGCAGCACATCACCGCGGTCTACAACGCCATCACCAACTACTCCCTGTACGCGGCGATCGCGGCAGTGGTGGTCATCGCCGGCTGGATCCTGCTCCATCTGCGCAAGCGCCGTCACGCGAGGAGTACGCCGCCGGCCGCCACTGGACCCGCGACCGCCAAGCCGCCAGAGCCAGGGGCGGCCGGGCCTGCCACTGCCGAGCCTGCAGGGACGGCGGCCAGGCCGACGGTGACCGCGGATACGACGGTGCGGACGTCGAACGGGCAGGCAAGTGCAACGGACAACGGCACAAAGGCGCCGGGAAACGGGGCGGCCGCGCCAGCCGAGGCCACAAGGACGCCAGACCGGCATGAGGCCGGCCACCGGCCACGGCAAGACGATTAACTCACGGGCGACGCGACGGAGCTAGCTAAGCGCGGGCCCGCCACGCCCACCGGCGCTCTGCTCCAGCAGACCGGTTGCCGCCTCCACGATGCACTGTAGCTGGCCTGCGCCTGCCGACCCGGGCGCTGGCGCTCGCCTGCGATGCCGCATTTCCGGGAAGGCGCGGCTGGTTCACTGACTACTACGACGAGTCGAGCCAGATGCGCCGGTCATTGCCGCAGCTCGCATCGCACGCAGACTTCTGGCACCCCAGAAGCTGCCACGCGAAAGACCTAGAACACGAGAGCCGCGTAATCGCCCGGGGGAATGCTCTTCGCGATGTTGAGCGGGCGGAAGCGCCCGCCGGTGATCACGCCGATCGCGAAGGCCTCCTTCCCGCCTGGAGCGGTCAGGTCGATCTCCGTCACGCCGATGAAGGAGCTGGCCGAGGCATCCGACCACAGCGTGTAGGTCGCACCGCCATGACATGTTCCCGGGTACTGGTACAGGACCCGGCCGGGCCGGCGCTGGGCGGGCAGGGGGAAGGCGATGATCTTCAGTGCGCCGTTCGCGCATGCCTGGGGGTCATCGCGACCCGGGAGGCCGGCCTGGGTGTCGCAGATGACGGTTCGGCCGTCCGGCGTGATCTGCAGCGAGCTGCAGGCGGACGTGGCTGCGTTATCGGCGGTGAACAGGGCCCGGCTGCCCGCTACCAGGTCAGTGCCGGTCCCCGTGATGTCGAGCGTGCGCAGCTGCAGGTCGCCGACGGCCGAGCCGACATTAGTGAGGAACACGAGCGGCCGACCGCCGGAAGGCCACGAGAGCGCGCGCCCGCCGACCTCCGACGTGATCTTTGCGGGTGCGGTCCAGGCGTGCAGTTGCGCACCAGTCGATACCGAGTAGATGCCCAGCGTGATGACCGGGCGGCCGCCGTCGGTACCGCTTGACTCCACCGCCAGTTCCCGGCCGTCGGGTGACGGCGCATAGGCGAGGAGGAACGTCCCGCGCCGCAGCGTGATCGGCAGCCTGGTTAGCTGGTACGGATGAGCGCTTCCCGGGGTGATGCGGAGCAGGTACCACGTATAAGACAGCGGCTTCGCCGACCCGGTGCTGACCGCGTCCTGCACGACGAACGTCCGGTCATCGGCTGTGCCGCGTACGTCCGTGAGGACAATGCCGGGCGGCGGGGGAACGGTGGCGATCACCTTCCCGGTGACGTCATCGCCCACCATCAGCCGCCCCGGGTGACCTGTATGGGCGCCGGTCGCGACCCACGTGACTGACACAAAGTAGCGAGGGACGGCCGCCGGCCCGGCGGTACCGGTCCCGCTTGGGGCGGGGGACGGGGCTGCGGGCTGGCGGACGGCGACCAGGGTCAGCGCGACCGCCACCACGGCCGCCGCCGCGGCGAGCGGCCCTGCCCAGTTGACCCAGCGGCGCGGCGCAGGCCTGGGCCGGTGACGGAGCCGCGTCGGCGCGGGCGCGCCGAGCGGGCGGACGTCACGGATCAGGCTCGCGCCCGCCCGGGTGGCCGTACGGACGCGGTCTTCCATGCTCATCTGGTCGTCGGTGCTCACTGGTCCTCCTTGAGCATGCGAGCGAGGGCGGCGAGGCCACGGGAAGCGGCGGACTTCACGGTTCCCCTGGCCACGCCCATCGCCTGGGCCACCTGGTCTTCTGACATGTCCAGGTAGTAGCGGAGCACCACGGCTTCGCGCTGCCTGGCGGGCAGCCGCCTGATCGCGGCCAGGACCGCCCGGTTGGCCTCGCCGAGGATGGCGATGTTCTCGGCGGACTCGATGTCCTCGGGCGGGTCGGGGCGGAACTTCGGCCTGCGGTACTTGACCCGGTGGACCTGGCGGCAGCCGTTGAGCACGCAGGACCGGACGTAGCTGAGTGCCTTAC
>Ga0070714_100001071_pt1 | contig 19563 bp, 14 predicted proteins | sample LARL83metaG_FD_65450 | JGI IMG/M metagenome (GOLD analysis project Ga0070714, IMG submission 65450) | Corn, switchgrass and miscanthus rhizosphere microbial communities from Kellogg Biological Station, Michigan, USA - LAR L8-3 metaG | ecosystem: Host-associated > Plants > Roots > Rhizosphere ... | reverse complement strand
CGCGCTCGTGACCGGCGCCCCTGTGCCCGGAGCTCGCAGTGAGGACCCACCGATGACGTTCGCAGCGAGCCAATTGCCGATCGAAGGGACCTTACCGTCTCTTGGAGGGGCGATTGAATGGCTCAACACACCTCCGCTCACCATGACGCAGTTGCACGGCAAGGTCGTGCTGGTCGAATTCTGGACATACACCTGCATCAACTGGCGACGCACGCTTCCCTACGTTCGGGCCTGGGCAGACAGATACAAGGACCAGGGATTGGTGGTCATTGGCGTGCACACACCTGAATTTGAATTCGAGAAAAAGGCCGGCAACGTACAGCGCGCGGTCAAGGAAATCCGTATTGCCTTCCCCGTTGCAATCGACAGCGACTACGCGATATGGACGGCTTTCAGGAACCAGTACTGGCCTGCTATGTACTTCGTCGACGCGCAGGGCCGCATCCGGCATCACCATTTCGGCGAGGGCGACTACCAGCAGTCGGAGCTGGTCATCCAGCGGCTGCTAGCGGACGCGGGGCACGCCGTTGATAAAGCGGAATTGGTCTCGGTCGAGCCCCGTAGAGTAGAGGTCGGCGCGGACTGGGCCAACCTCAAGTCTCCAGAAACCTACCTCGGATATGAACGCAGCGATACGTTCGCCTCCCCCGGTGGAGCGATTTTCAATCGGCGCCACAGCTACGCCGCGCCGGAGAAACTGAAGCTCAATGAGTGGGCGCTGGCCGGCGATTGGAACATCGGCACGGATTCCGCAGCTCTGAACGCAGCTGGTGGGCGGCTGCTGTACCGCTTCCATGGGCGCGACGTGAACTTGATCATGAGCCCGCCAGCCAGCGGCAGTTCGGTACGATTTCGCATTCTCATCGATGGACGAGCCCCCGGTGGCGCGCACGGCTCGGATACCGACGATGCGGGCAATGGCATCCTTGCCGAACCGCGGATGTACCAGCTCATCCGAGAATCCGGACCGATCACCGATCGAGAATTCGAGATTCAGTTTCTCGAGCCCGGTGCGGCCGTCTTTGATTTCACCTTCGGGTGATCCGAGGTATCCGCCGTCACGAGACGCCAGCGCTGCGCAGGTAGGCGAAACCGCCTTCCTTGATGTAGAGCTCGCATCCTTCCGGCGTCCTCGGTCGATGCGCAAAACGCATCGGCAGCCGAATCCAGGTATGAGCCTCGTAGCGCCCCTGCTCATCCTCAAACGAGCCGCCGAGCACGAATAGCTCTGCACCACGCGGGTAGGCCAACTCCCCGAGCGCAGAATCGGCCGACCAGTTCTCGAGCCGGCTCGTATCCTCATAGCCTGCCTGGGCATAGAGGAGCTTGCGGCTGCGGCCGTCCGCGAGTGGCTCCCAGGTCACCGTGTGTGTGTTCACCGCAACGTGATTGCGGTCCAGGCCGGGAAACTGCCTGAGCTTCACGAACAGCAGGCAGCCCTCGCGGGAGAACGGCGCATGACGGAAGCCTTCCGGGTTGAGCAGGTAACTGCCGGCCGGCCAATCGCCATGTTCATCCGAGAACACGCCCGCGAGAACGAGAATCTCCTCGCCATCCGGGTGTGGATGCGGCGGAAACTGCGAGTGCTCCTGATAACGCACGACGGAAGTAACCTGACCCGATTCCGCCGGACCGACCAGGTGCAGACGCTTGCGCCACACCGTGCTGCTCGGGCTGGCATTCCAGGCCATGAAGCTGGTGTGGACAACGACTCGAACCGAGAGATCGCCGTGAATTGGCTGCGCCATGCGGACAGTCTAACCCGCTTGGGCGCGGCGCCACGCGGCCGGGGGCATGCCGACCATTCGCTTGAAGGCGCGCGCGAACGCCGCCTCCGAGTCATAACCGACCTCCAGTGCGATCTGGGCCACCATGCGACTGGATTCGCGCAACAGTCTGGCGCCGAGCTGCATGCGCCAGCTGGTGAGATACTGCATGGGCGCTTGCCCGACGTAGCGCACGAAGCGCTCGTGCAATGCCGAGCGCGACAGACCCACCTCGCGCGCCAGGTCATCGATGCTCCATTGGCGGTGCGGCTGCTCGTGCATCAATGCGAGGGCCCTGCCCACGTGGCGCTCGCGCAGTCCTGCGAGCCAGCCGACCGAGTCCTCTGGAAGGCTCTCGAGATAGCGGCGCGCTGCATCGACGAACATCATCTCCGACAAGCGCTCGAGCACGGCCTCGCTACCGGGCCGGCGCGAGTTGCTCTCGAGCACCGCCTGGTCGATCGCACGAGCGACCCAGCCACCGGCGCGCGAGGCGGGTAGATGCAGGATGCGCGGCAGCGCAGAGATGAGTGGATTGAAGGGCCGCAGATCGCAACCGAGAAAACCGCAGACCACCACCGCATCGGCGTTTTCGATCGGCGTCGGGCCCGCCTCGACAATCCCCTCGTGAAAGGAGATCGGCACCGGGCGCTGTCCGGCGTGCGCCAGCAGCAGCTCCGGCCGCTGCTCGATCGGCGTGAGGCCCGGGGCACTCGATACCACATGTCGATCGCCCTGCGGGAAAAGCACCACATCACCCGCCTGCAAGCGCACCGGTGGCAGCCCGTCGACCGCGGCCCAGCCATCTCCCTTGGCGAACATGTGGTACTCGATCACGTGGTCGCATCCGGGCATCACCAGCTGCGCGATCTCCCGTGCGGGCGCCGCTCCGGCCGACCACTGACCGCGGAAACTCACGTAATAAAACGCCGCGCCGCGCAACCGCACGCTTCGTAACAGATCTGACAGGGTATCGCGAGTCATCAAGCTTCGGGATCGGCGGACGTTCGATCAAGGCGCGCGGACTTTCGATCAAGCCGCTGCCAAATGCGGATGCGCAGACAAGTCTGCAAGACGAGCGGTGAAGCGTCAATCAATCGCGCGGGCGAAAATCACTCTCCCCTTAGTTGAATCCGTGCACCACCACTCCAGAGTCGAGGAGAGACTTATGAACGCACCAGCGCAGGTACAGCCGCCACCCTGTGAGGTTATCGATTTCAACTCCATCAAGCGACGCCAGCAGGCCACCTGGGCGAGCGGCGACTTTGCGATCATCGGCACCACGCTGCAGATCGTGGGCGAATCGCTTGCCGAGGCCGCGGATGTGCGCGCGGGCGAGCGGGTGCTGGACGTCGCTGCAGGCAACGGCAATGCCTCACTTGCAGCGGCCCGCCGCTTCGCTCGCGTGACCTCCACCGACTATGTGCCACACCTGCTGGACAAGGGTGCCGCGCGCGCCCGAGCCGAAGGTTTGGAAATTTCCTTCGAAGTGGCCGATGCCGAGAATCTTCCGTACGCCGACGCCGCTTTCGATGTGGTGCTCTCCACCTTCGGTGCCATGTTTACGCCCGAACACCAGCGCGCCGCGCAGGAGATGCTTCGCGTGACGCGCAGCGGTGGACGTATCGGCCTCGCCAACTGGACCCCCGAAGGTTTCCTCGGCGAGCTCTTTGCCCTGGTCGGCTGCTTCGTCGCACCGCCGCCTGGCACCCGCTCGCCGGTGCTGTGGGGTTCCGAGCCCTACATCGTGGGGCTGTTTGGCCCTCAAGCCTCGGATCTGCGTTGCGTGCGGCGGCACTTCAACTTCCGCTACCGCTCAAGCGCGCACTGGATCGCGGTGTTCCGCTCTTTCTATGGGCCGACGCACAAGGCATTCGGCGCGCTCGACGACGCGCGCCAGTCGCAACTCAGCGCAGCGCTTACCGAGCTGCTCGAGCGCTGGAATGTGGCCGGACCGGACTCGCTCGTGGTACCCGGCGAGTATCTCGAGATCGTGATCACCAAGGCGTGAGGTGCGGTCGCATGGAGTTGCGGGATCATCGGGATCTGGAAATCTCGGGCGCGACACCCGCCGCACGCGATGCGTTCGAACGGGCTCTCGAGGCGCACCTGAGCTGGCGTAGCGGGGCTGAGCGTGACCTGCAGCAGGCGCTGCAGGCGGCGCCCACTTTCACCATGGCGTATGTGCTCGGTGCTTACTTCAACCTGTGCAGCCGCGACCGGGAGCAAGTGCGCCAGGCGCGCATCGCATATGCGACGGCTTTGCGGCTGCCTGCCACCGCCCGCGAGCGGCTGCACGTCGCCGCCATGGGTGCCGCGCTCGCCGACGATTTTCCATCGTTCGCCACCATCGTGCACAGCCTGCTCGAGCAGTATCCGCGCGATGTGCTCGCACTGCAGATCGGGCACGCGCTCGATTATCTGACCGGCGACATCGAGAGCATGGCTGCGCGCATCACCAAGGTCCTGCCGGCATGGTCGAAGAGCACGCCGGGTTATCACGCCGTGCTTTCGATGCAGGCCTTCAGTTTGGTGGAGTCTGCGCACTATGCATGGGCTGCGGACTGCGGGCTGCACGCCTTGGAGCTCGACCCCTGGGACGCCCGAGCACACCATGCGCTCACACACGTGTATGAAATGACCGGCAGTGCGTCGGCGGGAATGCGCTGGATGCAGCAGCGGCGGTCCTACTGGGCGGCTGATACGGTTGCCGCAACACACCTCTGGTGGCACTGGGCCTTGTTTCACCTCGCGGCAGGTGACATCCAGAGGGCGCTCCTGATCTACGATGACCAGGTGCGCCGCGGCCGCTCCGCGCAGGTTGCCGACATGATCGATGCGTCGGCACTGTTGTGGCGCATCGAACTCGTCGGCGGCGACAGCGGCGCACGCTGGACCGAGCTGGCTGCAGCCTGGGAGGCGCGCATCGAGGATGGCTACTGCACCTTCAATGACGTGCACGCGATGCTGGCGCTGGTCGGGGCAAGGAATTGGAGAGCCGCGAGACGCCTCGAGACGGCCATGCACAGAAGCCAGGCGCGCAGCGACCGCTATGGGGAAATGACCCGGCTGGTCGGTCTGCCGGTGTGCCGCGCCCTCATGGCTTTCGGCCAAGGCGATTACGCGCGGGCGACTCGGGTGGTTGGCCTGCTTCCCGCGGTCGCACATCGCATCGGTGGCAGCCATGCACAGCGCGGTCTGCTCGACTTGACGCGGCTCGAGGCGTCGCAGCGGCTCAGTCGCTCCGCGCGATCCGCGGCGGCCTGAGCAATCAGGTCGTGCTGCGCAGGTGGGCGACCGTGCGAGCGCTTACGGCAGAAGCCTTCGCCCCGAATCTTCCGGTGAGATAGTTGGCGACCGCCGCGATCTCTGCATCGGTGTAGGCTGCTCCGAAAGCAGGCATGCCGGTGGTGTTGGAGTCGCCAGCGCCAGAGCCGTTCAGAATCATCTGCACGACATTCACGGCACTCGGGTCGTTTATCGCTCTCGAGCCGGTGAGCGTGGCGCGGTCCAGCAGCGGGGTGCTACCGGTCCAGCCGTGACAGCCGGTGCAGGCTCCAGCGAACACCTGCTGGCCGAGGGAGTCCCCACCGATGTCGGAAGTAGACCACGGGGGCGTGGTACTGGCGACTTCGGTCCGCACCGCGGGTAATTTTGGCGACGCGATGGGTGGGATGCTCCGCAGGTAGGTCACCAGCGCTCGGATATCGCTCGACGTGAGCTTGCTGAGACTGAGATCCACCGCTTCACCCATGGGACCGGAGGCGGTGCCATGACTTGCGGCATGGCCGGTCGCGAGGTATTGCGCCAGCGCCTCTTCACTCCAGCCGCCGATGCCGCTCGTCGGATGACTCGTAATGTTATAAGCCTGCCATCCGGCCGTCAGAGCACCGTTGAACTTGCGTCGGTTGTTGAGTCCTTGCATGACATTGCGCGGTGTATGACAGTCCCCGCAGTGCTCCAGGCCTTCCGCCAGATACGCGCCACGGTTCCACTCAGCACTGCGTCGCACGTTCGGGGCGAAGCGACGGTCGGGGTTGAAGAGTACCGACCAGATCCCCATCAGCCACCGTTGATTGAACGGAAACGCCAGAGCGTTGGCCGGTACCGGGTCTCTTGTCGCCGGGATGCTGCGCAGATAGGCCCATATCGCCTGAACATCAGCGTCGGTGAGATAGGTGTAGGCCGCATAGGGGAATGCCGGGTATAGATGGGCACCATCGGGACGCACGCCTTTGTGGACTGCGCGCAGGAAGTCGCCATCGCTCCAGGCGCCGATTCCGGTCTCGCGGTCCGGCGTGATGTTCGAGGAATACAGCGTTCCAAACGGAGTCTTGAATGCACGCCCCCCCGCGAACGGCACTCCGTCCTCGCGCGTGTGGCACGCCTGGCAGTCTGCTGCAACCGTCAGATACCGGCCCTGGGAGATAAGATCCGATTGCGCCAGCTCGGCGGGCACGCCGGTAGGGTTCGATTCCTTATAATCCGCGAGGCGTACCGTCTCGGTGCCTGCGAAACTCAGCGGCCCGGTGCCGGAGAGGTACCAACACGCCGCGATCACGACGGCGAGTCCGGCCAGCGCTATCGCGAGAAGCCATCGAACAGCGGTCATGCTTTTTCTCGGCAAGCCCAGATCGAATGACTAACGGGCGCGGCAGCCCGATGCCGACGGCCGCGCAGCGCTTAACGTACCACGCCGCGTGAGGTCTCGATAGCGGGTCAACTGGCTCGAGTGCGGCATGGGAGTTATTCTTTCCACATGAGAAAACGCTCGCGCGAGCTCCACGGCGCCATCGACGCCTCGCGCCGCCGCCTCCTGCAGCGCAGCGCTTACTTCAGTGGGGGCCTCGTACTGTCGTTGGCCCTGCCGGGGCTCCGCAGTGCTTCACGGGCCGCGACGCTCTCGAGCAGTGCGTTGAACGCCTGGGTCAGAATCGGTACAGACGACTCCATCACCATTCTCGTCGATCGTTCGGAAATGGGCCAAGGCGTGTACACCGCCCTGCCGACGCTCCTCGCCGAGGAGCTGGAGGTCGATCCTTCGCGCGTGAAGATCGTCGCCGCGCCGGTGGGCGAGGCTTACGTGAACGCGCTCAACGGCGGACAGATCACTGGCACCAGCAACAGCATCCCGGAAGCCTGGGAGAAGTTGCGCAAAGCGGGAGCACAGGCGCGCTCGATGCTGATCACTGCCGCGGCGCAGCGCTGGCACGTCGCGCCCTCGAGCTGCCGGGCGAGCGACGGCCGGATCACGAGTGCCTCGGGCAAATCCGCCCGCTACGGCGAGCTGGCCGAGGCGGCCGCCAAAGTCCCCCTGCCCAAGGAAGTTCCACTCAAGAGCCCAGCCGAATTTCGCCTGATCGGCAAGCCGCTGGTGCGTCTCGATACCCCGAGCAAGGTGGACGGCAGCGCTCAGTTTGGCCTCGACGTGAAGCTCCCGGGCATGCTGTATGCCACCATCGCACTCTCTCCGGAACTCGGCGGCACCGTGGCTTCAGTGGACTCCACCGCCGCGCTCGCCATGCCGGGTGTGCGCCGCGTCGTGCCGACCGCGAGTACGGTCACCGTCATTGCCGAGCATTTCTGGCAGGCCAAGAAAGCGCGCGATGCGTTGCACATCGTGTGGGCAGCCGGACCTAATGCGCAGCTCGATAACGCGGCCATATGGGCGCAACTGAACGCGGCCGCGGCAAAACCGGGCGTCTCGGCCCTCTCGAGTGACAATGTGGCCGCCGCACTCAAAGGCGGGCACGCCGGCGAAGCCTTGAAGCGGGCTGCCAAGACGTTCGCTGCGGTTTACGAGCTACCGCTGCTGGCGCACGCGACCATGGAGCCGATGAATTGCACGGCCCATGTCCGCGCGGATGGTTGCGACATCTACGTCGGCACACAGGCACAGCAGCTTGCGCAGGCCGCCGCTGCGGAAGCGGCGGGCCTCAAGGCGAACCAGGTCAACGTTCACACGACTCTGCTCGGTGGTGGTTTCGGTCGCCGCCTGGATGTGGATTTCGTGCCCGCTGCGGTCGCGGCCTCGAAGGCCGTCGGGGCGCCCGTGAAATTGGTCTGGACGCGCGAAGATGACATGTCGCATGACTTGTACCGGCCGCCGGTGCGCGGCGCGGTGACGGCGGGCTTGGACGAGCACGGCAAGCTCAGCGCCTGGACTCTGCACATCGTCAGCCCTTCCATAACCTCACGCTACGATCCGACCAACAAGGATCCTTTCGATTCGGTGATCGAGTATGTGCAGAACTTTCCTTATGCGGTGGCGAACTTCGATCTGAGGTATACCCGTCAGGAGATCGGCATCGATGTCGGCTACTGGCGTTCGGTCAGCCACGCACCGAATTGCTTTGCGATCGAGAGCTCCATCGACGAAATTGCCGCTTTGGCCTCCAAGGACCCGCTCGAATTCCGCCGCGAGCTACTAGCGGGCAAGCCGCGCCATCTGGAGGTGCTCAAGGTCGTCGCCGAGCGCTCCGGCTGGGGCCGTGCTCCCAAGGGACACTTTCAGGGCATTGCCTTCATGGAAGGCTACACATCTCACATCGCGCAGGTGTCCGAGGTGTCCATTGAGTCCGGGAAACTCAAGCTCCATAAGATTACCTGCGTCATCGACTGCGGACAGACAGTGAATCCGCGTATCGTCGAATCGCAACTCGAGAGCGGCATCGTGTACGGCCTATCGGCCGCACTGTGGGGCAACGTCATATTGCGGAGCGGACGGGTGCAGCAGCGTAACTTCAACGATCATCGCGTGCTGCGGATGAATGAGCTGCCACCCCTGGATGTCCATGTGATCAGAAGCGATGCCAAGCCCGGCGGGGTCGGTGAGACCGCGGTGCCTCCAGTTGCGCCCTCGCTCTGCAACGCCATCTTCGCTGCCACTGGTAAACGGTTGCGCAGGCTTCCACTCGCCGGACACGGACTCGTGTGACGGTCAATTCAAGCAGCGAATGAGGAAGTCTTCGATCAGCCGCCAAGCCGTCTGCGCGGCGATGGGATCGTAGGTTCTCCCCTGGTTGAACAGTGGCTGCGCAAAGACCGGCCGTCCAATCCATTCATTGCACCTGCGTGTTGCGTGACAAAGCAGATCGCAACAAACGGAATGCCGGTCGCGATGACCGTTCTATACCCTGCAGGCCGACGCTAGCGTTACTCTTGCGGTGTGGCATTGATTAGGAACTCGCATGCTGACACTTCACGACTATCTTCCCTCCCTGAATGGCTGGAAGGTCCGCGTTCTGCTGGGCCACCTGGGCATGGCCTACCAGATCAAACCGGTAGCGATTTTCTCCGGTGAGAGTCGCACGCAGAGCTTCCTGAATCTGAACCCCGTGGGCGCCATTCCTGTCCTGGAGCTGGAAGACGGCCGCGCGCTGGCAGAATCGAACGCGATTCTCTGCTTCGTGGCCGCCGGGACGCGCTTTCTCCCCGCCGAGCGCTTTGCTCAGGCCAAGGTCATGCAATGGCTCTTCTTCGAGCAGTATTACGTCGAGCCCACCATCGGCACGCTGCGCTTCTGGACGCTGACCGGCCGCCTCGAGCGCAACGCGGGCGCGATGGTGGATTCGCGTCGCGAGTCAGGTGGCCGCGCATTGTCGGCGCTCGAGCGTGCTCTGCAGTCTGCTGCCTTTCTCGTCGAGGACCGCTTGACCATTGCCGATATCGCGGTCTATGCGTACGGCCACCGCGCGGAGGAAGCCGGATTCGCGTTCAAGCACTATCCAGCGGTCTTCCGCTGGCTCAACCGCGTGGCGGACCTGATCGGCCCCGACTACCCGGTATATCCGTATGGAGCCGAAGCGCAGCTCGGCTCGGCGCGCCAGTAGGTCCTCGCAGGCCTTGGCACGGCCCATGAGTCATCTGCCGAGCGGGCGGGAACGTCGGCGACTCGGGCTCGATGTCCGCATCACCCGGCGCGACTTCGTCAATGGTGTGCTGATCGGTGCGGGCACAGTCATGCTCGGCGCCTCATCGCGCGATGCAGCTGCGGCTGCCGAGGTAGCAGGTCGAGGGGCTGCGAGCGAGCCAGCCCGCGCTATCCGGGGCGCTGGCGAAGATACTTTTACCGGTTACGGCGGAGTGGGCGATTACGCGCGCGCCAACGGCAATACGTGGCCCGTCGTGCAGGCAGCGCACCGCCTGCGCGATGGGCAATACGACTCGGCAGCCTTGGCTCATGCGCAAGCCGCCGGGGAATTTGACCTCGTGGTCGTGGGCGGAGGTATTGCGGGCCTGAGCGCGGCCTACTACTTCCTCAAGGCGGCCCGGGGCGGCAGGCGCGTGCTGTTGCTCGAGAACCATGCGATGTTGGGAGGCGAAGCCCGGCAGAACGAGTTCATGGTCGACGGCGAGCGGCTGCTCGGGCCACAGGGGTCTAACGACTTCAGCGTTCCCGAGCGCGGCAGCGACTCATTGCTCGACAGCTTCTTTGCCGAGTTCGACCTGCCACGCGAGTACGCATGGCAGAGCTGGGGCCCGAAGCTTCGACCGTTGCGCTTCGCGCGCGACAACTATTCCAACATGGATGGCTTCCAGGAGAGTCAGGTCGATATCGGCTACTTTTTCGGCGCGGCGGGTTGGCGCAAGAACATCTGGGCCAACGCCCTGGCGGAAACTCCGTACTCCGCGAGCGCGCGACGCGACCTGCTCGAGTGGCGCGCCAACCACGGGCCGCTCAGCGAGGCGGAGAACCGCCATCTCGATACGCTCACCTATAAGGACTATCTCGAGAAGGTCTGTGCCTACGATCCCGCGGTCACCCGCATGGTGGAGCCGATCGTCGGGCTACTGAGCGGGGTGAGCACGGATGCGGCCTGCGCGCGACTCGGGCGGCAGCTCGTAGAGGCGCCCGACAGAGCCATGGCCGTGTCCTTCCCTGGCGGGAATTCGCCGTTCCCCCGCGCGCTGTTGCGCGGAGTGCTACCTCAAAGCCTGCCTGGGAAAGACTTCAGTACCCTGATGTACGCGCCGGTCAATTTCGCGGCACTGGACCGTGACGACCAGCCGGTGCGCATTCGGCTCAACGCAACCGCGGTGCGCATCGAGCACCTGACCGAGCGTACGAGTCGCGAGGCGCTGGCTGTCACGTACGAACGAGGTGGTTCGCTCTTCAAGGCGGAAGCGCGAACGGTGGTGATGGCGAGCGGAGGTTGGGTCAACAAGCACATCCTGACGGACATGCCAGCGGACCTGCGCGCCGCCTACGACCAGTTCTCCTACGCTCCAGCCCTCATCGTGAACGTAGCCCTGCGACAGTGGCGATTTCTATATGACCTCGGCGTCACGGCGTGCCGCTGGTTCGATGACACCGATGGCATCGGCTACTGCTGCAACATCCGCCAGAACATGGTGACCGCAGGACACTCGCCGGTGCTGCATCCGGATCGTCCCGCGGTGCTCTCCTTTTATATGGGATTGCCCGTACCGGGACTTCCTGCGGCGGCACAGGGCGTGACTTCCCGCACGAGATTTCTTGGCACTCCTTATATGGATTTCGAGGTGCGGATTCGGCGGCAGATGACGTCGCTCTTCGCGAGATCCGGATTCAAGCCCGAACGGGACATTGCCGCCATCGTCCTCAACCGCTGGGGACACGCGCGGTTGATCGAGCCGCCGGGCTTTCACTATGGCGTCGGTGGCAGACCCAGCCCGCTGGAGCGTGTGCGGGAAGGCTATGGCCGCGTCGCGATCGGCCATTCGGAGCTCAATGGTGCGCAGCACTGGGGTTCGGCCCTCGAGTACGGCAAGCGCGCCGGCGAGAAGGCAGCGGCAATGTTGTAGCGGTCGAAGCTCCTTCAGCGTGTATCTCGGAGTCGATCGTTACGCTGCTCGTGTCAGGGCCCGGCACGTCCGGAACACGAAGTCCGCAGTCCGCCCGTATACCGCGGCCTGCCAAGCCGGCATGTCGCAGTAGAAAGCTGCACGCATCAGGTGCTGAGCCGCAGCGCTGCGCACGGCATCATCCGGGGCGCGCGCGTGCACCCAGTGATCGGCACGAAGCGCGGTGAGAACTTCCTGCACGGGACGCGTGCCGAATTCGAGCCCGAGGTAAGTGATTTCCTGCTGCGGCAGGGCTGCTTGGAAGCCGCTCGCGAGCGTGCCCGAGAGCTCCGCCGATACCGACTTCTCGCCCGTGAGGGCGAGCGACTCCTCGGCCACGAGGCTGCGGACCTCGCACCCATACCATGCCCGCGCCCGGGCGAGGTCGCCGCGTGCGGTGGGCAGGACAGCCGGCTCGCCATAGGCCATCGGCCCGAGTCCCGTGTGCAGATCGAGCACCGCGACGCGCTGCATCTTGGTGGGCAGCTGCTCGCGAAGCAGTTGCCCAAGCGTCCGCGCCGACCAGGTGGGAGCGGTACCCCCATAGAACAGACCTTCGGGACGGGTGTACTGACCAGCTGTAAGCGCCTGCTGAAAACCCGCCATGCCGTGGGTTGCGATGTATTGGTTGAGGACCGCGTCGGCACGCTGACGTGTCTCGCCTTCCCAATCACTCGGCACCAGCGCAGCGTGCAACGGCTCGTAGGCAGCCGAAGAAGGCGGCCGGGAGAAATCGATGAAGTTGCGGTTGAGGTCCACGTTGTCCTCATTCACCCGCCGCAGCCATGCGAAGCCGTACGGATTCAGTGCATGCACGAGCAACGCACACGCCGTCGAAGGCAGTACCTCGTACAGCCGGTCAGTAAGGAAGCCGACCTGACATCCCGCACCGGCGAAGCCCTCAACCCCGTGCGTTCCGGAGAGCACGACGAGCGCGTCGCTCGCATCCTCGGGGCCGAGCCGCGCGACGTCGATGCTGAGCGACTCGCCCCGCGGGCCGAGGCGTTCCGGTAACACATAGCGTCCGAGGCGCGCCCCAGCACGCTGCGCGGCCGTACAGAAACGCTCGCGGGCACTTGAGTAGTCGGGGCTGAAGTAGTCGGCGATGGGCATGACGGTCACCGCGCGAACTGAAGGGGGAGCGGGCTCCAGCATAGCACTGCAGGCTGAGCTTGGCGGGCGGGCGCTCCCACACAGCTGAGGCCTGGCACCACGGCTGCGACCTGGCACTGTTGGGTGGCCGCACTGCAACAGTCCGTCCGCCAGCGCACGCACACCATTACAATGGGCCAGCCAGAAGGAGATGACAGCATGAACAGATCCTTGCTCAACCGGCGCCAATTTGGGGTGCGCTGTGCGGCCTTCGGCTTATCGTTTTCGGGCGTCAGTGCATTGCTTGCGACGCAAGCCACAGCACAGGCGCCTGGTGCGACGCAGGCGGCGAAGCCTCCGGAGCGAACCGTCAAGCTTCCAGATGGCACGCGTGTCACGGCGCTCGGTCAGGGCTGCTGGCACCTCGGTCAGGGAAGACACCCGGTAGCTGTCGAGGAAGAGGCGTTGCGCAGCGGGATCGCGCTCGGCATGACTCTGCTCGACACCTCGGGGAATTACGGCCACGGTCGCTCCGAGCAATTCCTCAAGCAAGTAATTGCCGACCAGCGGGATCGCATATTCCTAGTCTCCAAGGTCGAGGGCGATGAAGTGAGCGGCGATGGCATCGCACGTGCTTGCGCGGCGAGTCTCGCTCGCCTCGGCACCGATCATCTGGATCTGTACCTGCTGCACTGGCCGACTCCCAGCGCGCAATTCGCCCACGTGGTGGCGGCATTTGAACAACTGCGCGCCGCGGGAAAGATTCGCGCCTGGGGCGTATCCAATTTCGACGTCAATCAGATGGAGGACCTGTTACGCGTACCCGACGGCCACCGCTGCGCCACCAATCAGGTCGCCTACAGTCCCAACGACCGCCGTATCGAAAGTGACCTTGTGCCCTGGTGCAAGCAACACAACATGCCGATCATGGCGTACTCGCCGCTCGGCGGTGACAAGAACCTCGTAGTGAGTAACCGTACGCTCGCGCATATCGGCGCCGGCCATGGTTGCTCGGCCTCCGCGGTCGCTCTGGCTTGGGTGATCAGAAGCGGGAATGTGATCGCCATTCCCGAATCCGGCGCACCCGCACACGTCAAGGAAAACGCCGTGGCGCTTTCCCTGGCTCTCACACCGCAGGATCTCCAGAGCTTGAATGCAGCGTTTCCGGGCCCATCCGGCGCAGGCTAGCTACTAGTGCATGCGCTGATCAAGCTTCGTACACCCAACGGCCGCCGAGCATGGTGCGCTCGGGCTTCACGGTGGTGAGCGCTGCCGGCTCGATGCTCAGCAGATCGTGATCCCACACGACCAGGTCGGCGAGCTGGCCCGGCTGGAGGCTCCCCTTGAGGCTCTCTTCGAATGAAGCATAGGCGCCATGCACGGTCGAGCAGCGGATCGCCTCCTCGACCGTTATGCGCTGATTCCCGCCCCAGATGTGGCCACTCGCATCGGCGCGCGTCACCTCCGAACGCAGCCACAGCATCGGCTCGGCCGGGCTGGCCGTGTAATCCGATCCAGGCGCAGCCTTGATACCGGCGGCGAGGAAATCGCGCATCGCGAACATGTGCTCGAGACGCTCCTCACCGTAGAAGCGCATCTTCTCGCCGTGAAAGAAGACGTAGCCCGCAAACGGCAGCGGAATCACACCCGCCGCCTTGATACGCCGCACCAGTTCCGGCGTGACCAACGTGCAGTGCTCGATCCTCAGGCGCGGATCGCGGCGCGGGAACTCGCGTTGCAGCTGCTCGTAAATGCCGAGGATCCTGTCGATGGCCACGTCCCCGTTCGCGTGCGTGCCGACCTGCCAACCCGCCAGGTACGCCTTGCGCGCCTGTTCATACAGCACCTCGCGTGAGGCGCGGCTGATGCCGCGGTAGTCGCCTAGACCGGCGTAGGGCTTTGACAGCAGCGCCGTGCGCTCGGAGATCGAGCCATCCGCGAACAACTTGACCGCGCCGACCCGCACCCATTCGTCGCCGAAGCCCGTGTGGACGCCGGCCGCGATCATCTTGTCGAGCGCAGCGAAGTCGATGTGCGTGTAAAAGCGGCCTTTGAGCTCACCGGCATCGCGGGCATCCTGATAGCCTTGAAGTACTGCCGGATCACCATCAGCTTCACAGGCGGAGGTGATTCCGCGGCTCGCGAACTGCTTCGATATCAGCGCCGCGCCCTTGCGGTAGTCTTCGCGCGATGGCGGCTTGACGGCGAGTGCCAGGATCGGATCGACAGCCTTCTCGGCGATGCGCCCGTTGTGACGCCCCGCCGCATCGCGGAAATATTCGCCGTTCGGGGGATTCGGAGTGTTCTCGCTGACGTTCACCAGCGCGAGCGCGCGCGAGTTCACGAACACCGTGTGGCCGCCGCGGTGCTGCACCACCAGCGGATGATTCGGAGCGGCGGCATCGAGATCCGCGCGGTCGAGCGGCCGCGGCGTCTTGGTGTCGTCATACAGAAATCCGACCACCCACTGCCCCGGTGGCGTCGCCGCCGCCTTCGAGCGGAGCGCGGAGTTGATCGCCTCGATCGAGTCCATCTCGAGCGGCACCTGAGTGAGCAGCGCCACACCACTGTCGCAGGGGTGCGAATGTGCATCATTGAATCCAGGCGTGACGCGCTTGCCGCCGAGATCGACACGCCGGGTTCCTGGCTCAGCGAGCGCCAGCATCTCAGCACTCGTGCCGATCGCAAACACGCGGTCCCCGGCGACCGCGAGCGCCTCGACCTCACGCTGACGCGCTGCCATCGTGAGAATCCTGCCGTTATAGAGGATCACGTCCGGCGTGGCGGCCCAACGGGCCCAGGCGGTGGTGCCGGCGCCGAGCCCGGCGACGATGAAAGTACGGCGGCTGAGGGGTTTTCTCATCGTTTCTTATTCCCGGGCGTCCATAACAATGGCTGCGGCGGGACACATTACCGGGCCAGGAAGCGGGTGCGCAAACCCAGCATCAGCCCGGCATGGCCACTCGCGGAGAGCTCGCAGCGGCACGTAAGATCAGCCCCTTGGCAAGCTGCACGAGCAGCAGGTAGATGAGCGTCGCCACCGCGACAAACAAGTAGAAAGCGCCGCTCAACGGGACAAATCCGAGTGGCCCGGCGAGTCTGCTGAAAGGCAGAAGCGCACCGACCGCTACGACCAGAAGCGTTGTGATCAACAGCGCCCGGCTTGGCTGACTCCTGAGCGGGCTTCCGGCCGTGCGAATGATGTAGATCACCAGCGTTTGAGTCGCCAGCGACTCGACGAACCAGCCGGTATGGAAGATCGTTTGACTGGCGCTGAAGAAATGCAGCAGTGCGTAGAAGGTCAGGAAATCGAAAATTGAGCTGATCGGCCCCACATAGAGCATGAATCTGCGGATCAGGGCGATATCCCATCGCCGCGGTGTCCGGACGAAATCCTCATCCACGTTGTCGCTCGGAATCGTGATCTGCGAGAGATCATAGAGGAAATTATTCAGCAGAATTTGCGTCGGCAGCATGGGAAGGAACGGCAAGAAGGTCGAGGCCCCGGCCATACTGAACATGTTGCCGAAGTTCGAGCTGGTGCCCATGAGCAGATACTTCATGACATTGCCGAACGCCTTGCGTCCTTCGAGGATGCCGCTGGTGAGCACCTCGAGGCCCGGCTCGACCAGGATGATGTCCGCTGCCTCGCGCGCGACGTCGACCGCAGAGGCCACCGAGATGCCGACGTCCGCCGCATGCAGAGAGGGGGCATCGTTGATGCCATCGCCCATGAAACCGACCACGTGACCGCGATGCTTGAGCGCCATCAGTATGCGGTTCTTCTGCGCGGGCGATGCGCGCGCAAAAACCGTGGCCTGCTCCGCGACGGCCTGCAGAGCGGGGTCGGTCATCTTATCGATCTCTTGCCCCATCACGATGGTGCCAGGCTCCAACCCTACCTGCGTGCACACCTGCGTCGTGACGACATCGCTATCGCCAGTGATGATCTTCACGCGCACGCCGGCGGCACGTAATGCAGCGAGCGCCCGGGCTGCATCGGGAAGCGGTTGGTCCGCAAAGGTGACGAAGCCGGTGAGGATGAGATCGTGCTCATCTGCGGCGGAATAATTGCGACGCGGCTCGACCGCTACGTAGCCGACCGCCAGCACTCGTAATCCCTTGCGGCCTAATCCTTCGAAGGTGGCGCGGCAACGAGCGCGCAGCCCGGCATCGAGTGAGATGACATGCCCATCCTGCTCTACCGCTACGCTATGCTCGAGGATTCCCTCCGGCGCGCCCTTAGTGATCAGCACTCGGCTCGATGCCTGCTCGAGCACGACGGAGAGCCGGCGGCGCTCGAAGTCGTAGGGAATCTCATCACACTTGCGGTAGCCGCCTTCCTCAAGGGTCGGCGCTGTGCCAAGGATCGCGTCATCGAGCGGACTGCGGATTCCGGTCTGATTGCTGCTGTTGAGGCGCGCGAGCGTCAACACGCGCGTGGAAGGCGCTCCCCAGGGGTCGAGGCATCCATTGAGTGCCATGCTACCGCTGGTGATGGTGCCCGTCTTGTCGCTGCAGAGCACATCGATGCTGCCGAAGTTCTGGATGGCAGCAAGGTGCTTGACGATCACCTTCTTGCGCGCCATCGCGCGCGCGCCGTTGGCAAGCGTTACCGACACGATCATAGGCAGGAATTCCGGCGTCAACCCGACGGCGAGCGCGACCGCGAACAGCAGCGACTGAACGGGGGCACGGTGCCTGAAAGCGCCGACCACTATCAAAAAGAGCACCAGGAATATCACCGTGCGTGTAAGAAACAGACTGAAGTCCTTCAGCCCGCGCTCGAACGCCGTAGGCTCCGGGGGTGCCGCAAGCCGCGCCGCAATATCGCCGAATGCCGTCTTGGTCCCCGTTGCGACAATGAGCGCGCGTGCGATACCACTCACGACCGAGGTGCCGAGGAAAACCATGTTCTCGGCGTCCGGGTGCACCGACACCTGATCGCCGCGCGCATGTTTCTCCGCCGGCAGCGACTCTCCCGTCAGCGCCGCCTGCTGCACGTAGAGATCGCGGGATTCCAGCAGCCGCGCATCCGCAGGGACCATGTCGCCGGCGGACAGTCGTACCACATCGCCCGGAACTACCTGCGCGCGATCGATCTCCATCCATTTCGCATCCCGCCGGACCGTCGCCTTGGGAGCCACCTGCGCCCGTAGCTGCTCAACCGCTGTCTGCGAGCGTCGGGTCTGCGCGAAGTCGAGGATGTTGCTCAGGATGACGATGCTGATGATGATCGCTGCATCGGTCACATCGCCGAGCGCCGCCGAGCCGGTCGCGGCGATCAGCAGTACCAGAACGAGTGGATTGAAAAACAAGCGCAGGAAATCGACCACGGCAGAGCGCCGCTTGCGGGGCGCCGGATCGTTCGGACCATACAGTGCTAGCCGCTCGGCCGCAGTCTGCGAGCTGAGCCCATCGGCCACGGGCGCTTCAGTAACGTCCAAAATCGCGCACAGGCTGTGTCACCTCGATACGGCAATGATGGCATATTAGACTGTGGCAAAGCCCTTGTTTGAAGTATGCGGATCTTCTGGCTCACCCTGCTGTTAGCACCTGCACTCGCCGCGGCCGCGGCGTACCCGCAGGCTCGGCTCGTGGACTCGAACCGGGTTCAGCAGCATCTGACCGAGCTCGCGCGCTTCGGCGCAAATCCCGAGGGCGGTGTGAGTCGGGTCGCATTCAGCGATGCCGATGTCGCCGGCCGCGCATACGTGAAGCGCCTGATGGAGGCTGCGGGACTCGAAGTGCGCATCGATGCCGCGGGGAATCTCATCGGACGCCGTGAGGGCAGCGACCGCAAACTACCGCTCATCGTCCTGGGCTCGCACACCGACTCGGTGCCACACGGTGGCAATTACGACGGTGATGTCGGCGTGATGGGCGCCATCGAGGTTGCACAGCAGCTCCGCGATCGGCACATCCGGCTGCGCCATGCACTCGAGGTCGTGGACTTCACCGATGAAGAGGGTGGGCTCGTGGGCAGTCGAGCGATGGCCGGCCATCTGCAGTCGGCAACGCTCGACCTGGTAAACGCCAGCGGCCGCAGCGTGCGCGATGGAATTCGCCTGCTCGGAGGTGATGCCGATGACATTGCCCGTGCCGCACGCGGCCGCGGGGAGATCACTGCCTATCTGGAGCTGCACATCGAGCAGGGTGGTAACCTCGAGCGCACTCATACCGACATCGGGGTTGTCGAAGGCATCGTCGGTATCCACTGGTGGGAGGCGACCGTAACCGGCGTTGCAAACCACGCCGGCACTACTCCCATGGACCAGCGCCACGATGCACTGCTTGCGGCCTCCGAGCTGGTGCTGGCGGTGAATGCCGCGGCCACCGAGGTCCCCGGACGCCAGGTCGCGACCGTCGGCCGCATCCGCGCGGAGCCGGGAGCCCCGAACGTGATTCCGGGAAAGGTGGTACTCAGCATCGAGGTGCGGGATCTCGATGCAGAGCGGATTGCAGCGGTGTTCGAGCGCATCCGCACACGTGCCGCAGCCATCGCCCAGGCGCGCGGCACCAGCATCGAGTTTCGGGATCTCGAGGCGACCGCGGCGCCCGCCCTGACCGACCCGCGCCTGCAACGCATCATCGATGGCGCGGCGCACGCACTCGGCTTGACGACGCTGCTGATGCCGAGCGGTGCAGGACATGACGCACAGGACATTGCCCTCATCGCCCCCATCGGCATGATTTTTGTGCCGAGCATGGGTGGCATCAGCCACTCGCCGCGGGAATACACCGCTCCGGCAGACATCGCTCACGGCGTGAACGTCTTGATGGGTGCAGTGCTCGCGATTGACGCGGGGCAGCTCGAACGATGATCCCACCGGCACGAATGCCGCCGTCCACAAGCCCACGGCAAGCAGGATGCCGGCAT
>Ga0070714_100001069_pt1 | contig 19574 bp, 20 predicted proteins | sample LARL83metaG_FD_65450 | JGI IMG/M metagenome (GOLD analysis project Ga0070714, IMG submission 65450) | Corn, switchgrass and miscanthus rhizosphere microbial communities from Kellogg Biological Station, Michigan, USA - LAR L8-3 metaG | ecosystem: Host-associated > Plants > Roots > Rhizosphere ... | reverse complement strand
GGCGGCGGGACCTTGGCGGGGCGGGTGACGGGGCGGACCTTGGCGGGGCGGGTGACGGGTGCGGGGGTGGCGGGCGGGGTGGGTGACTAGTGAGGTGTGGCTACTGGGGGGAGCGGGGTATTGACTGAGCGTGGCTAGCAGGGTCGGCGAGCTGTTCGGTCGTAATGGCGGTGTGGCCACCAGAGCTGAATTGCTGGCGCTCGGGTTCACCGCGACCCAGATCCGCCGGCTGCTGCGAGAGGGACTGCTGGTCGCGCACCGGCAGGGTGTCTACGCACCCGGCACGCGCTTCGGTGAACTCCATCGCGACGAGGCAAGTGCACACGCGCTGCGCGTGGCCGCCGCGCTAGCCCGGACTCGCTGAAACTGCGCGGCAAGCCACGAGAGCGCGGCGATCATTCACGGTCTGAAGCTGCTGGACCGGCCGTCGGGCAACCGCGTGGTACTAACGCATCCGCGGCAAGGGAGCGGCAGCAGATCGGGTCGAGAAGGCGTCCGCATTCATGTGGCGGAGCTGCCGGCCGAAGACGTCGTAAGGCGGCATGGCGTGCCGGTGACCAGCGTGGCACGGACGGTTGCCGACCTGAGCAGGAGCGGTAGCTTCCGCGAGGGGGTGGTCGTGGCAGACGCCGCGCTGCATGCCGGGATGGTTACGCGCGCCGAGCTGGAGAGGGCGCTCGCGGCATATCCGCGCTGGCCTGGGCTGCGGCGCGCGCGGGAGGTCGTGGCGTTCAGCGATGCGCGAGCAGAATCTCCGCTCGAGTCGCTGGCGAGGGTCATCTTTCACGAGCGCGGGCTCCCGCCGCCGGAGTTGCAGGTCTGGATCCATGACGGTTACGGCGCTCGCATCGCGCGGGTGGACTTCTTCTGGCGGCAGTACCAGACGATCGGCGAGGCGGACGGGGCCATGAAGTACGAGGACCCGGCGGCAGCCCGTCGGCAGCTGGGGCGGGACAAGAAGCTGCGAGGCACGGGCTACGAACTCGTGCACTTCGGCTGGCAGGGCATCGTGTATGACACAGACCTGGTCATCGGCGAGTTCCTCGCCTGCTTCGAACGCGGCGGGACCCGCTGACCTGAGATACGGTGAAGCGAGGGGAGGTCAACCGGGGTGCTGATAACCAACCACGTCTTGTCCGGCGCGCTGATCGGGGCGCTGGTGCGCCGGCCGGGCCCAGCCTTCGCGGTCGGCGTGGCCTCGCACTTCGCGCTAGACGCGGTACCGCACTGGGGTGACTGGCCGAACCGCAAGAGGTTCATGCAGGTAGCAACCCGTGACGGTCTGGCCGGTCTGGCCGCCATCGGCGTGCTGGCCGCCGTGTCCCGGCCCGAACAGCGGCTGTCGGTGGTCGCCGGCATGGCCGGTGCGGCGCTGCCGGACATCGACAAGCCGGCGATCGAGTGGCTGGGGCGGTCGCCGTGGCCGGCGTCGGTCAACCGGTTTCACTCCGCGATCCAGGACGAGACGTACGACAGGTCTCGCCGGGAGATCACGACGATGGGCGTGCTGGCCGCCGTGAGCCTGCTGGCCGTGCGCATGCCGGGCCGCGCTATCGCGACCCGACGAGGCCGCGCTATTACGAGTCCTCAGGCAGCGGGTACCGCAACCCGACCAGCGCGGCCAGGTCGCTGAGCATGATGTCGAACATCGGCGACGGGTCATCGAGCGCGAAGCCCAGGTGGCCGAACATCTCCATCGACACCGCCCCGTAAAGCAGCACCCAGCAGCGCAGGAAGATCAGCATCGTGCCCACCGGTATGTCCGCGCCGATCGAGGTGATGTAGCGCTCGAGCTGATCGCGCAGCCCCGGATCGATCTCGGACGGCGCCTGCACCGGGAACGGGTGCGCGTGCCACAGCTTGAGGAACAGCGTGAAATACACGCCCGCGAACTGGAGCGCGCACGCGGAGGCGATGTCGTACCGGCCGTCGTCCACGCCGGGCAGCGGTACGCCGAACACCAGGCTGAACTCCGCCGGATGCCGCAGCGACCAGCGCCGGAACTCGCGGCAGGCGGCGACCATCTCCAGCGTGATGTGCCGGGTGTCCTTGTGCGCCTCTTCCTCGCTGACGCCAGGCGCGTGTTCGTCGCGCACCGACGCGAGGGCATTGTGGATATCCGCCGCCATCTCGGTGAAGATCTCGGCGACCACGTTGCGCACGAGTTCCTCGTGGCTGGCGAAGTACCGGTACAGGCCGGGCGCGGTCATCCCCATCTCGCGCGCGATCGCGCGTAGCGACAGCGTGTCGGGCCCCTCCTCGACCAGCAGCCGGCGGGCCGTCTTGATGATCTCGTCCTTGGTGGCGGCTCGCACCCGGTCGCGGCGCGAGCCTGGGCGAGGGCCCCGCCGCTCTGGACCTGGGCGGCGACCCCGCCGCTGGGGCTCAGCCGCGAATTCGGCAGCCTCTGTCACGGGTCCTCCTCCGCTCCACCTCTTACCTTGCGGCAATGCTAGCCCGGTTGACAAGAGTAAACGCCGTATGCAAAAGTTAGCTTCGTAATCAGTATACGCCGTTTACTGTAGTCATTGACGTAAACAGGGGAGAGCGGCATGTTCGAGGCGTGGGGACGGGCGTTGTACGCCAGGCGACGGATGACGCTGGTCATCGCAGTGATCTTCGTCGCATTCGCCGGCATCTGGGGAACCGGCGTGTTCAAGAAGCTGAACAGCGGTAACACCTTCACGCCGCCGGACAGCCAGAGCCAGCACGAGCAGAATCTGGCCGACCAGACGTTCGGCCGCAACGCCGCCGACGTCGTCGTGCTGTACCGCGGCACGACGATGACGGTCAGCGATCCGGCCTACCAGCAGGCCGTCGCCCGATCCCTGGCAGGCCTGCCGGCGGGCGAGGTCGGGCGCGTGGCCACGTACTGGTCCACCAGATCGCCGGACTTCGTCGGCAACGACCGGCACACCACGTACGCGGTCCTCCAGCTGACCGGCAAGGACGACGCCGCCCGGCAGGACGCGTACAAGGCGATCAAGACCGACCTGGCCAGGAACCTCGCGGCCGTCGGCGCTGCGAACCTTACCGCTCAGGTCGGCGGCAACGTGCCGACCGAGGTCGCGATCAGCAGCGAGGTCACCAGCAACATCGCCAAAGCCGAGGGCTTCTCCATGCCCCTGCTGCTGATCCTGCTGATGGTGATCTTCGGCAGCGTGGTGGCGGCGAGCCTGCCGGTAGCGATCGGCGGCATCGCGATCCTCGGCTCGTTCACCGTGCTCCGGCTGCTCACGCTGGTCACGAGCGTCAGCGTCTACTCGGTCAACATCACCACGATCCTGGGCTTGGGCCTGGCCATCGACTACGGCCTGTTCATCGTCACCAGGTTCCGCGAGGAACTGCGACGCCAGCCGTCTGTGGAGCAGGCGGTCGCGCGCACGGTCGCCACGGCCGGCCGCACGGTGGCGGTGTCCGGCATCACCGTCGCGGTGGCGCTGACCAGCCTGATGCTGTTCCCCGAGGTCTTCCTGCGCTCGATGGGCTACGGCGGCGTGGCGACCGTCGCGGTCGACATGATCGCCGCGCTCACCGTACTGCCGGCGCTGCTCGCCGTGCTCGGCACGCGCGTCAACTCGCTCCGGATCCGCCGCGCCGTGGCAAGGCCGGCCCGGGACGAGGCCAGCGGTGCCTGGTACCGGCTGGCCCGCGGGGTGATGCGCCGCCCGCTGATCTACGTCACGGTGATCGTGATCGGGCTGCTCGCTCTCGGCGCCCCGTTCCTCAAGATCTCCTTCGGCGGCACCGATGCGCGAGCGCTGCCAGCCGCGTCGACCGTCCGGCAGGTGCAGGAGACCCTGGACGCGCAGTTCCCGGCCAACTCCACGGCCCCCATCGAGGTCCTCCTCACCAAGCCAGCGACGGCAGCCCAGCTCACCGGCTACGTGCACGCCATCGACGCGATCCCCGGCGTGACCGGCGCCCAGGTGACCGGCAGCAGGGACGGCGTCACGAGGATCGACGTCGGCTACGCCGCGGCGACCGTGTCCGCGCGGGCCAGGCATATCGTCACGGCGATCCGCGACGTCAGGCCGCCGGCCAGCGCCGGGGCATCGGGCGGTACGGTGCTGGTCGGCGGCCAGACCGCGCAGCTCGTGGACGAGCTGCAAAGCCTCGGCTCGACCCTGCCGCCGATGGCGCTGCTGGTCGCGGTGTCCACGTTCGTGCTGCTGTTCCTCGCCTTCGGCTCGGTGGTGATCCCGGTCAAGGCGATCGCGATGAACGTACTGTCGCTGGCGGCCACGTTCGGCGTGATCGTGTGGGTCTTCCAGTGGGGGCACCTGGCCCGGCCGCTCCAGTTCACCTCGACGGGCACCATCGAGCCGACGATGCCGATCCTGATGCTGGCGATCATCTTCGGCCTGTCCATGGACTACGAGGTGTTCCTGCTGTCCCGGATCCGCGAGGTGTACGACCAGACCGGGGACAACTCCGCCTCGATCGCGGCCGGCCTCCAGCGCACCGGCGGGGTGATCACCAGCCTGGCCGGGCTGCTGATCATCGTCGTCGGCTCGTTCTCCGCCTCCGGCATCACGTTCATCAAGCTGCTGGGCGTGGGCATGATCGTCGCCCTCATCGTGGACGCCTCGGTGGTCCGGGTGCTGCTTGTCCCGGCGACGATGCGGCTGCTCGGGCGCGCCAACTGGTGGGCACCCCGCCCGCTGCGCCGGCTCTACGCCCGCTACGGCATTAAAGAAGAGGATTCAGCGGAACGGCCGGTGGTTCATCTCCCTGAGCCCGTTCCCGGCGCCGCCCGGTAAGCCCGCCCCGGAAGAAACACAGCCCCTCCGCCGTTACTCTGATCAATGGCGGAGGGGCCCGCCGTCCCGTCCTGGGAGAACCGCGGATAACAGCCAACGGTCCCTGCCGTACTGGTAGGGAGCTTCTTCGATGCTGTGGCGGACCCTTACGGTCATTTCCGTCGGGGGCGTGCTCGGCGCGCTGGCCCGGTTCGGCCTCACCTCAGTGTTTCCCGCTGCCGCGGGCCACTTCGACTGGGCCGTGTTCGGGATCAACGTGGCCGGCTGTTTCGTGATCGGCCTGGTCATCGTGCTGATCACCGAGTCCCGCCGGGCCAGTCCCCTGCTGCGCCCGTTCCTGGCCACCGGTGTGCTCGGCGGCTTCACCACGTTCTCCACCTACGTCGTCGGCATGCAGCATGACCTGTCCGCGGGTGCGCCGCGCACCGCGCTGGCGTACGGCGCGGGCACCGCGCTCGCCGCGCTCGCCGCCGCCTGGACGGGCATCCGGGTCGCGAACGCGCTGGTCCGATGACCGTACTGCTAGTCATCGTCGGCGCCGCGCTGGGCGCGCCCGCCCGCTACCTGACCGACCGGCTGCTCCAGGGCCGGCACAACTCGCCGTTCCCGTGGGGCACGTTCGCGGTCAACATGGCCGGCTGCGGGCTGCTCGGCTTCCTCGCCGCGGTGCCGGCCAGGACCGGCCTGATGGCGTTCGCCGGCACCGGGTTCTGCGGCGCGCTCACCACGTACTCCACGTTCGGCTACGAGACCGTCCAGCTGGCCAGGTCAGGTGCCCGGACGCTGGCGATTTTCAACGTCGGCGCCTCGATACTCGCGGGCTTCGGCGCCGCGTACTGCGGGATGGCCATGGCGCAGGCACTGACCGGATGAGATGGCGATACAGTAGCCGTTCGGGTACTGGTGAGGAACTGAGGAGGCCCGACATGAGCCAGCCGGTTGCCGTGCCGGAAGTGCTGTCGGCGGACCTGCCTGACGGCGTGTTCCTGGTCGACGTGCGCGAGGACGACGAGTGGACCGCCGGGCACGCCCCGGATGCGCTGCACCTGCGCCTCGGTGACATCGAGACCCGCGCCCAGGAGCTGCCGCGCGACCAGGAGCTGTACCTGATCTGCCGGGGCGGCGCCCGCTCTGCCTACGCCGCGCAGGTGCTGGCCAGCCAGGGCTGGCAGACGATCAACGTCGCGGACGGCATGACCGGCTGGGCGGTGGCCGGCCGCCCCATGGTCAGCGATACCGGCGCCGAGCCCTTCGTCGCCTAGCGCTCGCCCCGGGCCGCCTCCGCCCGCCCCGCACCCCGTCCCCAACATGCCGATGGCGCCAACGGGCTCGCTCAGGGCGTGCCGATGGTGCCAGCGGGTCACGTTCCGGGCTGCCGATGGCGCCATCGGCACGCTCGGCGTACCCGTCCGATGGCCGGCTACCAGGCGGGCGCGGGCTTCTTGGGGAGGGCGAACATCAGGCAGGAGACGAGTGCCATCGCGCCGATGTCGAACCACAGCGTGAGGCCGAAGGAGCTGATGAAGTTGCCCCGGCTGGACACCAGGTGGTCGAAGAAGATCGTGCCGACCAGCGCGATGCCGAACGCGACGCCAAGCTGCTGGATGGTGTTAACCAGCCCGGACGCCGAGCCGGCGTCCCGCTGCGGCACGCCGCTCAGTACCAGGTCGATCAGCGGCGCGACGATCAGTCCGAAGCCGATTCCGTTCACCGCCAGCGGCGCGATCATCTGCCACGAGTGGATGCCCGCGCCGTAGTGCGCCGCCAGGTACAGGTACAGGCCGAACCCGGCCGCCGCCGCGACCGCGCCGGCCAGCAGCACGTTGCGGCCGAACCGCGGCGTGAGGAACTGGACCGAGGCGCCGGCCGCGGCCGCGGTGGGGACCGCGAACGCGATGCCGGTGAGCCCCGCGTGCAGCGGGCTCCAGCCGAGACCGGCCTGCATGTACAGCATCCAGGTGATGAAGAAGCCGCCGAACGCGACCCAGAACAGCAGCGCGACGCCGAGCCCGGCGGCGAACGGGCGGATGCGGAACAGGCTCAGCACCACGAGCGGCGAGTCCTTCCTGGCCCGCTGGTAGAGCGCGAACAGGGCGAACACCGGCACCGAGCCGGCCATCAGCGCGAACGTCCAGGCCGGCCAGCCGAGGTCGTGTCCTTCGGTCAGCGGGTAGGCCAGCATGGCGACCGCGATCGTCGCCAGCGCCGCGCCTGGCAGGTCGAGCCGGGTGACGCCTGGCGCGGTCGACTCACGGACCACGAACCACGCGATGACCAGCCCGGCCACCCCCACCGGGAGGTTGACCAGGAAGATCGGCCGCCAGGCCCAGCCGGCCAGGTTCCACTGGACAAGCAGGCCGCCGAGCACCGGCCCGGCCACGGACGCGGACCCGGCGACGCCCCCGTAGACGCCGAATACCTTGCCGCGCTCCTGAGGCGGGAACGTGACGTGGATGATGGCCAGGACCTGCGGGATCATCAGCGCCGCCATCGCGCCCTGGAGAAACCGGGACGCGATCAGCATGTCCACGTTGACCGCGGTGCCGCACAGCGCCGAGGCGGCGGTGAAGCCGGCCATCCCGATGAGGAACAGCCGCTTGCGGCCGAAGATGTCGCCAAGCCTGCCGCCGGTGATCAGCACCACCGCGAAGGCAAGGGCATACCCGGCCACGACCCACTGGAGCTGAGCGTAACCGGCGTGCAGGTGACGCTGGATCGACGGGAGCGCCACGTTGACGATCGTGATGTCCAGCAGGTCCATGAAGGACGCGATCAGCACGACGGTGAGCGCCAGCCAGCGGCGCGGATCGGGCGATCCGGCCAGCTGCGGCTGGGCCCAGGTCTCTTCCGGAGCCGTCACGGTATTCTCCTTAATAAGTGACTGACTACCTAGATATCTGATTCACTAAGATATTTAGAGACTAAGGAGAGTGTGCGGCTAGTGTCAACCCCGGAAGCGCCGGCCAGCGTGCCCACCAGTAGCGACGTGTCGGGGGCCGGCCAGGGCATCGCCATGGCCGCGGTTGCCCTGAACACCGCGATGTCCCAGGCCATGGGCCTGCATCCGAGCGAGGGGTTGTGTCTGTGGCACGTAGTCGAGTCGGCCTACGGCGAGCCGGTGACCGCGGGGAGGCTGGCCGAGGGGACCGGGCTGACAACGGGGGCGATCACCGGGATCGTCGACCGGCTGGAGGCGGCCGGCCTGGTGCGCAGGGAGCGCGACGAGACCGACCGGCGCAAGGTCTTCATCCGGCCGGTGCTGGAGCGGGTCACCGTCATGGGCGAACTGTTCGCGCCGATGGAGCGGGAATTCGACGAGCTCGTCCAGCGGTATGCGCCGGAGCAGGTCGTGGCGATCTACGACTACCTCAGCCGGTCTGGCGAGATACTTCAGGCGCAGATCGAGCGGCTGCGCGCGCTCCGTGCGACGTCAGCCGGACGCCAGGGCTAGCGCCAGCGGCAGCACAGCGGGTGCGCCCGCCTCGCGCAGCAGCTTCGCCGCGACCGTCATCGTCCAGCCGGTCTCGACCCGGTCGTCGATCAGCAGCACCGGCCCGGCGGCCAGGTCCATGTCGTCCGGCGCCTCGAACGCGTCCCACAGTTGCCGCAGGCGCTGGGCGCTGTTGAACCGGCGCGGGCCGGGGCCGTCTGCCCGGTAGCGCAAAGCACCCAGGTGGGGCAGCCGGCCAATCGCCGCGATGCGCTCGCCGAGGCTGGTGACCAGCTCCGGCCGGGTCAGCGACGGCATCGTCACGACCCCGGTGGGCCGGGCCGCCCAGTCCCACGCGGTGAGCACCTTCACGACCGGATCCACGAGCTGGGCCGGTACCGGCTGATCGGGTCCGGCGAGCAGGGTACGCAGCGCGGTGCCCCAGCCGATATCGGTGAGGCGGCCGAGCACCCGGCCCGGCTCGGCCTGGATCGCGTCCGGGATCTTGCCCTTGGCCTCGGTCATCCCGGTCGGCCACATCCGGCGCGGCTCGACCTCGACGCCGGGACGCAGCAGGCGGTCGCGGGCGGCGGTGCTGCCTGCCTCCGGGACGTCTGCCGGCCATGGCCGGCCCGTGCAGTTGTCGCACCGGCCGCACGGCTCAGCGTCCGGGTCGTCCAGCTCCCGGCGGAGATACTCCATCCGGCAGGCTTGCGTCGTCTCGTAGGTGAGCATGGCCCGCTGCTCGCGAGCGCGTTCGGCGGCGACGCGCTCGAAGCGCTCGGCGTCGTAGGTCCACGGCTCGCCGGTCGCCAGCCGAGGGTTACAGAGCCAGCCGCCTGATACGCGGCGCACCGCGCCGTCGACGTCCAGCACCTTCAGCATCTGCTCCAGGCGGCCGCGGGACAGGTCCACGTACGTTTCCAGCACCGCGGTGGACAGCGGCCGGCCCGCCTCGGCGAGCACCGCGAGGGTGGCCCGCACCTGCCGTTCCGGCGGGAACGCCAGCGACGCGAAGTAGGCCCAGATGTCCCTGTCCTCGCGGCCGGGCAGCAGGATCACCTCGGCGCTGTCCACGCCGCGGCCCGCCCGGCCGATCTGCTGGTAGTACGCGACCGGGGACTGCGGTGCGCCGAGGTGCACGACGAACCCCAGGTCCGGCTTGTCGAAGCCCATGCCGAGCGCGCTGGTGGCCACCAGCGTCTTGACCTCGTTGTCGAGGAGGGCCTGTTCCGCCACCGTACGTTCCGAGACATCGTCTTTCCCGGTGTAGGGGAGGGCGGTCATGCCCTGCTCGCGCAGGAACGCGGCGGTTTCGTGGGCGGCGGCGACGGTCAGCGTGTAGACGATGCCCGAGCCAGGGATGGCCGGCAGGTGCGCGGCGAGCCAGCCGAGCCGCTGGTGCGGCGTCGGCAAGTTCACCACGGCCAGCCGCAGCGACTCGCGGTCCAGCGAGCCGCGCAGCACCACGGTCTGCGTGCCGAGCTGGTCGGCGACGTCGCGGGTAACCCGGGCGTTCGCGGTCGCGGTCGTGGCGAGCACCGGCACGCCGGGCGGCAAGGCGTCGAGCAGCGTCTTGATCCGGCGGTAGTCCGGCCGGAAGTCGTGGCCCCAGTCGGAGACGCAGTGCGCCTCGTCGATGACCAGCAGGCCCGCCGCGGCGCTGAGCTTGGGCAAGACCAGATCGCGGAACGACGGGTTGTTCAACCTTTCCGGGCTGACCAGGAGCACGTCCGCCTGCCCGGCAGCGACCTCGGCATAGATCCGCTCCCAGTCCTCGGTGTTCGCCGAGTTGATCGTCCGGGCGTGGATGCCGGCCTTGGTCGCGGCCTCGATCTGGTTGCGCATGAGGGCGAGCAGCGGGGACACGATCACCGTCGGGCCCGCGCCGCGGGCGCGCAGCAGCGCGGTGGCCACGAAGTAGACGGCGGACTTGCCCCAGCCGGTGCGCTGCACGACCAGCGCGCGGCCGTGGTCTTGCACCAGCGCGCTGATCGCCGTCCACTGGTCGTCGCGGAGCCTCGCGTGCTCGCCGGCCAGCGCGCGGAGGTGCTGTTCTGCTTCGTCGCGGAGCTCGGTCACGGACCTACGATAGGTGCCCATGGACCCCGGCCGCGGACAAGGAGTCGTAACCCGCGGTTAGCATCGGTTTCGTGCCGGACACCGTCTCCATCAGGGACCTGAGCGTCGCCGCGGTCATCGGGGCTTACGACTGGGAGCGCGAGGTCGAGCAGACGCTGGTGTTCAACGTGGACATGGCCACGGATGTGGCCCTCGCCGCGGCGAGCGATCAGCTGGCGGACGCGGTCAACTACGCGGCGGTCGCCGAGACGATCGCGACGGTGGTGCGCGACGGGCGGTTCCAGCTCATCGAGACCGCCGCGGAGCGCGTCGCGTCGCGGCTGCTCGCGGACTTCGGGCTTTCGTGGGTGCGGGTTGAGGTGGTCAAGCCCCGCCCCGCCGAGGGCTTCGCCGCCGCGATCACCATCGAGCGGTCCGCCCGGTGAAGGGTACTCGCGCGTAGGCACGCTCTAGTGGGCTCGATTGCGCAGTTGGCATGCGCTATTGCGGCATGGTGTACAGCTCGTCTGGTCCGATCAGCCGGAGCCGCGGGTCGTCGGTGCTAAGTAGTTCCCGGCTGAATCCTGCCGCGCTGTAACAGGCGAGCACGACCTCTCGGGTGTCGTAACCCCGCTGCGAGAGCAGGTCCCTGGCGCGGCGCAGCCGCTCCACGTGCTTGATCCCCATAACCTCGCCGTACTTAGCCTCACCGAGAGACAGGACGCGCCGCGATGCGCTTGGCGCCGCGGGCGCGAGCACCACCACGTCGACCTGAATGCTAGTTCGCCCCGCTGAATCGCCTACTACGCCTGATCCGACCTCCCCCGGAAGGACACCGAACACACTGGGCGGGGCCGCGACAGCATACTGCCGGCATAGCTCCTCGAAATGCGGACCCAGCACATGAGCGGAGAAACGCTGTCTGGCGTCGCGCCACACGGCCGCGGCGCGTCCCGTTTCCAGCTGGCCCCATTGCGGTCGCATGACAACCTGGTAGAAGACGATCAGCGGTTCCGCGACGCGGTAAAAGGACCGGCCGGACCTGAACATGTCGGGATCGCGGCGCAGCAGCCCGCAGTCCTCCAGGACGTTCAGGTGGTGGCCGATGTCCGCCGCTTCCGGCCGATGTAGTTGGCGATCGCCCCGCGGGTTTGCTGTCCGTCGGCCACAGCCGCGAGCGTCGAGTAGTACAGCGCGGAATCCCGGATGCCAGATTCCTCCTCCAGCAAGTAGCGCGCCTCGCGGAACAGCGGTGTCGCCGGGTCAAGCAGCGTCCTGAGCACCCAGTCATCGAAGTCCGCCACGGAGTCCGGGCTGTCTCCGCGTACGAGACTCCGGTAGGCGGGTGTCCCGCCCACCACGGCGTGCAGCATGATGGCCAGCGCCGGATCCGTCACCCCCCAGTACCGCGCGGCGTCCAGGTACGGAAACGGCCGGATGATGAGCTCGAGCGAGGCACGTCCGCGCAGCGGGGCCGTCCCGCCGAGCATGCCTCCCATGACCGACATCGCGGAGCCGCACAGCAAGAGCTTGAGGTCTTGTCGTACCGTTACGCCGCGATCGATTTCACGCTGCAGCACCGACGGGAGCTCAGGCGCGGCCGCGGCCAGGTAAGGGACATCTTCCCGGGACCGTCATTCATAAGCGAGTATCGTACTTCGACGAAGTGTACTCCTCGTTATATATCCCTGCGTCTTGCTCCAGCGGCCGGTGTGTCTGGCCCGTTTTGACGGTCCTGGGTGGCAAAATCGTGCCGGTGGCGGCGAGGGTCGGAGCCGGGAGGTAGCTCAGCGATGGGCAAGGCCAGCAAGCAGAAGCAGAAGTCGCGCGCCGGCAAGGCTCAGCGGCGCGCGAAGCGGATCGCGTCGCGGTCGGCGGGCGCGGGCTGGCGGCAAGGCCCCGCTGACTGGGCCGCCCCGTCGCCAGAGGAACTCGTGGCCGAGGCTATCGGCGAGGCGATGCACCACACCTGCTGCGGTGACCAGTCTGGTGCCGCCGAGATCATCGAGATTCTCGCGAACGAGCAGCTGCCGGGCTGGGGGCCAATGGTCAGCCGGGCCCTTGCGGGCACGCTCCGGTCCGGGATGGCGGCCGCGTGGCGGCATGGCTGGCAGCCCGCGGAACTGGCCAGGCACACGGCCAGGGAATTGGGCGGCGCGCATGAGCGGGTGATCGCCGGCATGATGGTGGCCGAGATGCGCGGCTACGCCGCCGCTACGGTCGACGACCGCTGGGCGGCGCAGATGCACTCGCTGGGTGCCAGTGCCGCGTGGCCAAGCGACGACGAGTACCTGGCCGCGCAGCGCGAGGTGACCCGCGGCCGCGACCTGGCCGCGGTGATCACCACCGTGATCGAGGCTGCCCATCTGCTACAGCACCTGCCGGTGCTGGAGCCGCTATGCCCGCTACCGGGGGAAGCGCGCGCCGGAGCGAAGCGGGAGCGCGGTGACGCGGACGAGCGGGTGCTCAGCAAGATCCGTGCCCTGCTCGCCAAGGCCGAGTCGACGGAGTATCCCGGCGAAGCGGAAGCGCTGTCCGCTCGTGCCCAGGAGCTGATGGCCAAGTACAGCATCGACCAGGCGTTGCTCGCCGCCCGGTCCGGGCAGCGGGACGAGCCGGGCGGACGGCGGCTGATGATCGACAATCCTTATGAGGAGCCGAAGGCGTCGCTGCTGGAGACGATCGCCACGGCCAACCGCTGCCGGGCGATCTGGCACACGGCGCTTGGCATGTCCACCGTGGTGGGTTTCGCGGCCGACCTGGACGCGGTGGAATTGCTGTTCACGTCGCTGCTGGTGCAGGCCAACACCGCGATGCTGCGTGAGGGTGCCAAACGCGATGCCCACGGCCGGTCCCGGACACGGGCGTTCCGCCAGTCGTTCCTTATCTCCTATGCGATTCGCATCGGGGAGCGGCTAGCTGAGGCGGCCGGCCATGCCGAGCAGGCCGCTGCCGCGGAGTCACCCGGGCGCGACCTGCTGCCGGTGCTCGCGGGACGGCATCGGGCCGTGGATGAGGCCATGGACACGATGTTCGGCGACCGGCTCACGTTCTACGGCCGTGGAAAGCGTGTCACCGATTCGGAGGGCTGGTACTCCGGCCGCGCCGCCGCCGACCTGGCTACTTTGCACGCCAGGGAGCAAGTCGCCGCGGCCGGGGTTTAGCCGAGGGCCACGCGGCGGTAGCGGCGGACGGCCAGGGGGGCGAAGACCAGCAGCATGCCGACCGACCAGGCGACGACGGCGAGCTCGGGGTGCTGCATCGGCCAGGAGTGCACCAGCGCGGCCGGGTTGGGGTTGCCGAACAGCTTCCGGCTGGCCGCTGCCAGCGCGGACATCGGGTTCCACTCGGCGACCGGCTGCAGCCAGCCCGGCATGCCCTGGGTGGGCACGAAGGCGCTGGAGATGAACGTCAGCGGCAGGAAAATGATGAATCCGAGTTGCTGGGCCGCCTCCGGGCTGCGCAGGACCATGCCGAGCAGGATGCCGGCCCAGGTGAACGCGTAGCCGAACAGCAGCGCCAGCGCGAGCGCGACGGCCACGTTGCCGGCGCTCGTGTGCACCCGCCAGCCGATGGCCAGCCCGACGCACACCACGATGACCGCGCTGATCATCTGGGTGAGCAGCTCGGCGATGGAGCGGGCGATCAGCACCGCCCAGCGGGACATCGGCAGTGACCTGAACCGGTCCATCAGTCCCGTGTGCATGTCACTGACCAGCGCGACCGCGACGCCGGGCGCGGTCTGCGCGAGGCCCATGCCCAGCATGCCGCCGATCAGGTACTCGTGATAGCTCCCGTGGTGCGGCAGCGGGATCGAGCCGCCGAAGACGTAAGCGAACATCAAGATGAAGATCACCGGCATCGCGGTGACGTCCATCAGCGTCTCCGGCTCGTTTCTGATCCGGGCGATCGCGCGCTTGATCAGCACCCAGACGTCGGTCAGGAACAGCCGGGACTGCGTGTGCCCGTGAGTGAAGTCGAGGTCCGCGGCGGTGGTGACGGCGGTCATGCTGCCTCCCTGGTCAGTGCGAAGAACACGTCGTCCAGCGACGCCCGGCGGATCGTCACGTCGTTGACCGAGACGCCCGCGATGTCCAGGGCACGCACCACCTCGGTGGTCAGGCCCTCGCTGGGGGAGACGGGTACCGCGAGGTGGCCACCTATGTCGTTCTGGCTGATGGTGCCTTTAGCGAAGTGCTTGAGGGCGAGCATGGCCGCCTCGACGTCCTGGCCGGCCGCGAGGTTGATCTCCAGGTGCTCCCCGCCGACCCGGGACTTGAGCTCGGCCGACGTGCCCTCCGCGATCACGCGGCCGCCATCGATGACCGCGATCCGGGCGGCCAGCTGGTCGGCCTCCTCCAGGTACTGCGTGGTGAGCAGCACGGTGGTGCCGTCCGCCGCCAGGCCGCGGACGATGTCCCACATCATCGCGCGGGCGTTGGGGTCGAGGCCGGTGGTCGGCTCGTCGAGGAACAGCACCTGAGGCTGTCCGATCAGGCTGGCGGACAGGTCCAGCCGGCGCCGCATGCCGCCGGAATAGGTCTTGACCGCGCGGTTCGCCGCCTCGCTCAGGTCGAAACGCTCGAGCAGCTCGTCGGCCCGGCGCCGGGCGGCATCGAGGGTCAGCCGGCTGAGCTGGCCGATCATGACCAGGTTGGCGCGGCCGGTGAGGTACTCGTCCAAGGCCGCGTACTGGCCGGTCAGCCCGATCGTCTTGCGCACGTCGGCGGCCTGCTTGAGCACGTCGTGCCCGAGCACCTGCGCCCGGCCCCCGTCCGGGCGCAGCAGCGTGGCGAACACGCGCACTGAGGTGGTCTTGCCCGCGCCGTTCGGCCCGAGCAGGCCGTAGACCGTGCCCTGGGGGACCGTCAGGTCGAAGCCGTCGAGCGCGATGGTCGTGCCGTATTTCTTGATCAGCCCCTCGGCCGCGACGGCCGGAATATCGCTCATGTAGCCTCCCCGTTGTTGCGTCGTACGTTGTACGAGTTCGTACGATGTACGCTAGCAGTACGCTGTACGAGACGCAACCGGTGTTTTCCGGCAGCGGTGTTTCCGGCAAGAGGAGCGGGCGATGGCAGACGAGGAGCCCTGGGCAGCGCTGCCGCCCCCGTTCGGGCTGAGCGCACGGGACCAGCGTGAGCGGGAACGCGAGCAGCGCATCCACGCGCACATCAACCGCCACCGCGAGCGCGGCGGTCAGCCACCCCGCCGGGACCGGGGAATGACCAGGGAGGAGATCGTGGCGATCGCGATCGCGATCGCGGACGCCGAGGGCGTGGACGCGATCAGCATGCGCCGGATCGCCAGGGAACTGAACGCCGGCGTGATGTCGCTGTACTGGTACGTGGCCTCCAAGGAGGAACTGCACGACCTGATGCTGGAGGCGTTCGAGGCGGAGATCGCGCTGCCGGAGCCGTCCGGCGACTGGCGGGCCGACCTGCGAGCCTTCGCCCGCGCGACCCGGACCGTCATGCTGCGGCACCAGTGGGCCATGGAGTTCAAGGGCTTCCGGCCGCCAAGCGGGCCGAACGACGCGCAGAACGCGGAGCGGATGTTCGCGGCGCTCGACTCCGCCGGCGTGGACACCATGACCACCATCAACATCACGATGGCCGTCGGGACGTACGTGATGGGGGCGGTGCTCCGCGAGATCCGCGAGATGCAGTTCCAGCGGGAGACGGAGCAGGCCGTGGCCGGCATGACCGAGGACGAGATCGACGCGGTGCGCGAGGAGTTCCGGCGGCGGTTCCTCGAATCGGGCCGGTACCCGCACATCGCGCGGATCATCGAGGACGACATCGACCCGGACGCGCCCGAGTCCAGGGACGAGCGGTTCGAGTTCGGCCTGGAGTGCCTCCTGGACGGCATCGCCGCGCGGCTGGGCAAGATCGTTTGACGGTTCGGTGCGTTCTGGGATGCTGGTGGCTAGATTCCGCAGTTTGCCGACGTCAGTTCCGCGCGGTCTCATCGCCGTCGCGCCGTCCTCCTGCCGGAAAACGGACACAAGCCACATTCCGCGCGCGGCGACAGGCGCGCTAGATTATTGCGGACGTTACCCCCGATCTGGGCCCTGCTGGTTTATTCCGGGGGCTGGCCCGGATCGCTGGCCGCTCCGGCAGGTCAGCGGCCGAGGTCCGGGCTCGGTCGGCTCGCTGGGCTCGCGATAGCGTGGCAGTTTCCCGCTTCGTGGTGGATTGACCGTTGTTTACGAGGGTGAATCCACCACGAGGCGGTAATCTTCCACGTCGTTGACGGGCGTGCCGGTGCGGCCGTATCCCGGCAGCCGCTCACGCCACTCCAGGCACAGGCGGCGCGCCGGCGGCCAGGCCGCGGCGGCTGGCGGGCGGACGGGCGGGCGGACGGGCGGGCGGCACGGCCATGCGCGCGCAATTCGCCGGCAGGATCCGAACCGCGAGGGTAAGTGTCCACAGTAATTTCGAGTCTCCTCTCGGAGTCGAAGTTAGTGCCGAACGTACCGGACATAAGCGGGCGTAAGCGGGCATTGCGGCGGCTTGCGTAACGAGCGCGCACGACGCGCCAGGCGCCGGCGAGCCACCCGGCGCCCCGGCCGTGAACCGGGGAGCTCGCCTAGACTTAGGCGCGTGGCTGAACCCGTGGCTGAACCCGTGGCGACAACTGCGGCGACAACCGTGGCGCCGGGCGGCAACGCCCGGGATGGCCTGGTCGGCGCGCTGCTGCACGGGCTGGCCGTGCTGGACATGTTCGACAGGGACCGGCCGGTCGTCGCGGTGGCGGACGTGTCCCGGCAACTCGGCGTGCACCGGTCGACCGCGTCGCGGCTGGCGGCCACCCTCGCCGCCGCCGGATACCTGGAGCAGGCGGGGGAGCCCGGACGATACCGCCTGGCGGCCAAGCTCGCGGTGCTCGGCGAGCTGGCCGCGAACGACTCCGAGCTGCGCCGCGCCGCGCTGCCGTACCTGCGGGACCTGGTCCAGCGGCTCGGCGAGACCGGCCACCTGGGGGTGCTCGACGGCGCCGAGACGGTGACGGTCGAGGTGGTGGACGGGTGGCAGACCCTGCGCATGCATTCCTGGGTGGGCAAACGCGCGCCGGCGCACTGCAGCTCGATGGGCAAGGCGCTGCTGGCCGGCCTGACCTCGGCTGAGCTCATGGCTCGCTTCCCCGACGCGACGCTCGCCGCCAGGACCCGGGCCACGATCACCAGCCGCGTGCGCCTGGAGCAGGCCCTCGACCAGGTAAGAATCCGCGGTTACGCCGAAGACAGCGAGGAACTCGAGCCCCACCTGTGCTGCGTGGCGGCGCCCGTGTTCGACCGGTCCGGCCAGGTCGCGTCCAGCATCAGCGTGTCCGGGCCGGCGTCCCGGATCACCGCGGCCGCGGTGCCGGACATCGCGGTCCAGGTCCGCGCCGCGGCGCGGCAGATCAGCTCCGCGCTCGGCGCCCCCGCCGCGATCCCCGGCTGGCCGGACGCCGCATGACCTCGGTGACGGTGTGGTGGGCCCGCCGCCAGGACGCGCGCCCCGGACTAGCCGCCCTGCTCGACGATGCCGAGCGCGAGCGCTTCACCTCCTACGTGCACCAGCCGAGCCGCGAGCGGTTCCTGACGGGCTGCTCGCTGGCCAAGTCCGCCGTGGCGGCCGCCAGCGGCGTAGACCCGCGCGAAGTCAGGCTGGACCGGACCTGCGCGCGCTGCGGCGAGGCGCACGGCAAGCCGCGGGTCAGCGGCAGCGACCTTGAGCTGTCCGTCAGCCACTCCGGTGACCGGGTCGCGGTGGCGGTCACCCGGAAAACCCCGATCGGTGTCGACGTGGAAGAGACCGACGCCCGCGCCCGGGGTGGCGACGATCCCGGAGCGCTGGAGCGCTACGTGCTGTCCGAGGCCGAGCAGGCGGCATTCGATACGGGGCTGGCCCCGGCGGACCGCCGCCGGAATTTCCTCGTCATCTGGACGCGGAAGGAAGCGGTGCTCAAGGCCACCGGAGACGGCCTGAACGTCTCGCTGCACGACCTGGTCGTCGCCGCCCCCACGGCCCCGGCGGAGGTGCTCGCCTGGCCGTACGCGGGCCCGCCAGCCGCCGTGGTGCTGCGAGATCTTGACGTCGGCCCCGGGTACGTGGCCGCGCTCGCCGTCCTCGGCCCGTGCGACGAGATCATCTCGCAGGATGGGACGGCACTGCTCGCCGCCGTGCTGACCCGGTAGCGTGGCCTGCGAGGGAGGCGACTGATGCGCATTGGGCTGTTCGTCACGTGCCTGACCGACACACTGTTCCCGGACACCGGCAAGGCAGTCGTCACCGTGCTGGAGCGCCTCGGAAACCAGGTCGAATTCCCCTCGGGCCAGGCCTGCTGCGGCCAGATGCACTTCAACACCGGATACCGCGACGACGCACTGCCGATGGCCCGGTCGTTCGTCCGCGCGTTCCGCGACTACGAGGCGGTCGTCACCCCCTCCGCGTCCTGCGCGTCGATGGTGCACGAGTATTATCCGGCGCTGGCCGCCGAGGCGGGCGATGAGGCTCTCGCCGCCGAGGTCGCCGCCCTTGCGCCGCGCGTCTTCGAGCTGTCGGTGCTCCTCACCGATGTCCTCGCCGTGACCGACGTAGGCGCATATTTCCCGCACCGGGTGACATATCACCCGACGTGTCACGGGCTGCGCATGCTCAAGATCGGCGACGCCCCGTACCGCCTGCTCAACGCCGTCCGCGGCCTGGACCTGGTCGAGCTGCCCGACGCGGAGTCGTGCTGCGGCTTCGGCGGCACGTTCGCGGTGAAGAACGCGGACGTGTCGGCCGCGATCTGCGCCGACAAGGTGGCCGCGATCCGTCACACCGAGGCCGAGGTGGTCTGCGCCACCGACAACTCCTGCCTGATGCACATCGGCGGCGCGCTGACCAGGCAGCGCTCTGGCGTCGCCACCATGCACCTGGCCGAGATTCTTGCCGCGACAGATGGGCCAGAGCGATGAGCATGCCCACCTACCTGGGCATGCCCGCCTTCCCCGAAGCTGCCCGTAAAGCGGTTGCCGACACCCAGCTGCGCCGCAACCTGACCCACGCCACGCACACGATCCGGGCCAAGCGGGCAGGCGCGGTCGCCGAGCTCGGCGACTGGGCCGAGCTTCGCCAGGCCGCCAAGGCGATCAAGGACCACACGCTCGCCAACCTCGACACGTACCTGCTACTTCTCGAGGAGAACGTCACGAAGGCCGGCGGTCACGTGCACTGGGCCCGTGACGCCGCCGAGGCGAACGAGATCGTGGCCCGGTTGGTCCGAGCTGCGAGAGCGGACAAGGTCGTCAAGGTGAAGTCGATGGCGACCCAGGAGATCGGCCTCAACGA
>Ga0070714_100001067_pt1 | contig 19599 bp, 15 predicted proteins | sample LARL83metaG_FD_65450 | JGI IMG/M metagenome (GOLD analysis project Ga0070714, IMG submission 65450) | Corn, switchgrass and miscanthus rhizosphere microbial communities from Kellogg Biological Station, Michigan, USA - LAR L8-3 metaG | ecosystem: Host-associated > Plants > Roots > Rhizosphere ... | reverse complement strand
GCTCGCGCTGGATGAAGCCGGCCAGCGCCTCGCCGACCGTGGACGTCGTGCCGTTCCCGGTGCCGAAGTGGAAGCACGCGACACCCTGCGCCAGCGGCGAGTCGTTCGCGTCGACGTGCAGCGACAGGAACATGTCCGCACCGGCCTGGTTGGCGAACTGCGCCCGCTCCGACTCGGCCGGACAGTTGTCCATACCGCGTGTGAGCAGGGCCTCCATGCCGGTGGCGACCATCTGGCCTTCCAGGCGCCGGGCCAGGTCCCACATCAGGTCGGCCTCGGTGACGTCGCCGAAGGTCCGGCCGCGGTCCAGGCCGCCGTGGCCCGGGTCGATCACGATGCGCTTGCCGCGCAGCAGCGGCCCGGCCTCCCGGACCCGCTCCTGCTCGCGCAGGAACACCGGCCGGCCGCCACGGGCCATCGGGGAGAGCTGGCGGAACGCGCGGACCGTGGCCGGGCCGCAGATGCCGTCGGCGACCATGCCGTAGTCGCGCTGGAAGTTGCGCAGCGCCTGCTCGGTCTGCGCGCCGAACGACCCGTCCGGCCGGCCCGCGTCGTAGCCGAGTTCGAGCAGCCGCTCCTGGAGGGCGAACACGTCGTCACCGGTCATCGGGGCCGACACGAGGTACGCCAACGGGCGACCACCCAGTCGGTACGTCGCGTCACGCAGCGCGCGGAACGTGGCCGAGCCCACGACGCCGTCGGTGATCAGCCCGCGCTGCTGCTGGAACGCGCGCACGGCCTGCTCGACGGCGGTGTCGAAGACGGTCTCCCTCGTGCTGCCGTCGGGCACCGGCAACAGTTCCAGCGCGACGAGGGTGGACCGGATCTCGACGACCGCTGCGTCGGTGTCACCGCGGCGGAGAACCAGCATCTGCCCTCGCTCGGCTCACGCGCCGACAGGTGCCGGCGCTGGGGTGCCACTTCGCGTGACACCTCATTGTGCCCTGTACCCGTTCGGGCCCCCTAAGGGATACGCCCCGCTCCGGTATGGAGACGGGGCGTATACAGTGATGGTTTCGTGATCAGCCGAGAACGTCGGCCAGATCGTTGAGCAGCGCGGCCTTGGGCTTGGCGCCCACGATCTGCTTCACCGGCTTGCCGCCCTGGAACAGGATCATCGTCGGGATGGACATGATCTGGTAGTCGCGGGCCACCGCCGGGTTGGCGTCGATGTCCAGCTTCGCCACGGTGATCTTGTCCGGGTGCTCGGCCGCGATCTCCTCCAGCACCGGCGCGACCATCTTGCACGGCCCGCACCAGGTGGCCCAGAAGTCGACCAGAACCGGCTTCTCGCTGGTCAGGACGTCTTCACTGAATGTCTTGTCGGTCACGGTCACGGTGTTGCCGGCCATGGTCTCTTCTCCAGTCACTAGCGGTGGTGGGTGTCAGTTGACGCCGACAGCCAGGTCGGCAGTGGTGTCTTCGTGCGCGTGCTCATGCGTTTGTTCGGCAAGCCAGCGCTCGGCGTCGATGGCCGCGGCACACCCGGAGCCGGCCGCGGTCACGGCCTGCCGGTACGTGCGGTCCACCAGGTCGCCGGCCGCGAACACGCCGGGCAGGTTGGTGTACGTGGTCTTGCCGTCGGTCCGCACGTAGCCGTCCGGGTCGGTGTCGACCTGGCCGCGGACGAGGCCGCTGCGCGGGTCGTGGCCGATCGCCATGAACACGCCGGTCACCGGCAGCGTCGATGTCTCACCGGTCACCGTGTCGCGCAGTGTGACACCGGTCACGGTCTTGTCGCCGAGCACCTCGACCAGTTCCGAGTTCAGGCGCCAACTGATCTTCTCGTTGGTCTTCGCGCGCTCCACCATGATCTTGGACGCCCGGAACTCCTCGCGCCGGTGCACGATCGTCACCGAGCGGGCGAACCGGGTCAGGAACGTCGCTTCCTCCATCGCCGAGTCGCCACCGCCGACGACCGCGATGTCCTGGTCCCGGAAGAAGAAGCCGTCACACGTCGCACACGCGGACACCCCGTGCCCGAGCAGCTTCTGCTCGCCCGGCACGTGCAGATACCGCGCCGCCGCGCCCATCGCGAGCACGACGGACTTCGCCGCGTACCGGGTGCCGTTCACCGTCACGAACTTGACCGGCCCGGTCAGGTCGACCGACTCGACGTCCTCGGCCCGCAACTCGGCGCCGAAACGCCGGGCCTGGTTGCGCATCTGCTCCATCACGTCCGGACCCATGATCCCGTCGGCGAATCCCGGGAAGTTCTCCACGTCCGTCGTGGTCATCAGCGCGCCACCGAACTGGGAACCCTCGAAGACGAGCGGCTCGAGCTGGGCACGCGCGGCGTAGATCGCCGCCGTGTAGCCCGCCGGCCCGGAGCCGATCACGATCAGGTTCCTGACCTGCTCAGTTTCCGTTGCCACGTCCGGAACCTCCACCCTTGTTCGCTGTCAGCCATGTCAACGCGATCGTAGGTGTCGGTTGTTCCACGCCGTCGTGTGCGCTACGCCTCTCGTGGGTGAAATCAACGTGTGGGTGTCGCGGCGGTGCCGCCGACGGTCACGCTGTCGAGCTGATTGGCGTTGCCCGTGTCGCAGTTGTCGCCCACGACGAGCAGCCGGTACTCCGCGAGCCGGCCCGTGGGCAGCACGAACAGCACTCCCGGCGTGCCGTCCAGCGTCACGCGCATGACACCGGCCGGCGTCACGGACGGGTCGACGTGGTTCGCGGCCAGGCAGGCGTTGCGGCGGGCCGGGTCGGCGAACGGGCCGTAGTCGGTATGGCCGATCGCGGCGGCAAGTGTGACGCCGTTGACCTGACCGCTGTGCAGCGTCAACGGTGCCGTGGCGCTCGGTGTGCCCGGGGCCGCGCCGCGCGGGATGCTGATCACCGCGACCGCGACGGCCGCCGCGGCCACGAGAATCCCGGTGGCCCAGCCGAGTCGCTGATTGCGCTTGCGCCGTGCCCGCGCCAGGTCGACGACGGGCGCGATCGGCATCGGCGGTGCTGCGACCCGCATCGGGGCCCGTTGTGCGGCTTCGGCCGCGATGGCCGCGTCCAGCCGGGCCGCGAAGTGCGCCGGCATCGGGGCGGGTCGCGCGGCGGCCAGGCCGCTCAGCTCGGCCCGGGTGGCGTCCAGCGCGTCCAGGACGGCGACCGCGTCCGGGTCCTGCCGTACGCGGGGCCACAACTGTTGTGCCACTTCGGGTTCGAGCACCCCGGCGTGCAGGTCGGCGAGCACGTCCACCGGCCACGGCGGCCCCATCGGCGCGCCGCCCCGTGAATGGGGCGGCCGGTCGATGCCCGTCATCGGCCCTCCAAGAAACGTGTCGCCCCACCGTCGGGACCCATCTGCGTCGTGCCATCTGGGACGTTCGCATCCGCACTCGGGTTCCGCAGGTGGCCCAGAACTTTGGCGAGCTTGGCCCGGCCGCGCGCGCAGCGGCTCTTCACGGTCCCTTCCGCGATGCCGAGCAGCTTCGCCGTGTCGGCCACGGAGTAGCCCTCGACGTCGACGAGCACGATCGGCACGCGTTGTTCCTCCGGCAATGACGCCAGCGCGTCGGCCACCACGAGTCGCGTCTCGCGGTCGGCCATGTCGTCGCCGGCCGCGACCGGCTCGCCCGGCCCGGTCTCCGGCAAGGGCACGGTCGGCCGGGCCTGTCGTCGCCGGATCCGGTCCAGGCACGCGTTCACCACGATCCGGTGCAGCCACGTCGTCACCTGCGACTCGGCCCGGAACGACGACGCGGCGCGGAACGCCGAGATGAACGCCTCCTGCAACGCGTCCGCGGCCTCCTCCGGATCGCGCAGGGTGCGCAGCGCCACCGCCCACATCCGGTCCCGGTGCCGACGCACCAGTTCGCCGAACGCGTTGGGGTCACCGTTGGCGTGGGCCGCGATCAGATCGGCGTCCGTGCTGGCTGCGGCGGTCACGGGCAGCAGAATAGCGATCGCGGACGGTGCGACCGTTCCGGTGGCCTACTTCGCCTGGAGGTAGCCGATCTCGCCGATCGACGACTGGTTGTTCTGGCCGCCGCCGGACAGCGTGGTGATCCACACCAGCACGTACTGGCTGGGCTGCATCGGCGCGAGCTTGATCTCGGTGTGCCCGTTGATCAGCGTCGCCGATCCGACGACGGTGGTCGCGTTGAGGTCCGGGTTCGGCGTGGACGCCGTACGGATCTCGACCACGGTGCCGGCGCTGGGCGAGTCGATGTCGACCTCGGCAAGTTTGACCGGTTGGGTGAACGTGGCCATCAGGCCGATGCCGTCCTTGTACACCGGGAACTGCTGGAAGTAGGTGTCCGAACCCCACAGCGTGGCCGGGTTGCCGTCGATCGCCATGCCCGCCTTGTTCGGGTTGTCCGGCTTGTGGCCGGGTGTGTTGAACTCGGCGATGCTGCTCGGCTTGACCGCCGTTCCGGTCGCCGCCGGCGCCGTGGTGGCCGGCGCGTTCGTGGTCTTGTGCGGGGCGTTCGTGGTGGTCACGACGGCGGTGGGGCCGGTGCCGGAGGAACTGGTGCTCGAGTTGGCGAAGAAGCCGATCACCGACGTGATCAGCCAGACCACGATCGCGATCGTCAGCACGGACAGCAGCGTCACCCAGACCGCGAGCTTGCGCTTGTGCTTGACGTCGTGCACCGGCCGCTTCGTGATCCACACGCCGCCGTCGTCCTTGACCGGCCGGCCGTTGGGCGCGATCGGCGGCGACACGTGCGCCGCTGCCTCCATCTCGGCGATCCGGTCGAGCACCCGCAGGATCGCCGCACTGGTCCGGATGCCGCCGACCGCCGTGTCCTCCATCGACAGCACGGCGACGCTGGAGAGTTCCGTCGGCACCATCGGCCGCAGGATGTTCGGCGCGACCACGGTCCCGTCCGGCCCGGTCGGCGCGCCGGGAACCGCCATCGGCCCGTTGGGCAGCGCCCAGCGGCCGGTCAGCAGCAGGTACAGCAGGGCGCCGAGGCCCTTCACGTCGTCGCGCAGCGTCGCCGACGGCAGCGGTCCCGGGAACGCCAGGCGCAGCGCGCCGTCCGGCGTCACCCGCACCCGCTGCGGATGGTCCACGCCGAGCACGAGGCCGGCGTGGTGCGCGCTCTCCACCGCGGACGCGAGCGGCTCGAGCAGCCGGGCCGCGGTCGCCGCCGGCACCGGGCCGTCGCTGACCACGTCGAGCAGGTCCGTGCCGTTCGTCCACTCGGCCACGATCATGCCGAGGATGCCCTCGCTGGGCACCACACCGCTGCCCAGGCTGAGCACGTCGAGCACGCGCGCGACACCGGGATGGGCGAACGTCGCCGCGTGCATGGCGCGTTCCAGCGTCCGACCCGCGGCCGCCGCGTGGTGTGCGTTGGCGGGGTCGCCGACCAGCACGGTCAGCGCGACGTCCCGGTTGAGCTGACCGTCCCTGGCGCGCCAGAACTGGGCCGGGGCACGGTGGTCCTCGCCGAACTGGGCCAACAGGCGGTAACGGCGATCACCGACGACACCACCGGGCCGGAGGGTCGCCGAAGCGGCGCGCACACCGGAACCGGCGGCATTCCCCTTCCCCGTCTGGTAATCCATCGGCCCACTCACCGCGACTCTCTCCCGCCGCCCCGCCCACCCGTGCGGGACCGGTTCTCACCTTGTCAGCCGTTACGCACTGTCGAGACTACGGTAAAACCGGTACCCACTGCCGACCGTGTCCAACCGGTACCGGTGCGGTGATGATCCACGCAGGTCAGCGTCGCCCGGCCAACCGGAGCAACCGCCGCGTGACCGGACGAATCTCGGTTACTCGCAGCAACATCATCAGACCGAAGGTAATCGCGAGACCGACCGTGCCGCCGACGATCATGCTGGTCCACGACTGCGCCAGCGACGAGCCCGGCAGCAGCGCCTTGAAGCCCTTGGCCAGCAACAACGCCGCGCCGGCGCCCCACGCCGACGCCACGCCGACCTTCAGCACCGTCCGGATCACCCGGCCGGTGTCCAGCGCGCCGATCCGGCGGCGCAGCAGCCACTCGCCGATGATCGCCATCACGACGTAGCCGAACGCGTTGACGAACGTGAGGCCGTACACCACGTGGTGCGGGTCGAGCAGGTGCGCGCACGCGTAGAACGCGATCACCTTGAGCACGACGATGACCGCGTTGATGACGGTGGGTGTCCGAGCGTCGTTCATGGCGTAGAACACGCGCAGTTGCAGCATGGCGGCCGCGAAGAAGAACAGGCCGAACGCGGACGTCGTCAGGCTCAGGCCCAGGACCGTGGCGTCGCCGGACTGGCTGTGCCGGATCGCGAACAGCGCCTGGCCGACCTGCGGGCCGAGCACGGTGATCATCGCGCACAACGGCAACAGCATCACGGCGGACAGACGGTTGCCGGTGGACAGGTTGTCCACGACGCCGCCGGTGTCGCCCTCGGCCGCCGCCTTGCTCAGCCGCGGCATGATCGCGGTCAGCAGCGAGACGCCGAGGATGCCGTAGGGCACCTGCAGCAGCAGCCACGAGTTCACGTAGATCGTGTAGGTGCCCTTGGCCGCGCCGGTCGCCACCTTGGTCAGCTCCACGTACGCCACCTGGCTGACCAGGGTGTACGCCACCAGCCACAGCGAGAGCTGGCCGAACTGCCCGAGCCGCCGGTCGAATCCCCAGCGGAACCGGAAGCGGAACCCGAGCCGCAGCAGCGGCGGGATCAGCACGACCGCCTGCAGGACGACGCCGAGCGTGGTGCCGATGCCGAGCACGAGCAGCTTCGGCTCGCCCATCTTCACCGGATCGAGGGAGATCTCGCCGGGCATGATCGCGTAGATGCCGAGCGTGGCGAACATGATCACGTTGTTCAGCACCGGTGCCCACGCGGCCGGCTTGAAGATGTGGCGGGCGTTGAGGATGCCGGACAACAGGCCGAAGATCCCGTAGAACATGATCTCCGGCAGGATCAGCCGGCCGAACGCGGTGGTCAGCGCCGGCGAGTCATTGCCGCCGCTGGAGAAGTACAGCTTGGTCAGCAGCGGCGCTCCGGCCACGGCGATCACGGTGCCGACCGCGAGCACCACGAACGACACGGTGAGCAGCCGCTGCGTGAACGCCCGGCCGTCGTCGTCGTCCTCGTGCTGCGCCCGCACCAGGGTCGGGATCACCACGCTGGCCAGCACGCCGCCGAGCAGCAGCTCGTAGATGATGTTGGGCAGCGTGTTGGCCACGTTGTACGAGTCGTTGACCGTGCCGATGCCGACGATGCCGACGAGCAGCAGCTGCCGGACGAACCCGGTGACCCGGCTGACCGCGGTCGCGATCACCATCGAGCCGGACGCCCTGGCCAGCGACGGCGTGTCCGGGGTGGGGGTCGGCGCGACGACCGGGATCAGCTCCGTGACCGGCTCCGGATACCAGCGATCGGCCCCCGGTGGGGGCATCGGGGGCCGGGGCGGCATGGGGCCGGGACGCCCCGGGGGCGGCCGGCGGCCGCCGGGCGGTGGCACCCGGCCCAGCCGTTCGGTCATCGGGTCGCGGTTCACGGTCGGCCCGGTTCCCCTTCGTCGGTCGGTGCGTCCGGTCGGGCGCCCACGAGCGCGGGCGCGACCGGATCGGGCGGCGTCTCGGGCGTCCTGGTCCGCGCCGCCCGCACCCGACGGTAGATCCGCCGGCCGGAGAGCAACACCAGCAACGCGAACGCGATCGCGGTGACGATCACGATGATGGTGCCGTACGCGTTGGACACCAGTTCCAACCGGGCCTGTTGGCCCAGCGCCGTGCCGCCCGGCGTGACCACGGTGGCATACACCGACAGCCGGCCGGAGCGGGTGACCGTGGCTGGGACGAGCACCGTGATGGACAGGCCGGCCGGGATCACGGCGCGCACCCCGGTCGCCGGCAGGCCGGGATCGCCGGTGAGGTCGACGCGGACCTCGATGTCCACCGGCAGCTTGTTGGTCACCGTCACCGGCAGCCGGCTGTCCTTGGACCCGAGCAGGATCGGCAGACCGGGCTGCACCACGGTGACCTGGCCCTTGAGCAGGTCGAACTGCGCGTCCGCCACGTCCAGCGCGGCCTGCGCGCCGCTGGTCCGGCTGTCCCGCCACGCGCCGGACACCGCGCGCAACAGCCCCAGCCGTACCGGGTCGACCAGGACCGACGGCTGGACCGGGGTCGGTGTGGTGTGGTCGCGGCCCATCGCGGCGAGCACGTCACGCGCCGCCGTGTCCGACCGCACCGCACCGGCCACGACCGGCGCGGACACCTCGGCCAGCTGCGTGTCCAGCGGGTAGTTCGGGGTCACCGGATGGCCGGCCGGCGGCATGGCGACGGCGTCGGTCAGCGCGGTCGGCGTGGCGTAGTGGCCGGCCAGCACCGTGCCGGCGTCCCGTAGGAACTCCAGCGCCTCGGCGGCCGACGGCGCCCAGCGGCGCGGCGGAGCCACCAGCACCGGGTTACCCGATCCGAACACCGTCTGGTAGACGAGCGCCGCCAAACCGTCCTGGGCCGAGATGCCGTGCGCGTCCACGTTCGGCTCGTCGGTCCGGGGTGCCAGCGCGGTCGACGTGACCGGGTCGACGGGCACCACGGTCGGCGCCGTGCCGGTGAAGCCGGCCAAAGCGGCCGGACCGGTCGCGGCCGGCGTGACCGAGTCCGGGTTGAGCAGCACGGTGTGCGTGCCGGCGCTGGCCAGGGCGGCCATCGTCCGGGTGTCCAGCGTGTTGTCCGCCGGCCACACGACACCCGACAGGGTGGCGCCGCCGAGGCTCCGCGCGGTGGCCGCGCCGTCGGTGAGCGCGAGTTGCAGCAGGTCGGTGCCATCGCCGTGGACGAGCGCCGCGAGGTCGGCGTCGGCGTAGGGCAGCGGCAGCACGCAGTGCCCGGCGACCAGCGACTTCAGCGTGGTCAGCCAGAGCGCGGCAGCGGCCTGGCCGGCGCCCGGCGCGGTGGTGTCCGCCCCGGTCCGCACCCGGTAACCGCCGGCCATGTCCTGCACGGTCGCGATCAGGTCGGGGTCGACGACGAAGCACATCGCGGAGAGCAGCCCCGGATCGTTCTGCACCTGGCGTACCGCGTCGAGCAGGCCGAACAGCCGACCACCGGAGTCGAGCGACGTGGCGAGCGCGTCGTCGCCGAGCACCAGCGGGTTGTCCGACACGACGCGTGGCTGCTCGTCCACCAGCGGCCACAGGATGGACAGCCGGGTCGGCGCCCCGGGTATTGATGGCCCGGCGCCGCCGGGCGCGGCGAGCACCGGCAGCAGCACGCTCGCCACGGCCAGCCGGTAGCCGATGTCGCTGTAGTCCGGCACGCCCTGCACGTTGACCAGCAGCGGGTACACGCCGGGCCGGGTCAGCCGCAGCGAGTCCGGTCCGGTCAGGTCGGCGCTCACGGTGAACGACACGCTCTGCCCCGGCGCCAGCCCGGTGTCCGACACGGGCGCGAACACGGTGTCGCCGTGGGTGTAGTTGGCGGTCGGCGCGAGCGCGGTACGCAGGTCGGCAGCACTGGTCACGGCGTCGCCGACCTGGAGGCGGGCGGTGATGTCCCGGATCCGGCGGTCGCTGATGTTGGTGAGCGTGCCACTCATCGTGACCGATGTGTCGCTGGCGGTGATCATTCGCGGCTGCTGCGAGGTCACCGTGAGACGCAGCCACGTCCGCCCGGCCAGCGGTGCGCCGGGGGGTGCCGCGAGTGCCGCCACCGGGCTCAGCAGTACGGCCAGTCCCGCGACCAGCAGCGCGACCGCCAACCGCCTCATGCCTGCTCCGCCGGATCGACACTGTTGGGCGCGTCCGGCTGGCGGGTGCGCAGCAGGCGCATCGCCCGCCGGGCCAGCCGTCGCTCGTCCGCGTAGGCCAGTCGCTGTTCCAGATCGACCAGCGGCACCCAGGCCACCTCGGTCACCTCGATGTCCTCGTCGGACAGTTCCCCGCCGACCGCGTTCATCAGGAAGTGGTGCACCGTCTTGTGCACCCTGCGGTTCTCGACCACGAACCAGTAGTCGATGGTGCCCAGTTCGCGCAATACCGTGCCGTGGATTCCCGTCTCCTCGCGCACCTCGCGTTCGGCGGTCTGCGCCGCCGTCTCACCCGGCTCGATGTGCCCCTTGGGCAGTGACCACAGCAGTGTTCCCTTGCGGTCGAGCCGGCCGATCAGCACCGCCGTGTCCTGCGTGCGGTCGATGACGAGGCCGCCGGCCGACGTCTCCTCGACCGTGCGCAGCCGACGACCGGGCCGCCGGTTCCGCCGGGCCTGCTTGGAACCGCCGGACCGACCGGACGACGGAGACATGCGTCCGATGGTAATGCGATCAGTCCGGGCCGCCGTCGGGCGGCGACCGTCCGTGTCGACACACCGCCCGGATATTCTTACCCTCCCATGTCTGAATCCCTCCGTGTTCCCAGCGACGCCGAGCAGCGCAACGCCGTGCGGGAACTGATGCGCGTCTCGCCGGTCCTCACCGAGCTGGCCACGCTGTTCACCGGCGCCGGTCACCAGCTCTACCTCGTGGGCGGCAGCGTCCGTGACGCGCTGCTGGGCCGGCTGGGCACCGACCTCGACTTCACGACGGACGCGCGGCCCACCCAGGTGCAGCGGCTGTTGTCCGGTCGGGCGGACGCCATGTGGGACACGGGGATCGCGTTCGGCACGGTCGGCGCCCGGTTCGGTGACAGCATCTGCGAGATCACCACGTTCCGGTCCGACCGCTACGACCGGGTCAGCCGCAACCCCGACGTGGTCTACGGCGACTCGATCGAGGAGGACCTGGTCCGCCGTGACTTCACGGTCAACGCGATGGCCGTCGACCTGGCCACGACCCGGTTCATCGACCCGCACGACGGCATGACCGCGCTGGTCCGGCGTCGCCTGGACACCCCGGCCGCACCCGAGACGTCCTTCGCCGACGACCCGCTGCGGATGATGCGCGCCGCCCGGTTCGCCAGCCAGCTCGGTTTCGAACCGGCGCCCCGCGTGCTCACCGCGATGACGGACATGGCGGGCGAGATCGAGCGGATCACCGCGGAGCGGGTCCAGGCCGAACTGTCCAAGCTGATGCTCGGCGCGCGGCCGGAGCGCGGCATCGAGCTGCTCGTGGACACGACGTTGGCCGACCACGTCCTGCCCGAGGTCCCGGCGATGCGGCTGGAGATCGACGAACACCATCAACACAAGGACGTCTATCAGCACTCGCTCGTTGTGCTGCGCCAGGCGATCGACCTGGAAACCGACGGACCGGACCTGGTGCTGCGGCTGGCGGCCCTGCTGCACGACATCGGCAAGCCGGCCACCCGCCGGTTCGAGGCGGGCGGCGGCGTGAGCTTCCACCACCACGAGGTGGTCGGCGCCAAGATGGTGCGCAAGCGTTTGCGGGCACTGCGGTACTCGAACGAGATCATCGAGGACGTGGCCGGGCTGGTGTACCTGCACCTGCGGTTCCACGGTTACGGCAAGGGCGAGTGGACCGACTCGGCCGTCCGCCGCTACGTGACCGACGCCGGCGACCTCTTGCCGCGCTTGCACAAGCTGGTGCGCGCCGACTGCACGACCCGCAACATCCGCAAGGCGCAGGCGCTCCAGCGTTCCTATGACGGCCTCGAGGAGCGGATCGCCCAGATCGCCGCCGACGAGGACCTGGCCCGGATCCGGCCGGACCTGGACGGCAACGAGATCATGCGGCTGCTCGACGTGCCGCCGGGCCCGCTGGTGGGGCAGGCATGGCGCTACCTGAAGGACCTACGCCTGGACCACGGCCAGCTCTCCCGCGACGACGCCGTGGCGGCGCTGGTGGAATGGGCGCGGGAACGCGGGTTAAGCGTCCCGGTTCCGCAGGACGAGTAGGTAGCCGCCCAGACCGAGCAGGTACAGCACGGTGACGGCCAGCAGCAGCCACTGCGCCTGGCCGTTCTCCGGGACGAGTGCCGCTGCCGAGGCGACGGCGATGACCTGCGTGATGTTGAACAGCGTGTCGTAGAGCGCGAACACCCGCCCGCGCGTCTCGTCACCGACGTTCTGCTGGGCCGCCGAGTCCACACACAGCTTGATCACCTGGCCGGCCGCGATCAGCACGAACGCGATGATCAGGATCGCCGGCAAGGTCATCGACAGCCCCAACACGAGCTGTGCCGCAGCGGCGACACCGAGCGCGCCGCACACCGCGCCCCGCCGCCCGAACCGCCCGACCAACCGGGCGGTCAGCAACCCGGCCACCAACAGCCCGGCGCCACCGGCGACCGCGACCTCGCCCAGCCCGGACATCCCGGCCCGCAGCGGGCCGACGTCGTGCAGGCTGTAGCGCAGCAGCAACACCGTGACCAGCGACGAAGCGCCGAACGCGGCCCGATGCGCGAACAGCGCGACGAATCCGGCGGCCACACTCGGCGTCCGCAACGCGGCCCGAGCCCCGTCCCCCAGTCCACGCGCGATGGCGACGACCGTCTCGACCGGCTCGTCCACCTGGTCCGGCCCCAACGCCCCCGGCGCGAACCGGCCGGCCAACAACGCGCCGAAGATCGACCCGAGCACCGCGATCGCGGTCACCATCCCGGATCCGCTGTTCCCGGCGCCCAACACGGCCCGCAGCAGCACGGCACACCCGGCACCGACCACGGCCATCGCGGCGCCCAGCGTCGTGGCGACCGCGTTGCCCTCGACGATGTGCTCTTTCGGGACCACGTGCGGCAACGACGCGGACAACCCGGAATTGACGAACCGGCTGATCCCGACCGCGACCAGCGCGCCGGCGAACAGCAGCAATCCCGTCATCCCGGTGGCCACCGCGACCGCCGTCAACAGGATCAGCACACCACGCAACAAGTTCGCGACGACGATGATCCGCTTGCGGTCCCACCGGTCGAGCAGCGCGCCGGCGAACGGCCCCACCACGGAGTAGGGCAGCAGCAGCACGGTGAACCCGCCCGCGATGGCCGCCGCGTCGGCGGCCCGCTCCGGGTTGAACAGCACGGCACCGGCCAGACCGGCTTGAAAGACCCCGTCACCCCATTGCGCCGCGAAGCGCGACATCAGCAGTTGCCGGAAACCCGCCATCCCGAGCAGCCTGCGCGGACCGAGCCGCCCCGGAGTGGGAGCGACGGCAGAGCCCGGCACAGTTGTGGACGACCCGGCAGGGAGTGACACGCCACGAGCCTACGGCCGATCACCCCACGCCATCCAATCCCGTACCCCGCATTGCCCCGGTTGCCCCACCAAACAGGGGCCTGGCGGGTGTTCCCGATGCGGTCACACCGAGGTGGGATCATGTACAGGTGCGACCGGACGATGATGTCGAACCCGGGACCTTGTTGGTCGCGGCACCGAGCATGACCGACCCGAATTTCGCTCGGACCGTGGTGTACATCATCGATCACCGTCGCGAGGGCACGCTGGGCGTGGTGCTGAACCGGCCGAGCGAGGTCGCGGTCGTCGACGTGTTACCGACATGGGGACCGCACGTGAGCCGGCCGAAGGCGGTGTTCGTCGGCGGGCCGGTCGACCAGAAGACCGCGCTGTGCCTCGGCGCGTTGCGCACGGGCGAGGACGCGGCGCGGGTCACCGGCGTCATCGGGGTGCGTGGTCCGGTCGCACTGGTCGACCTCGACGCCGATCCGGAACCACTGGTCCCGAAACTGCGTGGCCTGCGCGTGTTCGCGGGTTACTCCGGCTGGGAGAGCGAACAACTGGCCGGCGAGATCGAGCGGGAGTTCTGGATCGTGGTGCCGGCCCTGCCCGACGACGTGCTCAGCCCACCCACCGTGGACCTGTGGGGCCGGGTGCTCCGTCGCCAGGGCATGCCCACCGCGCTGCTCGCCACCCATCCGGGTGACGTGCACCGCAACTAGCCGCAACCCCCGCAGGCACATCCCGCACAGCCCGGCGGCACCGCCGTCTTCGCCGGCAGGGTCACCGCGGCCCGATCCCCCGCCACACCACCGGCTCGGGCCAGGACCAACGCACCGACCAGCCCGATCACGGCGACGACGACACTGCCGGTCCCGAACGCGACCACCCCGGCCAGCACCGCGACCAGGCCCGCCACCAGTACCGGCAGCCCGGCGACGCGATTGGCCAGCCGGAACGCCTCATCGCTGCGCAAGGCGGCGGGTGTCCGCACGCCGAGCCGCCCGCGCACGGACAGCCGTTCCCGCCAGCCGAGCAGCCCGACGACACCCAGCGGCGCACCGAGCCCGACCAGCACGACGAGACAGACGATCCGCAACACCACGAGCAGCAGCCTACGTCCGGCTCACACCCCGCCGACCGCGACCACCCCACCGTTCGTGCCGATGTACGCCCGCGACCCGGCCACCGTCGGCGACGCGAAGTGCGGCAACGGGCCGACGTTCAGCTGGGCACGCACCGACCCGTTGGCCGGCGACAGCGCGTACAGCACGCCGTTGTCGTAGTCGACCGTCCAGATCACACCCCCGCCGACGGTCGGTGAACCGTCCGCGGCCACCGTCGACTTCCACCGCACCGACGGCGTCCCGTCGGCCGCGATCGCCACCGCCTCCGTCTTGTCCGAGCACGGCACGATGATCAATCCGTCCGAGACGGACGTCCCGCCGTACGACCGGCACACGTCCGTCTTTCCGACCTGCCCGCCGACACCGCCGAGCTTGCCGATCGGCATCACATAAGCCACAGCGCGCTTGCCGGCCACGAACACCCACTGGCCGAGCACGGACGGGCCGGCCGACCCGAGATCCAGGTCGTCCCGGTTGTCCTCGGCCCACGACGTCGGCGCGAACACGTCGGTCCGCTGCAACGACGGCGACAGCGAGATCACCGAGTCGCTGCCGTCGTACGTGGTGGTCGACTCGCCGTTTCCGGCCGAGTAGAACAGCGTGCCGTTGGCGACGACGGCGCCGCCGGGTGCCCAGATCCCGCCCTCGCGGCTGGTCGGGACGGTGTAGTGCAGCGGGTCCGCGCCGGCGGTCGTCACCGACACGACGGAGCCGACGTAGTTGCCGCAGTCGCCGTACAACCCGCCGTAGGCGATGTAGATCCGGCCGTTGAGCAGCGTCAACGCGGACCGCTGCTGGGTCGCGAGCCGGTCCCCGGCCGGCGGTTCGACCTCGACGTGCACCGCGACCTGGCCGGTCTTCGCGTTGATGCCGTACAGCGTGTGCGCGCCGCCGTTCGACTCGGCCAGCGCGAACACCAGGCCGGTCGCCGGGTCGTAGACCATCGTGCCGGTGATGCCGAGCGGATCGATGTTGCCGCACTGCAACCCCGGCTTCGGCTGGGGATCTGCGACATGCGCCGACCACAGCACGGCACCACTGTCCGCCTTGAGTGCGTAGACGGTGTCGTTCTCGGTCGCGGCCAGGACGGTGTCGCCGACGACGAGCGGCTGCCCGTAGACCGTGCCGTCCAGGGCGGCGTGCCAGGCCGGGGTCAACGTGCCGAGGGGCTCGACCGCCCCGACCCCGGTGCGCGCGTTGTCGTGGTGATACGTGGTCCAGTCGGTGTTCGTGCCGGCCGGCAACGACGGGACCGGCGGATCCGGTGTCGTCACGGTCGATGTTCGTGGCGGCGCGGCCGTCGGTGTCGGCGTGGCACCACACGCGGCAAGTAGCGTGGCCGCCAGCGCGAACGCACCGGCGGCCACGATGGGCGCATATCGAGAACCCAACCGATTCACATGCGCTATTCTGCTCTCATGAGCACGGTGCGCCTGCTCCTTACCGAGCCGCGCTGACTTACGAGACCATTACGTCTCCTCAGCGCGGCAGCCCCTCATGGCCTCCATCGGCCTGAGGGGTTTTCTGTTGTCCGGGGCAGGTAGCTGATCAGGAGGATTCCGGCGATGACCGACGTCGACGCGAGTGCCAACCCGACCGACGTGGTACCGGCCTACCGGTACACGGCGGCACTGGCCGGCGAGATCGAACGGCGCTGGCAGCAGTACTGGACCGAGCACGGCACGTTCCACGCGCCCAACCCGGTCGGCCCGCTGGAAGCCCGACCGCTGCCCGACGACAAGCTGTTCGTGCAGGACATGTTCCCGTACCCCTCCGGCGAGGGCCTGCACGTCGGACACCCGCTGGGCTTCATCGCGACCGACGTGTTCGCCAGGTACCACCGGATGAACGGCCGGAACGTCCTGCACACCATGGGTTTCGACAGTTTCGGCCTGCCGGCCGAGCAGTACGCCGTGACCACCGGCCAGCACCCCCGCAAGACCACCGAGGACAACATCCAGCGGTACCTGTCGCAGATCCGCCGGCTGGGCCTGGGGCACGACGAGCGCAGGCGCATCGCCACCACCGACATCGAGTACTACCGCTGGACACAGTGGATCTTCCTGCGCATCTACGACTCCTGGTTCGACCCGGCAGTGCGCAAGGCCCGCCCGATCGCCGAGCTGATCGGCGAGTTCGCCGACGGGACGCGGCCGACGCCGGACGGCCGGCCATGGTCGGCGTACACCGACGTCGAGCGACGCCAGGTCGTCGACGGCCATCGGCTGGTGTACCTGTCGGACGCGCCGGTGAACTGGTGTCCCGGCCTGGGCACGGTGCTGGCCAACGAGGAGGTCACCGCGGACGGCCGCAGTGACCGCGGCAATTTCCCGGTGTTCCGGAAGAACCTGCGCCAGTGGATGATGCGGATCACCGCGTACGCCGACCGCCTGGTCGACGACCTGGACCTGCTGGACTGGCCCGAGAAGGTCAAGACCATGCAGCGCAACTGGATCGGCCGCTCGCACGGCGCCCGCATCCGGTTCGCCGTCGGTACGGAGGAGATCGAGGTCTTCACGACGCGGCCGGACACGGTGTTCGGCGCGACCTACATGGTCCTGGCGCCGGAACACCCGCTGGTCGACCAGCTGATCACGTCGGCGTGGCCGGCCGACGTCGACCCGCGCTGGACCGGCGGCGCCGACACACCGGCCGACGCGGTCGCCGCGTACCGCCGGGCCGCGTCGCTGAAGTCCGAGCTGGACCGGCAGGAGAACAAGGACAAGACCGGCGTCTTCACCGGCGTCCACGCGACGAACCCGGCGACCGGCAAGCAGATCCCGGTGTTCATCGCCGACTACGTGCTGACCGGCTACGGCACCGGCGCGATCATGGCGGTGCCCGGCCAGGACCAGCGCGACTGGGACTTCGCGGTCGAGTTCGGCCTGCCGATCGTCCGGACGGTCACGCCGACCGACGGCTTCGACGGCGAGGCGTTCACCGGCGACGGACCCGCGATGAATTCCGGGTTCCTGGACGGCATGGACGTCGGCGACGCCAAGAAGGCGATCATCGCGTGGCTGGAGGAACACGACCGCGGCGAGGGCACCGTGCAGTACAAACTGCGCGACTGGCTGTTCGCGCGGCAGCGCTACTGGGGCGAGCCGTTCCCGATCGTCTACGACGAGACCGGCATGCCGATCCCGCTGCCGCCGTCGCAGCTGCCGGTCGAGCTGCCCGAGATCGCCGACTACTCCCCAACCACCTTCGACCCGGACGACGCGGATTCCATGCCCTCGCCGCCGCTGGCGAAGGCGACGGACTGGGTCACGGTCGAACTGGACCTGGGCGACGGGCCGAAGACCTATCGCCGAGACGTCAATGTGATGCCGCAGTGGGCCGGTTCCTGCTGGTACCAGCTGCGCTACATCGACCCGACGAACGACGAGACGTTCTGCGCGCCGGAGAACGAGCGCTACTGGATGGGCCCACGCCCGGCCGAACACGGCACTTCGGATCCAGGCGGCCTGGACCTGTACATCGGCGGTGTGGAACACGCGGTCCTGCACCTGCTGTACTCGCGGTTCTGGCAGAAGGTGCTGTACGACCGCGGTGACGTCACGGCCGTCGAGCCGTACCGCCGCCTGTTCAACCAGGGCTACATCCAGGCATACGCGTACACCGACGAACGCGGCGTCTACGTGCCGGCCGATGAAGTGTCCGAAGTAGACGGACGTTTCTACTACGACGGCCGCGAGGTCAACCGCGAGTACGGCAAGATGGGCAAGAGCCTGCGCAACTCGGTGGCCCCCGACGAGATGTGTTCTCGGTATGGTGCCGACACCCTGCGGCTGTACGAGATGTCCATGGGCCCACTGGACGTGTCACGCCCATGGGCGACGAAGGACGTCGTCGGCGCGCAGCGTTTCCTGCAGCGGCTGTGGCGCAACGTGATCGACGAGGCGTCCGGTTCCCCTCGAATCACTGATGCGGAACCGACCGAGGCCGACCTGCGAGCCCTGCACAAGGCGATCGCCGGGGTCCACGAGGACTACGCGGCCATGCGCTTCAACACGGCCGGCGCGAAACTGATCGAACTGAACAACCACGTGACGAAGGTGTATGCGGCGGGGGTTGGCACGCCGCGGGCGCTGGCCGTGCCGCTGGTGCAGATGCTGGGTCCGCTGGCGCCGCACATCGCGGACGAGCTGTGGTCTCGGCTGGGTGGGACGTCGTCGCTGGCCCACGGTCCGTTCCCGGTAGCGGACGAGCGTTATCTGGTGGAGGACACGGTCGAATATCCCATTCAGGTCAATGGGAAGGTCCGGTCGCGTGTCGTCGTGCCGGCGGCGGCCGGGCAGGACGATGTGCGGGCTGCGGCGCTGGCTGACGAGAAGATCGTGGCGCTGACTGGCGGTGGGGAGCCGAAGAAGGTCGTTGTGGTGCCGGGGCGGCTGGTCAACGTCGTGCTGTGAGGTCGTGTTGGCTGGTCCGGTTTGATCAACCGGACCAGCCGGCGCCGTACGTGTCGTGTGTTGGTCCGTAGCCATGCTGGGGCGGCTTCGTGTCGTCGCTGGCTGCCGAGTTGCTCGTCTGTTGGCCCGCGATCGTTGCGCGCTTTCCACGTGGGCGTTTGGCGTCGCCCTTTGGCTCGGCGTTCAGCATCGGCGTCCGTGGATCGCTCGAGCTATCCGCACTTGACTGTGCCTGTGGCCTGCTCGTGCCTTCCGCGTCTGTCGATCGCTCGAACTATCTCGGAGCTTCCATGCGTCGGTACCTGGCCCACGCGTTTCGTGTCGGCTCGTCGTTCGGAGATGACCTGCGAGTTGGCTACGACCGCGATTGCCTACACCTGTCCTGTGCTGCTCGGTGTCGGGTGACCCGTCTGTTGGCCCATGACCATGGCTGCGGTTTCCTGCCCCTGCCCAGCGCTTCCGTGTCGGGCCGTTGTTCGCGCGATCCGCGAGTTGGCCATGGCCGCGCCGGCCCCGCCAAGCCACTGCGCGTGGTGCGGCCGACGCCTGCCAACGACGCCACATCGGACGAATCGGCCGGCCCCACTGCTGCTTGCGTTTCTCTGTTGGCTCGTCGTTCGGGCCACCCGCGAGTTTGTTGGCAGCCGCTCCGCATGTTGCCCGGCGACCCCTGGCGTGCCCGCGCCTTCCGCTCTGCCTCGACCCCGCGTGCCCACGCGGCTGCTCTGCCTCCACCCCGGGTGCCCACGCGGCTGCCGTGCTCCGACCCGCGCGGCTGCTCTGCCTCGACCGCTGTTGTGTCCGCGCTCCTGCTGTGCCCGCGACCTCGGCTTGCCCGCGCCTCAGCCTGGCCCGCATCCCCATGAGCCCGCGCTTCCGTGCCCGTTCATCGTGGGCCACATGCGAGTTATCCGGCTCTTCTGACGTATCTGTGGGTAGTTCGGCGCGCCGGAACGGGCGCACGCCGTTGACCTGCCTAGGTTCTGGCTTGTCGAAGGTCAGACCTGGTACGGCAGGAGAACG
>Ga0070714_100001065_pt1 | contig 19615 bp, 14 predicted proteins | sample LARL83metaG_FD_65450 | JGI IMG/M metagenome (GOLD analysis project Ga0070714, IMG submission 65450) | Corn, switchgrass and miscanthus rhizosphere microbial communities from Kellogg Biological Station, Michigan, USA - LAR L8-3 metaG | ecosystem: Host-associated > Plants > Roots > Rhizosphere ... | reverse complement strand
TGGTAGGCCGCCCGCAGCTCGACGCCGAGCACGGCGGCGTTGCGCGCCTGCCGGTGGGCCCGGGTGAACAGCTCTATGGCGTCCTCGATCTGCCCGTCACCCTCGCTCAGCTGGCCCAGCGTGACCAGTGCGTCGGCCTCCACCCACGGGGCGCCCGCGGCGCGGGCGGCCTCCAGGGCCAGCTCGGCCCGGGACCTGGCCGGTCCCTCGTCCTTCATCGACAGCAGCGCCCGCGCGTGGGTGGCCAGGGCCCTGGCCCGTTCCCAGCGTGGCGGCTGCTCGGGCAGGGCGTCGACCGCCGCTTCGGCCGCGGCGATGGCCGCGTCGTCCTCGTCGACGTCGAGCAGGAAATACGAGAGCCGCTCGCTGGCCCGGCAGAACAGCACCGGGTCGGCCGAGCTCGCCTCGCCGAGGAAGCCGATCAGGCGGCGCAGCAGCTGCACGGCCCGGGCGATGTCACCGTCGTCGGCCGCGGTGAGTGCGGACCTGAACGCGAGCTTGCCCCGGCTCATCCCGCTCAGCTTCTCCGGGTCGGGGATCCGCTCCCACAGCGAGAGCGCCCGGTCGTAGTGCCGGTGCGCTTCGGCCGGTGCGGCCAGCCGCTCGGCCTCCCGGCCGGCCGACACCGAGGCCGCGAACGCCCCGGGGATGTCGTGGCTGGCCAGGCTGTGGTGAGCCAGCTCGGCCGCGGTTCCCGGGATCTCGGCCAGCCTGCGCTCGTCGTTGAGCAGCTCGGCCAGCCGGCCGTGCAGCCGGGTCCGCTCGCCGGGCAGCAGGTCGGCGTAGATGGCCTCGCGCAGCAGCGCGTGCCGGAACGAGTACCCCTGCTCGCCGTCGGGCACCAGCACCTGGTGCGCGACCGCCTCCCTGACCGCGTCGTCGTATTCGGGCTCGGCCAGCCCGGACGCCTGCCGGGCTAGCTCGTCGTCCACCCGGCGGCCGGTGACCGCCGCCGCCCGCAGCACCTGCTGGGCGGCGGGCGACAGCCGCTCGGTCCTGGCCAGCAGCAGATCGGCGAGCCCGGCCGGCAGCCCGCTGCCCGACGACGACGCCGCGAGCAGCTCCTCCGCGTAGTAGGCGTTCCCCTCGGCCCGGGTGATCAGGCTGTCGAGCACGGCGGCGTCCAGCGGCCGGCCGGACAGCGACGTCAGGTGCTCGGCCATGGCCGAGGGGCCCAGCGGGTCGAGCGCGATCGTGGTGACGTTGGGCAGCCGGGTCAGCTCGGCCACCACCGGGCGCAGCGGGTGCCTGCGGTGCATGTCATCGGTGCGGTAGGTGACCACGATCGCGAGCCGCTCGCGGTGCAGCGCCCGGCTCAGGAACGTGACCAGGTCCCGGGTGGAGCGGTCGGCCCAGTGCAGGTCCTCGAGGACGAGCAGGACCGGGCTGGCCTCAGCCAGCTCGGAGAGCATGCCGAGCACGGCGCCGAACAGCTGCTGCTGGGCCAGGCCGGGCATGTCCCCGCCGGGCGGCCTGCCGCCGTCGACGTCGGGCAGCAGCTGGGACAGCACCGGCCGGGACGCCAGCGCTTCCAGCAGCGGGCCGGCGGCCAGCGCCCCGGCCGCCGCGTCGCGCAGCGCGTCGGCGAGGGGCAGGTAGGGCACGGTGTCCGCCAGCTCCGCGCAGCGCCCGGTCAGCACGGCGTAGCCGGTGGCCCTGGCCGCGACCGACAGCTCGGTGACCAGACGTGTCTTACCCACCCCCGCGTCCCCGCTGACGAGGGCGACCATGGGCCGGCCCGCCGCCGCCTCGCCCAGCAGGGTCAGCAGGCGGTCGAGCTCGACCTCCCGGCCGACCATCCGTCCTTGCGAAACCTCGGGCATATGTCAATTATCTCAGGCGGTTGAGACATCCGTGGTTCATGACCTCAGCCGCCCCGGCCGACCGCCGGGGCGGTGGGAAGGGCCGGGGTCAGCCGCTGGTCGATCCACTCCAGCGACTGCGGGAGCTGGCGGTTCCAGGTGCGGTAGTTGTGCCCGCCCTGGGCCACGATCAGCGAGTAGCCCTGCATCGGCGGGCGGATCAGCCGCATGAAGGCCAGCGTGCCCGGGAGGTCCTTCTCGCCCTCCCGGCTGGAGGTCACCAGCACCGCGACCGGCGGGGCAGGCAGGTGCGTGAGCCGCCAGTTCAGGTTGTTCTCGTTCTGGTAGGCGCGGCTGCCCCCGTAAAGGTTTCCCGTGGTGCTGTCCTTGATCGCGGTGTAGTAGCCGGCCATCGACACCGCCGCTGAGAACTGGTCCGGGTCCATCATGGCCAGCTTGGCGGCACAGTAGCCGCCGGTGGAGTAGCCGAGGACGGCCCAGCCGTGGCGGCCGCTTTCCACCCGGAACGTCCGCTCCACCGCCAGCGGCACGTCCACGGAGAGGAAGGTCTGCGCCTGCGGGCCCCCCGGCACGTTGGTGCACTCGGTGTCGCGGGGCAGCGCCACGGACACGTTCATCATCACGTAGACGGCCGGGCCGATCCTCCCCTGGTTGACCAGGCGGGCCGCGGTGGCGGGCACCCCGAGCCGCTTCACGATGCTCCACGGGTCGTTCGGGTACCCGGTCAGCGCCAGCACGACAGGGAACCTGGTCCTGGCGAAGGCCTTCTGGAAGTACTGCGGCGGCAGGTAGACGTAGTTGGCCTGGCTGGAGATCCCGGTGTGCTCACCGCGCACCGTGACCTGGAGCACCTCGCCCACGGACCGGGCCGCGCGGCCCACGTTGCCGCCGATGGCCGCGCCGGGCGCCACGCCGGGCCCGGCTGGCCCGTAAGTATGCGGCGGCTTGGACGCGGGCGCCCCGTTGGCCGCCTCCGGCAGGGATGACCGGCCGGGCGCCGGGCCGAGATCGGTCCCCGTGATCGTGATGGGCCTCGACGAGGCGACGGTCCCGATCGCGGCGGCGGGCGGGGGCGTGCTGTTGCCGACCAGCGCGGACCAGGAGTCGAAGAACGAGAAGTACCCGTTGACGTACGTCAGCAGCGCGGCGATCACCAGCAGCTGGCTGCCGGCGATCAGGCCGAGCCTGGCCGCGATCACGGCGGCCCGCTGGCGGGCGAACCGCGGCCAGAGCCAGACCGTGGCGGCGACCGAGCCGACCGCGGCGACGGTCATCAGCGCGATGAACAGGGGGCTGGTGGGTCCCATGGCCTCAGCTCCGCAGCGCCTGGTGGGGGTCAACCGCGCCGCCGACCCAGTCCAGGACGCGGGTCATCGGCCAGTTGCCCGTGGTCAGCCCGATCTGGCCGGCGCGCATCGGCGGGCGGGCCTGGGCCAGGTAGGGCTGCGCCCGGCCCGGGCCGGTGAACAGCACGGAGATCGGCTGCATGGGCTGATGCCGCAGCAGCCAGGCCAGGTTGTCCTGGGTGCGGATCTCGGGGCTGCCGCCCGAGGCGTCGGGCCCCGGCGGCACGGTGTACCCGCCGGGCGGCACCGCCGCCGCGGAGAACGTGGCCGAGTTGGTCATCGCGAGCTGCAGCGCACAGTATCCCCCGGAGGAATCCCCGATCAGCGCCCACCGGCGCGACGCAGGCGCCAGCACAGGATAGGCGGAGCTCATGGCCTGCGGCAGATCCTCGGTGACGAACAGCGCCGCCTGCGGCCCGCCCGGGACGTCCAGGCAGCCCTGGTCGTCCTGGCCGATGTGCGCCGGCAGCACGACCAGGATGAGCGGAGGGAGTTGCCCGGTGTCCATCTGCCGGGCGGCCGTGGCCGCGAGCCGGCTCGCGCTGTACTCGTCACCGGACCGGCTGGCCTGATCGGAGATCGCGACCGCGACGGGCAGCCGCCGGCCCGACGTTCCCCGGTAGCCGGCGGGCAGGTAGACATAGCCGGGCACGGTGAGCCCGGACAGCTGGCCGTGGAACCGCACCGTCTCCAGCAGCCCGCCGGCCGCGGTGGGCCGGCCGGGCACCGCGACCGCGGTGCGGCCCGCCACGGTGACCGGCGGGGCGGCCTGGATGCTGCCGTTCTGGCCGGTGTCGTACCGGCCGGCGATGACCGCCCCGCCGCCGGACTGCGTCCCGAACAGGTCGGACCACGACGCGTAGAACTCGGCCGACCGGTTGACGGCCACGAAGATCAGGCCGAGCACGCTCACCTGCAGCGCGAGCAGTGCGCCGATCCGCATGAGCACCGGCCGGATGCCCCGGGCGGCGAGCCTGGGCCACCACCACAGGACGGCGGCCAGCAGCACCCCTGTGGTCACCGCCAGAACCGCTAACAAGGCAGGGCTGGTCAGTCCCACCCTGCTGCCCCCGCACGCTCCCTCACCTGAACCAAACCCCCGTGACGAACTGACAGACTCCCCGGCGAGCATGAACGCCCGGTACTAAGACGCGCAGCGGGCCGCGCCTGTTCCCCGCACCGGCCGCTACCAGCCGAAACCCACCCACAAGAATACTGCGGCGGCCGCCATATCCCGGCTTTGCTGGGGTGGGGTCCCCAAGGGCGCGGCCGGCCTGGCGCCCCTAGGAGCGCAGCGGCGAGGGGGTGAACCGCACCGGCATGTGCTTGATCCCGTTGAGGAAGTTCGACCGGAGCCTGCTCACCTCACCGTCGGGCGCGATGTCCGGCATCCGCTCGGTGAGGGTCCGCAGCAGCACCCGGAGTTCCAGCGCGGCGAGGTGCCGGCCCAGGCAGAAGTGCGGGCCGCCGCCGCCGAAACCGACGTGCGGGTTGGGGTCGCGCCCGATGTCGAAGTCCTGCGGGCCGTCGAACACCTCCTCGTCACGGTTGGCGGAGGCGTAGAAGACCACCACCTTGTCGCCCTCGGCGATCGCCTGGCCGCCGAGCTCGGTGTCGCAGATCGCGGTGCGCCGGAACAGGTTCACCGGGCTGACCCAGCGGACGATCTCCTCGGCGGCGGTGGGGATCAGCCCCGGATCGGCCAGCAGCCGCTGCCACTGCCCGGGATGCTCGAAGAACGCGAGCATGCCCCCGGACGCCGCGTTGCGCGTGGTCTCGCTGCCGGCCACGGTCAGCAGCAGGAAGAACAGGTTGAACTCGTCGGTGGTCAGCACCTCGCCCGCGTCATCCGGCTGCAGCAGCCGGGTCACGATGTCGTCGGCGGGCTCCTGCCTGCGGCGCTGCGCGAGCCGGTCGGCGTAGCCGTAGATCTCCGCCGCGGCCTGCAGCCCCTCCTCCGGCGCGGACCTGAACTCGGGGTCGTCGAAGCCCACCATCTTGTTGGACAGCTCGAAGATCCAGCCGCGGTCCTCGGGCGGCGCACCCACGAGCTCGCAGATGACGTGCAGCGGCAGCGGCGCGGCGATGTCGGTGACGAAGTCGGCCTGGCCGCGCGGCACCACCTCGTCGATCAGCGTGTCGCAGATCTCCCTGATGTGCTTCTCCAGCCTGCCGATCATCCGCGGCGTGAACCCGCGGTTCACGAAGCTGCGCTGCCGGGTGTGCTGCGGCGGGTCCATGTTGAGCATCATCAGCCGCTGCATCTCGATCTCCGCCTCGGCCGGCTCGGCGAACAGCACGAGCCGCCGGTGCGAGGAGAAGATCTCGGGGTGCCGGGAGATGTGCCCGACGTCGGCGTGCCGGGTGACCGCCCAGAACCCGGGCCAGCCCGGGGCGCCGCCGTCGGCGTGCCAGTACACCGGTGCGTGCCGCCGCAGCCAGGTGAACTGGTCATGCGGAGCGCCGCCGCGCCGGTAGGTGTCCGCGTCCACTAAGTTGATCTCGGGATGCATTCCAGTCTCCGTCCGTGGCTGGAACCGACACCCTCGACGATACGAGTAATTTGCAGTCCCGTCCGCACGCGGCCGATGGCGGACGGTGCGAGGAGGAGACCGCACGTGTCTGACCACTCGCCGGGCTCCGGCGACGAAGAGCTGACCACCATCTCCTACCGCGCGGTCGGCATGGGCCTGCCCGTGCTCACCCACTCGGGCGAGCAGTTCGGGATCGTCGAGCACGTCCTCGAGATCCCCGAGCTCGACGTGTTCGACGGGATCGTGGTCTACACCGGAACCGGGCTCGGCGCGGTCCACCCGAAGAACGAGCGGATGGCACGGGCCGAGATGCTGCGGGTCGGGCAGGCGCGGGGCTGGCTGCGCTTCGTGGACGCCGACCAGGTGGCGGCGATCACCCCCGGCTACGTCAAGTGCACGTTCGAGCAGGCCGAGGTGGCCAACCTGCCGGTGCCCGACGGCCCGCCGGTCTTCCATCCCGACATGGACCGGGAGGATGCCGCCGCGGACCGGGCCAGGTTCCACCCGTGGTTCGGCCGCTGGTTCGGCCGCCCGCACTGGGTCCGCAAATAACGGCCGGGCTGCCGGCCGGCGGCTCGCGCTATGATCAGCGGCATGAGCCCAGATTCCCGCCCCGCGCTTGACGGCCTTGAGGACAAGTGGACGCGCCGGTGGGAAGAGGCGCGTGTAGTACAAGTTTGACCGCTCCAAGAGCCGTGGCGACGTCTACGCCATCGACACTCCCCCGCTGACGGCCAGCGGTTACCTGCACCTCGGGCACGCGTTCTCGTACACCCACCCGGACATCTTCGCCCGGTTCTGGCGCATGCGCGGCCGCGAGGTGTTCTACCCGGTCGGCTGGGACGACAACGGGCTGCCGACCGAGCGGCGGGCGCAGAACTACTACGGCGTGCGCTGCGACCCCACGCTCCCTTACGACCCGGGCTTCGTGCCGCCCGAACCCGAGGACGGCGGGGCGCCCCGGGCCAGGGACCCGCGCGCGCAGATCCCGGTGTCCCGGCGCAACTTCATGGAGCTGTGCCGGCGGATGACCGAGCGGGACGAGCGGGCCTACGCGGAGACGTGGAAGCGGCTCGGCCTGTCGGTGGACTGGTCGGTGAGCTACCGGACCATCGAGGACGGCCCGCAGGCCATCTCGCAGCGCGCGTTCCTGCACAACGTGGCCCGCGGCGAGGCCTACCTCGCGGACGGCCCGTCGCTCTGGGACGTGACGTTCGGCACCGCGATCGCGCAGGCCGAGCTCGAGGACCGGGAGATCAGCGGCAGCTACGTCAGGATCGCGTTCCCGCTCGGCGGCGGCGCGCCGGGCCCCGGCGGCGAGATCGTGGTCGCCACCACCCGGCCCGAGCTGCTGCCCGCGTGCGTGGCGCTGGTGGCGCACCCCGACGACGAGCGGTACGCGGGCCTGATCGGCAGCACCGCGCGGACCCCGCTGTTCGGCGCGGGTGTGCCGGTACTCGGGCACCGGCTGGCCGAGCCGGACAAGGGCACCGGGATCGCGATGGTGTGCACGTTCGGCGACACCACGGACGTGACCTGGTGGCGCGAGCTCGGCCTGGACACCCGCCCGGTGATCGGCAAGGACGGCCGGCTGCTGGACGGGCCGCTGCCCTGGCTGACCGGCCCGGCCGCCCAGGACGCCTACGCGCAGCTCGCGGGCGCCCCGGTGAAGGCCGCCCGGGCCCGGATCACCGGCCTGCTGCGCGACGCCGGCGCGCTGCGCGGCGAGCCAGAACCGGTCCGGCACGCGGTGAAGTTCTACGAGAACGGCGAGGTGCCGCTGGAGATCGTGACCACCAGGCAGTGGTACGTGCGCAACGGCGGCCGCGATCCCGCCCTGCGCCAGGCGCTGCTGGACCGCGGCCGCGAGCTGGACTGGCACCCGCCGCACATGCGGGCCAGGTACGAGGACTGGGTGAACGGCCTGGCCGGCGACTGGCTGATCAGCCGGCAGCGGTACTCGGGCGTGCCGATCCCGGTGTGGTACCCGCTGGGCGCCGACGGCGCGCCGCGCTACGACGACCCGATCCTGCCCGCCGAGGACACGCTGCCGGCCGACCCGGCCGCAGAACCGCCGCCCGGTTACGACGAGAGCCAGCGCGGCCAGCCGGGCGGGTTCACCGGGGACCTCGACGTGATGGACACCTGGGCCACGTCGTCGCTCACCCCGCAGATCGCGGGCGGCTGGGGCACCGACGAGGACCTGCTCCGCCGGGTGACCCCGATGGACCTGCGGCCGCAGGCGCACGAGATCATCAGGACCTGGCTGTTCTACACGATGCTGCGCTCGCACACCGAGTTCGGCCAGCTGCCGTGGGCGCACGTGGCGATCTCGGGCTGGATCCTCGACCCGGACCGCAAGAAGATGTCCAAGTCCAAGGGCAACGTGACCACGCCCAGCCAGGTGCTCACCGAATTCGGCACCGACGCGGTGCGGTACTGGGCGGGCAGTGCCCGCCTGGGCGTGGACACCGCCTACGACCCTGGCCAGCTCAAGATCGGCAGACGGCTGGCGGTCAAGATCCTGAACGCTACCCGTTTCGTCCTCGGTATCGCGCCACCCGATGGAGAGGCACGGGTCAGCGAGCCGCTGGACCGGGCCATGCTGGGCAGGCTGGCCGGGCTCGTGGAGCAGTGCACCGCGGCGCTCGAGGCGTACGACAACGCGCTGGCCCTGCAGCTGACCGAGCGGTTCTTCTGGTGGTTCTGCGACGACTACCTGGAGCTGGTCAAGGCGCGGGCCTACGGCGACAGCGGGCCGGCCGCCGCCGGTTCTGCGATCGCCGCGCTGCGGCTGGCGCTGTCGGTGCAGCTGCGGCTGTTCGCCCCGTTCCTGCCGTTCGTGACCGAGGAAGTGTGGTCGTGGGACCACGACGGCTCCATCCACCGAGCGGAGTGGCCGGAGCCGGAACCGCTCCGTGCCCTGGCCGGACGCGCCGGCGAGGGGCTGCTCGACGCCGCGTCGGGCGCGATCGGCTCGATCCGCAAGGCCAAGTCCCAGGCCCGGCTGCCCATGCGGGCCGCCGCGCGGAGGCTGGTGGTGACCGCGCCCGAGACGGGCCTGGCCGCCCTGTCCGAGGTGCTCGGCGACGTGCGCGCGGCCGGGGTGGTGGCGGACGTGGAACTGCGGCCCGCGCCGGGTGGCGAGCCGGTGTACGAGGTCGCGATCTGAACCGGGCCGGCGGGTAATCTCACCGGTATGGACCAGGTTCAGCGCACGGACGAGGAATGGAAGCAGCGGCTCACGCCCGAGGAGTACCACGTGCTCCGCGAGGCGGGCACCGAGGCGCCGTTCACCGGGGAGTACACCGACAGCAAGACCGAGGGGGTCTACCGCTGCCGGGCCTGCGGGGCGGAGCTGTTCCGGTCGGACGCCAAGTTCGATTCCCACTGTGGCTGGCCCAGCTTCTACCAGCCGACCGAGGATGACGCGGTAATCCTGCTCGAGGACCGCTCGCTCGGCCGGGTCCGCACCGAGGTCCGGTGCGCGGCCTGCAACTCGCACCTGGGCCACGTGTTCGAGGGTGAGGGCTACGAGGTGCCCACCGACCAGCGGTGGTGCATCAACTCGGTGTCGCTGACCCTCGAGCCGGCGCGGGAGCGGTGACCGGCGCGCCGGGGGCTGCTGCCCGCCCGTGAGCTGCTCACCAGCACCGGCGTGGCCCGCAAGCCCTGACGGCGGTCGCGGCTGACCCGGGCGAGTCAGCCGCGACCGCAGCGTTCAGGATCCTGCTCTTGAATTATCCGCTGACGACCTCACCGGTGGTCGGGTTGAGGATCAGCGGGCGGAATTGCGGCCTGACGTGGAAGTCGAGCAGGCCGCGGGGGCCGTCCAGGCTGCCGGCGAGCACGTCGAACGAGCCGTGCCCGATGCGCTCGCCCTTCAGCCAGTTGTCCTCGATGAAGCTGACCACCGAGGCCTGGTCAGTCACCTTGTGGCTGACGTAGTTGTCGCGGGTGTACGGGGAGATCACCAGGAGCGGCAGCCGCGGGCCGTACCCGCACCGGTCCTGGGTGTCGCCGAGCCTGACCGGCGTGGAGGTGCACACCGGCTGGTCGGTCGTGGGGTCGTTCGAGCCGTTGACCCGCGGCGAGTTCACGTGGTCGTACCAGCCGTCGGAGTCGTCGTAGGTGATCACGATCGCGGTGGACTTCCAGTACTTCGACGCCTCGATCTGGTTAACCGTGTTGACGATGAAGTCCTGCTCGTCCAGCGGGTCGGAGTAGCCCGGGTGCGCGTCCTGGTACTCGGCCGCCTTGAGGTAGCTCACCGACGGCATGTTGCCGTCCTTGAGCGTCTCGTAGAAGTCGGACAGGTCGTACTCGTGGTTGGCCTGGTCCGTGCGCCCGATCGCCGCCTCGGAGCTCGGCGGCAGGTGGTTGGGGTTGGCCGTGGACTTGTAGTACTCGAACGGGTTGTGGTGCGGGGAGTAGTCCGCGACCGCGTTGCCGCCGATGTTGTTGTGGGTGGCGCCGCAGACCGGGAACCCCGCGGCGTTGGTGCTGGTCGGGGCGAACCCGCCCTGGAACCAGCCCCAGGTGATGCGGCGGGCGTTGAGCAGGTCGCCGATGTTCTGGCCGGTGGCCACGCCGACCGGGTTGGTCGAGGTGTGGCTGGCGTCGGAGCAGCCGTCGAAGGCCGGGTCGAGGTCACCGTAGATGGTGCCCAGGCCGTTGCTGTTCAGCGTGCTCACGCTGCCCGGGTCGGGCACCTTGGCCCCGGTGATCGGGTCGGAGCTCGGGCTGACCGCGTAGCCGTCGCCGTCGCTGCCGGAGATCACGTTGAGCGCGCCCGGCGTGGACGGGCCGAAGTTCGTGTCGTAGTTGTTGTCGCTCATCGCGTAGTTCTGCGCGTAGTTCCACAGCGCGGTGACCGTGTTGCCGTCGTAGTAGTCCATGACCAGGCCGGGCTGGCCGAACAGGATCGGCTGGCCGGTGCACGTGTCGGCGTTGGTGAACTGGACGAACTTGTCCATCTTGCCGTTGTCGAAGGCCTGCTGCTCGGCCGTGTAGCCGTGGTTCTGGTCGCAGGTCAGCGCCTCGGAGTGGGTCAGCCGCAGCGGGTTGAAGCTGTTCGGGTTGTGGTTCAGCAGCTGCGGCGTGAGGCCGTTGACCTTCGGCGTGCCCTTCTTGGCGTGGAACGTGGAGCCGTCGGTGTTGGCGGCGTTCGGGTACGTGCCGAAGTAGTGGTCGAACGACTCGTTCTCGTCGAACAGCACGACCAGGTGCTTGATCGGGGTCGCGGTGTGCGGCGTCAGGTACGCACTGGCCGACACGGTCGCCGGGACGGAGACCGTGCTCGCGGACTGGGGCTTGCCGGAGCTGGCCAGCGACACTGTGCTGACGGTCAGTGCGGCGCCCACGGCAAGCACCGAGACCAGGATCGCGTAGTGCCTGGCCCGGATGCGCCTGCCACGGTGCTCGGCCGGGCCGCTGGCCGGACCGCGCTGTGGGGCATCGCCCATCTGTCACCCTCCTGTCGGTTAATGGGACTGAGCAAGCCGACGGGGCCCGCCGGCACAGAGGGCAGCGCGGCGCCGCGCTGCCCACGACGAAGACTGGCCGCGGCGAGCGGCCAGCAAGCGCCCGGAAGCTGAGCAGCAGGCGAACAGGCCGGCAACAACCGGCGTCGCCTGGGTTCTGGCCGGGGCGGTGCTCGGGGCGACCGGGCGGGTCATGCCAGCATCCCCCGCCCGTAGTAGTCCCCGGGGCCGGACACGCCGGGCAGGGCGAAGAAGTAGCCGCCGCCGAACGGGCTGATGTAGTCCACCAGCGGCTCACCGATGAGCCTGGTCTGCACGGTCTCGAACTGGCGCTTGATGTCCTGCTGGTAGCACGTGAAGATCAGGCCCATGTCGAGGTCGCCCACCTCGTCCACGCCGCGGTCGTAGTTGTGCGCCCGGCGCAGGATGCGGCTGTCCGCGGTCTGCCGGGTGCGCGGGTTGGCCAGCCGGATGTGCGCGGTCAGCGGGATCACCGCGCCCTCCGGGTCCTGGGCGTAGTCCGGCACGGCGAACAGGCGGCTGCCGTCGAGCGGGCAGCCGGTGGCCCGGCGGCGGCCGATCATGTTCTCCTGCTCGGTGATGTCGACGCGGTCCCAGAACTCGACGAACATCCGGATCAGCCTGATCACCTGGTAGCTGCCGGCCGCGGTCCAGGACGGCTCGCCCGGGGTGCCCGGCCGGACCCAGACCACGCGGTTCATCTCGGCGGCGTCGCGCGCGTCGGGGTTGGCGATCCCGTCCATGAACCCCAGCATGTTGCGCGGCACGGTGCCGGCCGGGCGCGCCGGGCTGGCGAAGCCGTCGATGCGCCAGAGCACCTGCAGGCCGCCGCGGGTGTGGCGGGCGATGTCCCTGAGCGCGTGCAGGACCGTGTCGGTGTGGCCCGCGGACAGCTGCAGGCTCAGGTCGCCGCCGGTCTGCGCCGGGTCCAGGTCGTCGTCGGGGAACGTCCGCATCGCGGTGAGCCCGGCGGGCCGGCGGCCGGCCAGGCCGTAGCGGCCGTCGAACAGCGAGGCGCCGACGCCGACGGTGACGGTCAGGCCGTCCGGCGCCACGGTCGGCCCGAGCACGCCGGAGTCGGACGGCGGCGCGCCGATCCCCACCGGCGGCGGGGTGCCGCCCGCGGTCAGGAACCTGGCCCGGTCGGTCAGCGTGCGCAGCAGCTCGGTCAGCTCAGCCCGGCCGTCCGCGGTGACGGTGAACGACACGACCGCGGTCTGCCGCTGCGGCTGGGGCAGGATGCCCGCCTGGTGGCGGCCGTGGAAGGGCACGGCCGGCAGGCGGCCGGTCTCCGCGGCGAGCGCCGCGGCCTGGGCCTCAGGTTCGGGCCGGGAGGCCCGGTAGGCGTAACCGGCCGCCGCTCCCCCGGCGGCGGCGCCCGCGAGGCCCGCGCCCAGCGCGCCGCGCAGGAACGCCCGGCGCCGGGGCGCTTCCTGGGGCTGCTCTGGCTCGCCCATCAGGTCCGCCTCGGCTCGGTGATCACCGCGATCGGTGCCAGCTCCTGCAGCGCCTGGCTGGCAGCCGCGTCGATCTGCTGCCGTGACGTGACGGCGAGCTTGCTGACCGGCGTCCAGGTGCCGCCCGCGGACCGCTGCGCGCTGATCAGGTTCTGCAGCCGGTTCAGCCAGAAGCCGACCGACGGCAGGCCCTGGTAGCGGGCCGCCAGCAGCGGGTGCAGGATCTGCAGCAGCTCCCTGGTGCCGGCGATGTTCGCCGCGGTGGTGGCCAGCGTGGTCCCGCTGCCGTAGTCGTCATGGCCGGTGAGCTGGAACTGCAGGGCGTTCTCCAGGATCTCGTGGGTGCGCAGGCCGATGTCCAGGAGGTCGATCTCCATCTGCGGGAACGCGGCCTGCAGGCCGAGCACGTCGCGGTAGAGGCGGCTGGCGGGCCCGGTGAGCTGGGCGGCGTTCTGGCCGTGCCACAGCCCGTACTCGACGCGGTAGAAACCGGTGAAGCCGGGATCGGTCACGCCGCCGGGCAGGCCGTCGGGACGGCCGTCGATCTTGGTGTCGTAGTCGCCGAACGTGCCGTAGGCGGCGCCCAGCCGCTCGTAGGTCAGGTGCGCGGGCAGCCACGCCGCGCGCGCCGCGGCCAGGCGGCCGGCCTTGATGTCGGCCGCCAGCACCCGGGTCTGGCTGGCCAGCACCTTGAGGCCGGCGGTGACGTACGCGTGGTACTCGTGGGCGGGCGTGATCAGGTCGGCGCTGGTGACCGGCAGGATGGCCGGGTCACCGCGGACGTGCCCGCGGATCCTGACCACCGGCCCGGTGATGGGGTCAACGTCCTCGATCAGGCACCGGAACGCGTACTTGCCTGATCCCACGTCGACGCGCATGGGCTGGGTGGTGCCCGGGCCGAGCGCCTCAACCTCGGCGTAGACCGCGCCGTTAGCCGGGTCGGTGAGATCGACCTCGGCCGCCGCGGTCCCGGAGTTGTGCAGGCGCAGCGTCTGCATCCCCGCCGCCGGGTGCTGCCAGCCCTGGCCGCAGGCACCCGTGGAGACCGTGATCATGTTGCCCGCGGTTCCGCCCGGTGATGACGCCGCGCAGCCCGCCACCAGCCCGGCGGCCAGCGCGCCGGCCGCGAGCCGGGAGGCGCGGTGCGTCAAGGCCGGGAACCGGCGGTGGGGTGCGCAGGCAGCCCGCGTGTCAGCGGCTCCCTGACTAGCAGTCACACGGCGTCCTCAGTGCTGGAAGGCTGGCGCAGAACCCACTACGACACACTAAGGATCGGTGGCCTCGCAATGGAATATGGTCGCGCGATCCGGCGCAACATTAACGCACCGCTTACCCGCCGTTCCCCGCCGCGCCACCCACGGCGGCCGCCCGGCCGCGCGTCTAAGCTCAGCCCATGACCCGGGCGAACGAGGACATCGCGGCGCTGCTCAGGGAGTATTCCGACCTGCTGCTGATCACCGGCGGTGACGCGTTCCGGGCCCGCATCTACGAGCGGGCGGCCCGGGCGGTGGCCGGTCACTCCGCCGATGTCGGGCAGCTGGACGCCGCGGCGCTGCGGCAGATACCCGGCGTGGGCAAGTCGATCGCGGAGAAGATCGCCGAGTACCAGAAGACCGGCACGATCAGGGTTGTGGAGGAGCTGCGCGCGGATATCCCGGCCGGGGTGCGCGAGCTGACCAGGATCCCGGCGCTCGGGCCCAAGCGGGCCATGCAGCTCTACCGCGATCTGCAGATCAGCTCGGTCGATGAGCTCACCGCCGCGATCAAGAACGGCAGGCTGCGCGACCTCAAGGGCTTCGGGCCGAAGAGCGAGGACCGGATCCTGCACGGCATCCAGATCATGGAGCAGGCCGCGCTGCGCGTGCCGCTGAACGTGGCCATGGACACGGCCACGGCCATGGTCGGGGCCATCGGCTCGGTGCCCGGCTGCGTGCGCTGCGCGTACGCGGGCTCGCTGCGCCGGATGCGGGAGACCATCGGTGACGTCGACATCCTGGCCGCGGCGAACGAGGCCAGCGACGCGCCCGCGCTGATGGCCGCGTTCACCGCGCTTCCCGACGTGGACCACGTGATTGCGTCGGGCGACCGGAAGACGTCGGTCCGGACCCGCCGTGGCCTGCAGGTGGACCTGCGGGTGGTGCCGCTGGACGCGTGGGGCGCCGCGCTGCAGTACTTCACCGGCTCCCAGGCGCACAACGTGCGCACCAGGGAGATCGCGGTCCGGATGAAGCTGAAGCTCTCCGAGTACGGCCTGTTCGACGTGGCCTCCGGGGAGCTGATCGTGTCCAGGACCGAGGAGGAGGTGTACCGCAGGCTCGGGATGGGCTGGATGCCGCCGGAACTGCGCGAGGACGCCGGCGAGATCCAGGCCGCGCTCCGCGGCGAGCTGCCGGACCTGGTGACCGGCGACGACATCCGCGGCGACCTGCACACGCACACCGATCTCACCGACGGCGTGGCCTCGCTGGAGGAGATGGTGACCACCGCCGCCGCCCGCGGCTACGCCTACTACGCGGTCACCGACCACGCGCCGGACCTGGTCATGCAGCGGATGACCAGCGAGAAGATGCTCGCGCAGCGGGAGGAGGTCCGCGCGCTCGGCGGCCGGCTCGCGGCGGCGCCCACCCCCATGACCCTGCTGCACGGCACCGAGCTGAACATCGCCCCGGACGGGACCGTGGACTGGCCCGCGGAGTTCCTCGCCGGGTTCGACGTGTGCGTGGCCTCGGTTCACTCGCATTTCGGCCAGCCGCGGGCGGAGATGACCCGCCGGTTCATCGTGGCCTGCGAGAACCCGCACGTGAACATCATCGGGCACCCCACCGCCCGCAAGATCGGCAAGCGCCCGCCGGTCGACGTCGACTTCGCCGAGCTGTTCCGGGCCTGTGCCAGGACCGGCACGGCCCTGGAGGTGAACGCCCACCCCGACCGGCTCGACCTGCCCGCCGATCACATCCGCGCGGCCAGGGACGCCGGGGTCAGGTTCGCCATCGACAGCGACGCGCACTCCACCGGGCACCTCGCCTACCTGCGCTACGGCGTGGGCACCGCGCGCCGCGGCTGGCTCACGGCCGACGATGTGATCAACACCTGGCCGCTGGGCCGGCTGCGGGAGTTCCTCCGCAAGGGCCGGTGACCGCCGGCCCAATTAGCCCAGGTAGGACTGGCTGGCCTGGATGCTCTTGGCCCCGCAGCCGTGCGTACCGGGCAGCCCGAGCCCGTCCTTGGCCAAGGTGTCCTTCGCGCACATGGTCCAGTTCCAGTGGTAGGCGTCGTTGCCGATCCGGAACGAGAACGTGACGGTCAGCTCGAACTCCCCGGGCGCGACCTGCCGTGACGCGGTGACGTGCGGGTGGCCCGCGCCCAGCAGCAGCGTCCTGGGCGACGGGGGTTCCTGGCTCGGCGCCAGGCTGAGGTTGAAGTACGGGTACCACGGCTTGGCCAGCTCGGTGCGCAGGGCCGAGGCCGGGACGAAGACGTGGGAGGGCAGCGACTCCCGGCAGACCGGGCGCCGGCACGTCTGGCCGTCTCCGGACAGCGCGGTCAGCGTCACGTAGACGGTCCGGGTGGGCGACGTGGCCAGCGGGGTGGTCGCGGTGCTGTTCGGGAACAGCTTGACCGTGTACCGCGTGGCCAGGGTGGGAGTGACCCGGAACGAGTACGTCGCGGTCTTGGCCGACGGGTGCAGGATCACCGAGCCGGCCGCGACCGGGGCCTGGCGGTAGGGGAACCGCTGGGCGTAAAGCTGGGCGACCTCGCCGCCGGTGACGCCCTTGATTTCGCCGGAGATCCTGGCGCTGGCCTGGCTGCCGTACCTGTAGACCACGTAGACATCGCCGGACAACGGGGCCAGCGCTGACTTGGCGGCGATCGAGAAGCTCGTGGGCGCGGCCGGGCCGCCGCCGGACAGCGCCGTGGCGACCACGCCGGCCACGGCCAGGATGATGATCGCGGCAGCTGCCGCCACGATGATGCGAACGCGCCGCCGCCGGCCGGGAGCCGCCTGGTCAGCCGGCCCGGGCGGGCCGGAGCCACCGGGCCCGGTTCCGGGCGCAGGCGGCGGGAGGGTCTGCGCGTCCCTGGTGCCCATCCGCGAGATGTCGGACGGCTCCGCGGGCGTCTGGGCGTTCTCGGTCCGCGGATGGCCGGCCGGGATGATTTCGGAGCCGGAGTCATAGGCCGCGAGCCCGAGCGCGCCGCGCAGCGCGTCGGCGAACTCCCGGCAGGTGGCGTACCGGTCGGCCGGCGGCTTGGCCAGCGCCCGGGCCAGCACACCGTCGGCCGCGGCCGGGAGGTCGGGGCGCCGCGACGTCAGCGCCGGCGGCGGCTCGGACACCTGGGCGTACATCAGCGCGGTCGGCTCGTCCCTGGAGAACGGCGGCGCCCCGGTGAGCAGTTCGAACGCCGAGCAGGCCAGGGCGTACTGGTCCGCCCGCCCGTCGGCCGTCTGGCCGCCGATCTGTTCCGGGGCGACGTAGGCCAGCGTGCCCATGAAGTGTCCCGCCTGGGTCAGCATGGCCGAGGACGTCGCGGTCTTGCTCAGCCCGAAGTCTGAGAGATAGACGTGCCCCGGGCGCCCGGGCACCACGTCCACGAGCATGTTCGCCGGCTTCACGTCGCGGTGCAGCAGGCCCTCGGAGTGCGCCGCGTCGAGCGCCGAGGCGACCGGAGAGATGATCGTCGCCACCTGGCCGGGCGGCAGCGGCCCGTCCCGCCGCACCAGCGACCCGGCGTCGCCGCCGCGCACGTAGCGCATGGCGATGAACAGCACGCCGTCCGCCTCGCCCGCCTCGAACACCGGCACGATATGCGGGTCATCCACGGCCGCGGCGGCCCGTGACTCCCTGATAAACCGGTGCCGGAACGATTCGTCGGCCGCCAGCGCGGGGGCCAGGATCTTCAGCGCGACCAGGCGCCCGAGCCGCTCGTCGCGAGCCCGGAACACCACGGCCATCCCGCCCCGGCCGATCTCCTCCTCCAGCCGGTACCCCGCGATCCGCGAGCCCGCCGCGAAGCCGACCCTGAAGCCGGTGTCGCCAACTACGTCGTCGCTCACCTTGCCTCCCCAGCTCGCCAGCCGTCCTGCGTCCCCCCTCCGCTGACGGCGGCGAACCACGAAGACCAGCCGCGACCAGGAAGGATTTTGCTGCGAGAAGATCAAAGTATCCGGATTGGCCCGGCCCGCCGCAACCCTCAGCCGGGGTACCTCCGCTCCTCGGCCCTCGGCCGCAGTACCGCCGCTCCCCCGGCACCCGGCCGGATCACTGACCTGCAATCAACGGTTGCACATTTCTCTCCCGACCTGCTACCTTCGGTTGCAGATAAGGCGGGAGTAGATGCTGATGCCAGATCTCATGATCGACCGGGACGTTCTGATCGAGGCGCCGGTGGAGGTGGTGTGGCGCACCATCACCGATCCCGATCAGATGAGCCAGTGGTTCGCGGACCGGGTGGAGCTCGTCGTGGAACCCGGCGCCCATGGCTACATGGAGTTCGGGGACCAGGGTGGCCCGGTGGTCGTGGAGACGGTCGATCCGCCGACTCGCTTCTCGTTCCGCTGGAACCACCCCCGCGGCGAGGAGCCCGTGACCGGCAACTCGATGCTCGTCGAGTTCACGCTGACGCCCGAGGGCGACGAGCGGACCCGTCTTCGCGTGGTCGAAAGCGGGCACGAGCTGCTCGCCCGGCCCGAAGCGGAGAAACAGCGTTATGCCGACGAGCACCGCGGCGGCTGGGGCGAGTACCTGGATCGCCTGGCCAGCGTGCTGGCGAAGCGCGACCCGGGATGACGACGCAGGCCGACGATGAGCTCTGGTCGGCCATCGGCGACCCGTCTCGTCGCCGGGTGCTCGACCTGCTGGTCAGCCACGGCGAAGTCAGCGCCAGCTGGCTGGCCGGGCGGGTGCCGTTCTCGCGCCAGGCGGTCTCCAAGCACCTGGTCGTGCTCGAACGGGCCAGGCTGATCAGCCGGCGCAAGCAGGGCAGGGAAGTTCTCTACCAGGTGGAAGCTGACCGCCTCGACCAGGCCGCCCGGGCCATGGCCGAACTCGCCACTCAGTGGGACCGGCGGCTCGACGCGATCAAACGCCTCGCCGAAGCCGCGCACGCAGAAAGCAAGCAGAGGAGTCCGTCATGAAGGATGAATCAGCCACCGCGGCCGGGGCCGCCAGCGCTCCGGGCCTGCCCGCGGCCGTTGACCGGGCCGCCTTCCAGGCCGAGCTGGACCAGCTGAGGGTCCGGGAGAAGGCGCACACCCGCGAAGGCGATGCGATCGCCGCGGCCCGGCGGCGCCTGCCCATGGTCGAGGTCAACGCCGGCCTCACGCTGACCGGGCCCCGCGGGCCGCTCACCCTGCTGGACGCGTTCGAAGGGCGCCGGCAGCTCATCGCGTACTACTTCATGTGGTGGGACGGGCACCCCGCGGCCGAGCAGTGCGAGGGCTGCACCTGGGTCACCACCCAGGTCACCGAGCTGTCCTACCTGCACTCCCGAGACATCACCTACGCGGTCTTCTGCCAGGGGCCCTACCGCGAGAGCGCCCGATACCGGGACTTCATGGGCTGGAGCATGCCGTGGTACTCGGCCCACCCCTCCCTCGACACGCTCCTCACCGGGCGCCAGGCCGGCCTGTTCCACCTGGTGTGCTACCTGCGGGACGGCGACCGCGTCTTCGAGACCTACTGGACGACCCGTCGCGGCGCCGAGGTCTTGGACTACAGCTATGCGCTCATGGACCTCACTGTGTACGGGCGTCAGGAGACGTGGGAGGACTCGCCCCCCGGGTGGCCACAGCAATGCACCAACACCCGGACTGCCGGCGGCCCACCCGACTGGCCATCGGTGCCGGAATGGCCGGGCGGCCGGCCCATCGCCCAGTGGCCGCGACTCGCCGCTGGGCGCTCTGACGACCTCACCGCCGGGCCTTGATCTACCCGAGCTGCTCCCGGCCGG
>Ga0070714_100001064_pt1 | contig 19623 bp, 8 predicted proteins | sample LARL83metaG_FD_65450 | JGI IMG/M metagenome (GOLD analysis project Ga0070714, IMG submission 65450) | Corn, switchgrass and miscanthus rhizosphere microbial communities from Kellogg Biological Station, Michigan, USA - LAR L8-3 metaG | ecosystem: Host-associated > Plants > Roots > Rhizosphere ... | reverse complement strand
CCATCTCTGAAATGAACGATTTACCGGAATCCGAGGATTTATTCTAATCGCCATGACCCCATTCTCCGACGCCTACCCCTTCCTCGATACCATAGACATTCCTTCCGACCTTCGGAAACATCCGGTAAGCGATCTTCCGGCAATTTGCGACGATGTGCGCGAATATCTTATCGACACGATCGCCCAGACCGGCGGACATTTCGGCGCCGGCTTAGGAGTCGTCGAGCTTACCGTCGCGCTCCATTACGTGCTGCAAACGCCGAAGGACAAACTCGTGTGGGATGTTGGGCATCAGGCCTATCCTCATAAAATCCTGACCGGCCGAAAAGACCGCCTGCATACCATCCGCAAAACGGACGGCCTCGCGCCGTTCCTCAAGCGCGAGGAGAGTGAGTACGATGTCTTTGGCGCGGGCCATGCTTCGACATCGATCAGTGCCGCGCTCGGCATTGCGGCGGCGAGAGACTTTGCAGGAGAAGATTATAGAGTCGCCGCCGTCATTGGCGATGGCTCGATGACTGGCGGCATTGCCTATGAGGCGCTCAATAATTGCGGAATGCTCAAGAAGAACATTCTCGTCATATTGAACGACAATCAAATGTCCATCGCGCCAAATGTCTGGGCGCTGCATGAGCACTTCAACTCTTTCATTACCAATCCGGCGCTTCGTAAAATAAAAGACCAGGTGTGGGAGAAGCTCGATGGCCACAACCGGCTGCGCTATGCGGGGTCGAAGCTCGTCGATGGAATGAAAGCGGTGATGACGCCCGGTATGATGTTCGAGTCGCTCGGCTTTAAATACTTCGGGCCGGTCGCAGGGCATAACGTCGTGAAGCTCGTCGAGATGCTCGAATTCCTGAAGGGGCAGAGCGGTCCGCTCCTTTTGCACGTTATTACCGAAAAGGGTCACGGCTATGCGCCGGCGGAAGCGCATATTCAGAAATTTCATGCGGCCTCCGGGGCCTTCGATAAGATTACCGGAAAGCCCCTTGTGAAAGACGACGCGCCAGTGGCCGGCGGCCCGGCATCGCTTATTACGCACCCCTCTATTGTCCCGCCCAAGCCGCCAGAATACACCAAAGTTTTTGGAATGGCGATGGTCGAGATCTGCAGGAATAATCCGAAGGTGGTTGGAATCACGGCAGCCATGCCGGATGGCACGGGACTGAATATTCTGCAAAAAGAACTCCCCGCTAAATTTTTCGATGTTGGAATTGCAGAGCAACATGCCGTGACCTTCGCGGCCGGAATGGCGACCGAGGGAATTATTCCTGTTTGCGCGATTTATTCGACGTTCCTCCAGCGCGCGTTCGACCAAATCATTCATGATGTCGCGCTGCAAAAACTGCCGGTCATTTTCGCAATGGATCGCGCGGGCTTGGTCGGCGCTGATGGACCGACCCATCACGGTGCATTCGATCTTTCCTATCTGCGGCTCATTCCAAACATGACGATCATGGTTCCTAAGGATGAGCAGGAGCTGCGGGATATGCTTTATACGGCAACCTTGGAGAGTGGCGAACGGAGAGTGGCAAGTGGCGATGGGGAAGACTTTTCTACTCGCCCCTCACCCCTCGCCACTCGCCACTCGGAAGGCCCCATCGCGATCCGCTACCCCCGCGGTACTGGCATAGGCGTACCGCTGGCGGATGAAGGCTTCCGAAAAATTCCCATCGGCCAGGGCGAGATGCTGCGCGATGGAGAGGATGTGGCGATCGTCGGAGTAGGGCCGTTGCTTTATGAAGCATTGAAAGCCGCCGAGGATTTAGAACGCGAAGGAATTTCCGTTGCGGTTGCGAACGCACGATATGTGAAGCCCTTGGATACCGCGCTGCTCGAAGGACTCGCCGCGCGCTTCAAGTATATCGTTACCCTCGAAGAGAATGTCGTTGCCGGAGGGTTTGGCAGTGCCGTTAGTGAGTTTCTGGCTTCGACCAAGTCGGACAAGCTAAAGCATGTCCTACATTTGGGATTGCCCGATCGCTTCATCGAGCATGGCGCGCCCAACGGTCTGCTGGCGGATTGCGGCCTCACCCGCGAAGGGATTCGGGAGCGAGTGCGTGAGTGCGTCCTGACCGTACAAGTTGTGTAGCCGCGACCTTCAGTCACAGTGGCGAAGCCTTATTTTCAGCGTGGCTTAAAAAGCCACGGCTACAAAGCACGGCTACTTGCCTCCGTTAGATTAGTCACTAACCCCAAAAATTTCGATTACTCTCGGACGAGCATCACATTCTTCGTTTCATTCCGAGTCCCATTACCTGCATCGATGTGCAGCATTATTGCGCCATGAATATTAGAAAGCGATTGGGATAGATCGAGGATGTTCTCGCCAGCCCTTCCCGTGCGCGTAAGCCGGAGTAGCTCACGCCCCGCGACATCATAACCCACGATCGAAAGCGAAGCCGCATCGCTCAGCGTGACTTGGAGCGCGCCGCCCGCGGGCATCGGATTCGGAAATGCCGAAGCATTCACGAGGAGTCCCGTCCCATTCGCCAATGGGCCATTCACCGCTGCCGGTGAAATGTAGCGTGGCTGCATATTGTAAAAAAGGGTTACGACCAAGTTTGAAGCGAAGGCGCTCGGGTTCGTATAGGTGAAAATATTCGTATCTTTCAGATCCACGAGCGGCGTCGTGGCTTCGTACTGACTAATCCAAATCCCCTTTACGATGGGAGGTATTTGTGACGGATCCCAAAAAATACTGCCGGGATATTGCTCGAAGGCAGCTCCCATGGAGTAGGTAATGATAAAGGAATCGGTCGCGGGTTTATGTCGGATGTCCACCCGTGTTGCGGAGTCTGGATAGGGTCGCTCAAACCAGAAATCGTTGCCGCCGAAAAAGTTACCTCCCGGATAGTCGGCGTCCTCTCCAAAAACGGCGTCATATCCGTCGCTTGCTTGCGGATCGTAACCGAATGCGCGGCCCGTAACCGAATCGATGCTGCCGGAAACGGTGTCTCGAAAATGGAGGTCCAAATGGAATTCCGCTCTGCTCGGTTGCGCACTCAGCCGGGCGGAAGGAAGCAGAAAGCCGAAGGAAGCTAAAAGAAGCACGAAAAAAAGCGGGTATCGTTTCATTGGAAAAATGGTCTATATATGCTCAAAGCGGGAGCCGCTTTGCATGATAATTCATGCAACAAGCAGCTCCCGCTTTGAATAACATCTCTCGTGCCCGTTTGTTACAGGCCGAGCTTAGGCGCTATCGCTCCAAGCTCATCGACTGAGTCTGGACGAAATTGCCAGCCTTCAGCGTGTAATAGTAGGTGCCCGAGGGCAGGCCGCGGCCATCGAAGAGTGCCTCATGCTCGCCGGCAGGCACGGTCCCGCTCACCAGCGACTGGACCATCTGGCCAAGCGCATTGTAGACTACGAGCGACACGACCGACTCCTGAGGGAGCGAGTAGTGGATCGTCGAGGTCTGCGGGAATGGATTCGGCGTGCTCGCTTCGAGCGAATAGCCCGAAACGTTCGCGCCAACGCCATCTTGTTTCTCCGCGATTTGCACCTTGGTTACCGTAGGATCGGAGATCGTTACGATGCCATTGTTCGAGGCCGTACCGATAACCTTGCCGTTCATATCCGTGACGGATACCGAACCCGCGAGATTCGTGAAGGTCATCGTGAGCGGGTAGCTCGACGCATGGAGATCGACGACATACGAGGAATGGTTATAGCTCATAATGCCGCTATTCGCATCGAAGCGCGCATCGAAGGAGCGGGAGTTACCCGGCATCTCGAAGCGGTCCTCGGGAATCGTGGTTGTCGCCTGGCCGAAATAAAGGTTCTGCCCGTTGTCTTCCGCATCGCGGACGAAAACATGCGTAAGCTCGCCTTGGAGCGTCTCCCGCGCGGCTACCTTACCGGCTGGCGACGAATTCTGCTTCGTGCCGATTGGCGGCGGTACTGGCGTCGTCAGGTTATAGAACCCGGAGTGATCGACCTTGATGAAGTACCCACGTCCCGGCGTGAAGAAGCTCGTTTGATCATAACCATGCTGCGGCGTGAACTCCCACATCCACGGGGTCGTCCCATCGGTTGTGAGAAGCGCTGGAACCGGTCCACCTGGATTCGGGGTAAATACGAGTGACGTGGCCGGGTCATTCAGATCGCCCGGTCCGCTGGTACCACCGATGGTGTTCCAACCCTGCGAGATCGAAATATTGCTAACCGAATACGATTTTACGCCGGCGACGATGATGTCGGTGCCGATGAAGTCGCCATAGCGAATCATATAGCCGCGGCCAAACTCCAACGTGTTCGCCTGATTCCAGGCGGTGCTGGAGGCATAATCCCATGCGACCTTACCGATCGCATTCGGGAAAATGACGCTCGTCGCCGGGTTCGGCGGAATAACGGGCAGCGAAATCAGCGTCCAGCTATTGAGCTTGAGGAATGTTCCGAGGTTCGCGATCGTCTGCGGCGTGTATTCAATGTAGAAGTGATTGATGCGATGATCGGAGATCGTCACGCACTCCATGCCGTTCTGGTCGAGGGTCGCGTTACGAAGGTCGATGCCTTGTTCGGAGCCGTTCAACGTAAACTTCATCACGATGCGCGCGCCGGGCGGAAAGTCGGCCGGATCGACACAGACCTTCACCGGGTAGCAATTGACATTACCCGGATTGAAGTTCACCTGGTAGAGGATGGTGGTGTCCGTATTTGAGGAACGAATATCGCGTGTCATGCCGGCGAACAGCGGGTCTTGGAAGGCCGGGTCCGCATTCAAATTAAGCGGCACAAAATACGCGATACACTGATCGTTCGCCGAGGCAGAATCTAATTCCAACGTGGTAATGACTTGCTCACCATAGAGAACGTCAAGGGCATCGGTCGCTCCAGCACCGGTGCCGAACGTAATCGTATTCGAGCAGACCGGAGCGCAGCTATTCGTGATATTCAGCCGGACACCCGTACCGCCGGTATTCGGCTCGTTCGGCGAAGCCAGGCGGACAAAACGAACGCGCAGCTTGAATGGAGAATTCGATACGCCGTCACTTTGGAACGTCACGGTCGCATAGTAAACGCCAGGCGCAAGAGACGCTGGATTCGCAACGGTCAGAAAGAGATTGAGGATTGTACCGCCGAAGCTGCCGGTGTAATCGATCGCATCCCATCCCATAAATATCTTGTTTGCTCCACCGCCGGGCGACCCCACATTGACGTCAAGCCATGGCTGGTCCGTCGTAATGGTAATATTATCGATTTCCGTATGACTTGTCGCATCGTCAAATTGGAGTTCTCTCTGGACGGCCCCACCCGCGACGGATGGATCGTAGATTAAGTCCGGCATGAGCGAATCGATCGGTCCGCCCGCGCCCGTAAGCAAGGCAATCAGATTGAGCGGACGAAGTTCGAACGTCGGCTGATCGGTAATTTGCACTTCGAGTTGGCCCGTATTTGTTCCACCGCTGACGCCGATACCGCCACCTAAATTTCCGTGGGTATAATCGAAGCGATTTGGGTTTCCTACCGGATTGAGAAGCGAATCGCCAAGGTGATCGTTGAACATTGCGCTGTCCAAGTGGAGATTGTCATTGACGTTATTGCTCGGAATCGTCCGGAACCGGAGCCACAGCAAAATGCCATTGTGCTCGGTGTAGCCGGTATCGCCCGAGGCATTCATCGGAAGCGGCACCGAACTCGCGCCGGCAATTCGGATGATATGCTCAGACGAATTCAGAGGATTGAAGGACGACTGATCACTGAACGTAACGAAAAACGTCTTCGCAAGGCCGGTGTCCGGACGCGCCTGGACCGGGACGTTATGCGAGCCATCCACAATGGATGGGCCGGTCATGACGATCGGAGAGCCGTGGCCGGTATCGAGCTGCATCACCTGCGTGTGATACCAGACCTGGAACTTGAAGCTCCGGATCGGCTCGAGGTGCTGGCCGAAATGCTGGCCGTCGTTGTTGCCAGGCGGCACAATGCCGTTGTTATTGAAGCTCGTGTCGACCTCATTATAGATCCAGACAGGCACGAGGAAATACCGTTCCCCATTGCCGCCCGGAACGGGTACCCGCTGGATACCATCGTGCGGCGGAAGGTTAAAATTCCGGAGCGACAATGTCGGATACATCCGAATGAGCGGAAAAGACTGACTTCGAGCTGGCGTGATTCCGCCGAGTAGCACTAAAACGGCGAGCATCGCCCCCGTCACTAAGCCGTATAGCTTGCGCATGGCCTTATTCTCCTTAATTGTAAAATTGTTCGGGTTCTTCATACCTGACAACTAATTCGTTATAAAACACTTTGTTACACCGCTAAAGCGGTTTTTCTTTTTTTATTATGGCTTTCGTTCGTCTTCGAGCTATCGTTGACGAACTATCGCTCAATGACGAGCTATCGTTCGATGATGAGCGATTTCATAAATTCTTTTTGCTTCTGCTCGCAGACCACTCGGTAGATTCCAGCCGCTACTTGCGGTGAAAGCTGCCACTGTGCTTCATGGTCGTTCCAGCGACCGACTTCGCGTCCGAGCATATCGAATACTACGATCACAGCAGGCGCTGACTGGTCCGGAGCTGCTATCCGCACCGCTGCCGTCGCGGGATTCGGATAGACCCGTAAGCCGTTCGCCTCCGATTCTTCCATAGTCACTACGGCGTTCGGCGCTTCGCCTTCTAAACAAATCGAATTTCCGAGATAGACGGTGTTTCCAATCAGTCCATCTGGGTTCGTAGGTCGAAGCGAAACATCACCGAGGGTGGTGCAAACGGTATCGAGTCCCACGAGCCCCATAAAGGTAACAGTCATGATTGTATCTCCGCCCGGAATAACACCGGAAAATGCTCGAAGCCAAACGCTAACGTGCTGCCGGCCGCCGGGTATCGCCTCGCTCGACTCCGCGCTGGAATAAACATTCGTTATTCCAGGCTTGAACGTGAAGCTTTGAAGCGAAAGCAGCGTGCTATCGTATGTGAATGTCAATAGCGCCGTTTGCATATTCGCGCTCGTGATATCCGAGGCCACGAACGGAAGCTCGAAAGCTACCGAATCCGGACTATAACCAGCGGTAACGCCATGCAGCGTGATTGGCGGGGTCCTCAGCACGAGGTGGCCTGCGGCGGTCGCCGTTCGTATCCAACCGTCGCGTCTCAAGACCTGATCGACATTTTCGTTTTGGTCGAACAAATCGAAAGACGTATCCCATCGGATAAACGCGGTATCCGCAAGCTGCCGGTTGACCCGAAAGCGAATGCGAATCAACACCGGGTTCGTTAGATCTAACTCCGATTGCCCCTGGGCTGCAATACCCAAGTGGCTCGTCGTCGTATCGAAGAACATTCCCGAAGCTGTTCCGGCCAGGTCATAACCGATCGGAAATATTTCCGAAGAGTCATACTGAAAGCGCAATTGAAAGTAGTTCAAGGTGTGCGCATGGGTTGAGGTGAATGTGTAATACACGTTCACTTCTACCGTATCGCCCGCCTTTGCCGTAACCGTGTCGAACCAAACGTGGAAAACGTTTTGCGCTTTCGCCCGCTCGATATGCGAACCGGTTAGAAGGAAGAGCGTGAAACTAACTCGAAGGAGCAGTCTCATCATCTTAGCCATAATATTTCAAAGAACGATATTTCGCTCGAGAAGCCCTTCGATAACGAAGGGCTTGGAGTGAAGATCAGCGGATGACCTGCATCTTCGCGGCTTTCGTGAAGTCTGGTGTCACAAGCTGATAATAATACATTCCACTGGAAACCACGTTTCCGCTTACATCGCGACCGTCCCACTGAACGGTATTGTAACCCTCCGCGCGGCTTTCACCCGCGACCAAGGTTCGCACTTCGTGACCGAGCATGTCGAAGACACGCAGCGTCACATTTTCCGGCGATGACAGCTCGAAGCCGATCGTTGTCTCGCCGGAGGCGGAGACGACAAACGGATTCGGTACATTTTGATCGAGCGTGCTCACGCTGCTCACGCCATCGGCAGAGCCGAGCTTGAGCGCGACGTGCGAACCCGGCATATCGAGATCGTTGACCACGACATTCGTAAGATCGAACTGCGCATTGGCGTTGGCCGGAGCGCGTAATTCGAGATAGCCTACGGTTGCGCCGTCATCGAACGATCCGCTCGTAGCAAGCACGACACGGCCCGAGGTAGCATTCGAATACATGAGCGTTCCATTCGGAGCGCGCGTCCCGACGAATTCGAGGCCGCTCGCTTCGAGTCCCTTCAAATCCATCTGGATCGAAAGCGCGCCATTGACTTTACCGCGAATAGCAATCGGGACAAGCACGGTGCTGCCCGTGGTCTGTACATTCGAAATGTCCGCCGTTATGCCGGAGATGTCGGTCGAGTGAATGTCCTCGGCTTTATAGATCGGCACTGGCAGCGGAATCGGCCACGGAAGCTCTGCAAGCTTACCGGCTAAGTACATCATGATGTAAGCCGCATCGTACGGCGTCGTGGTATAGAAATTCGCGCCGAAAAGCGGGTTATAGGTGCGCCCATTATGGTTCGCATCGCCATGGAACGCCGCGCGGCCTTCGATCGGATCGAGCGGAATGTTATTCGCCGAAGCCTGGAGAATAAGCATTGCATCCTCGAGCGTAACGAATAAACTTTGATGGGTGCGAACCTGCGGATTGGTGCTCGTGATCTGTGTGAGATTCACATCGCCGTCGCCCCATTGGCTTAAGAACGCGCGGCCCGTTGGCACTAATTGAATCGCGCGGCCCGGCAATCCGGTTGCCGGCGGCCAGGATGTGGTGCGAGCCGTTGTGTTCGTAGCGACCGATACGGAATCGACCGAAGTAGCAAAGAGCGCATTGATATGAGTGAATCCAGCTGAATCCTCCGCGCCAACGGCATCGCCGGCCGTGGTGACCGTATTCGTGTTTCCGATCGGACCGTATTGGAATTCAAACGTCGCACGATCGTCTGGCGCAGCTTTATCCTCCGCCATCGGATTTTCGCGAATAATGAATTGGAAAGATGCGATTGAATTCGGGTTCGTCTTGTCGTTAATATTGAGATCGCGCCATTCAACCGTAAAGGTGTGAATGAACGTGAGCGGCTTGGCATTCGGGTCCACGCTGCTGGCGGGTACCGCCGTGGTGGTGTACGAAATGCGCGACGGCGTATAGCCCGGTTCGAGCGTACGATAATAATGATCGCCCCAGTAGGGTGCGAGCGTATTATTCGGCAGGACCGAACTGAAGAGCAGTGCATTGTCCGCCGGCGTAATCGGAATCGCGTTGAACACGGCGCCTGGGTTGAGCGAGCGGATGCTGACCCAACCGTTCACATTGACATTGATCGAGTTCGACGCATTACCATTGTAATCGAACGTGAATCCGACCGGAATGTTGACCGCCGTACCGTCATCATGATCGATGGTGCCGGAGAAGTTAAGGAATTGATCCGCGCTAATAAGCGTCGCTCCGGCCAACGGGTTGTAAAACTCGTTGACGTACTGGACCGCGTAATTCGCCCAGAGCGGCTGCACGCCGGTGCTATCGGGCAGCGCGCTCGCCCGTTGCGCAAAGCCTGTCGCCATAATAGCGAGCGCAGCCAGCGCGATGGAAAACCGTTGATAAAGTCTCATATCTGATACTCCTGAAAAAGATGTCTTAATTAACACTTTTGATAAAACTCGTTTCGAATCGTTGCTGCGACCCCAAGCAGCTTTCGGCGGCCGCGGATATAACAACTTCCGCGGCCGTCAAAAGTTACACTTACTGCGCTCCTTTTTCGAGCGACATTTTCACCGAGGCATTAAAGCTTCCGGCGGTCATGTGCGCGATGTAGCTGCCTTGTGGCATTGCGGCACCCGATTCGTTGGTGCCATCCCACGTGATCGGATACGATCCGGCGTCGAGCGTCTCGTTGACGAGCGTGCGTACCAGCGCGCCCTTCACATCATAGATGTCGATCCGCACCGTGGAACGTTCGGCGACCGAGAAGTTCAAGGTCGTCGCGTCCGCAAACGGATTCGGGTAGTTCGGTTCGAGCGCAAAGACCGGCTTGGTGCTCGTTCCTACTCCGGAGCCAAAGGGCACGAAGACGATGATCGCGTTCGTGAGTCCCTGGTCGCGAATCTGCAGACACATGGAGTCCGCACCGATCTGCCGAAGCGTGTAGAGCGAATTATCGATCTGCGACAGGCCGGTAAACATGTTAATGTTGAATTCCTGCGTGTTGACGGGGTTCCTCAGGAAGAAATTACCATTGTGGAAAGTACCCGTGAGCTTGCTCGTATCGAGGCACGAAGTATTCCAGCAAATTTCGACTGGATATAGGCTGCCTGCGCCGCCCGCTTCGTTACCCGGCTGGAATTTGACCTGCCAGGTGATGAGCGCATTCGGATTGGCATCGCTGCGAACGTCCACGGTCGAACCTTCGAGCTGACCGCCGATCGGCAGAATCCATCGTGCATCGAAGGCACTCGACGGCGGAGCCGGCGCGTCTTCGAACTCGCAGTAGATAATGTCGAGCGAATCGGTGCCATACTGACCCGCGCCGAAGCAGAGCTTCTGGAGGTCCTGCAACGGATGGCCCAGACCGGTAACCGCATTCGACACCCAAATCGAGCATTCGAAGCGCGGCACGTCGCCTAAGTGGACCGGATAGGTCAGGGTGTCGGTGTTGCCATCGGCATCCGTTACTTTCAGGCGGACATATTCCGGCTGAATCGGGCTCTGCTGGAACCACGATTGATCTTCGGTATACGTTCCGCAGACCATAAGCGTGGTCGTATCATTGGTAACCTGACCGTTGATCGTACCTGGCGTAACCGTTACGCGCGGATCGAGGGAGGTCACCGTCAGCATCTCCTTCGCGCAGGTATCACGAAGCAAGTCGCGATCGACCACCTGAACGCTGTCGCAGAATGGCTTGCCGTTCGTCACGCAAAGTTGACCCGGTCCCTTCAGGAAGAAGGGCGCATGATTGGTCGAATCAACTTGAAGTTGATATTCTTTCCATGCCGCGACGCAGGCACCATCGGTGACGACGACGTCGACGGTATCCATGCCGCAACCGAAGCTAACCGCGCGCGGAGCATCGGATTCGCCCGGTGTGCCCGTGAGCACGCCCGAGAACGGATCGATGTGAAGCCATGCCGGCGTATGGCCGACAAACGTGGTGGAATCGATCTTGTGCGGAATATCGCGATAGAGTACTTCCGTGTCGCCCGCATAGAGCAGCTTATAGGTAAAGAACTGCGATGGATTCAGGTTCTGGATAACGATCCTGCGAATCGAATCCGGGCGCTGGAAATTAAAGCTGTAATCGGTATCCTGCTCCGCGTTCGGCAGCGTATCCGTGAGGATCGTCGGCACGAAGAGGATCGGCACAGACCAGCGGTCGAGCGCTTTGCCCGTGTGGCCGTCATGTGCTTCGACGCCCACGATTGTATCGAGATTCAGCTCGCCGTTCACCTGCGGGTTCGGAAGGAGGTATTGCGTAACCGCCGTCGTCGAATCCAAGCGAACATTGATGATACCGAAGGTCTTGAAGTTCGGATCGGTGCTGTCTTCGCTGACGTAGATTCCACCGGCCGGGTGCACCATCCAGGAAGGATGTGTCACGAAGTTATAGTTCGTGCGGCCATAGCGGAAGTCCCATGCGGGATACGTCAAATGGTTCGTAGTGTCAAATACCGTGGCACCCGGCAGTCTTTCAGCAGCCGCGGCGGAATCCTCGCTCTCATCGTCCGTCTGCAAGTCGAGATTATACCGAAGCGAATCGGTAAGGATCGCGGAGTTACAGGGAACCGTGAACGGCTTGAATACGGGAAGGCTATCCATGACAACAATACGGAAATGGTAGCTTGCCGAACTCGAGTGGACGCAAAGCGTATCGGGAATAGACAAGGTCGAATCCGGCACGCGTGAGCAGTTCATGTACGGCGGAAATACCCACATGCTGAGCCCAAGGCTATCGCCACCAAGCGCCAAGCCTGGGATGCTTCGTAACAAGCTATCTTCGGATTGGAAGTTCGGCGGGAAGTTCGTGAGCGTTGCTGTAACCGATTCACCGCCCGGAACCACGTCCGGATTGTGCGGCTGGCCGGTGAGCAATACATATCCGTTCGAACCTGTAATGTTCTGGTTGAACACAGTCGTATACTTCAGCCAGTGGTTAAGACGAACGTGCGCCTTAACGGAATCCATCGCGTTCGGCTCCACATATTGCGGACCCGTCGGGATAACATCGCCACCGAAGAGATCCGGCGTAACCGTGATCGCAAGCTGAGTGTAGTTACCCTGATTAAAGAGGAAGCGCGGATCGTAGAAATTATTTTGGTCGAAACCGGCCACGCGGAAGAGCGTGTGCGCGGGATCGCTTCCATCGTAGTTCACATCTTCGTGAACGAATTTCACATTCGGATTATAGACATCCGACTGCAATGCTGGAATGTCGGCCACGAAGGCGGGCGGCTGCACGTCGCCGATCACGAACTGGAGTCCGTTCGTAATTGCATACGCCGGTCCGTATTTCCAGAGCATCGTACGGCTGATGACCAAAATATGGTCGCCAGGGCGGACGGGAAGCGTATGATACCGCTCACCCGCATACCAGGTTGTCTTGCCCTTGAAACCACCCGACTCGCAGTCGGCGGAAACGGCATCCACACCGGTATCGAAATCGGCCGGCGAAAGTGAATATTCGCGGCCATGGAGCGCGGCGCTATCTTCGAGCATCGACGCGCGCTGGACTTCATCGAACGTCATGGTTGACGGACGAAGGAGTGAAAGCGTATAGAGCGCCTGCTCGCGCAAGGTTGGGTGACGCTTGGTTACGGTAGAATCTGGCACGAAATCAAGACGGCCCTGGAAAATTTGCTTCGAAGAAGAAGCTGATTCGTCGGCAACCGTCTCTTTCAAGTTTACACGGACGAATTCGTTCGTGGTCTGATTGAAGACCATGAATACCGTGTAGTCCCTCGCATACGGATCGCGGTTCGTATCGTTGATCGGTACGTCGGCCTGGAGGAACAGCGGATATCCAATCGGGTGCGGCCCGACGAAATCGGTCTGATAAAGATCGATCTTGTTAACATAGGTCGCATTCGTATCGAAGATATTCCGGGTAAAGCGGTGCATCTTCTGAATAGTATCCGGAAGTCCGAGCGAGAATGCTTCGGCAATAGCTAATCGGCGGTTCGAATAATCGGCCACCTTCGCATCGGTCCCCTTGTCGAAGAGATCGTAGATACGGCCTTCCATCAGGAGGGTATCCGGAATCTCTCCGATCGGCGCGGGCGTATAGCCCACGGGCGGATTGCTGTTTGGCTCGAACACGTTTGTGAAGCAGCCTTTGAAATAATCGATAAAGAACGTCTGCTGCTGCGCGCCGGTCGGCGGATTGATCTCGGTGATCACGTCCGGTCCGGTTTCGCCCCAGAAGTTTCCGCGTAGCGTGTCCGCGCCGCTCTTGCCAATGATGGTCGAAGCCGGCAGGCGAAGGATATAGCGAGCCGTGTTGTCGTAGATCGCATCGCCGCGGGAATTGGACTCGTAGGAAGGAAGCGGTCCTTCGAAATCGGCCCATATCGTTGCGCCCGCGTTCGGATCGCTCGGATTGGAGAGGCCGGAAGAGTCGAGATCGACCGTCGCCGAGGAGGGTGACGTCGCATGGTTATTTGCGATAAGCGTCTGGTTCGACATAAACTTGAAGTCGTAACGGTCGCACCAGATGGCCGAGCCGGAATAGGCTTGGTTTTCTTCGAAACGGACGCGGCTTAAGAAAGTCGAATCGAGCGGTGCAATGACGTTTGCCGGATCGCTCGTGATTAGAACGAACATTCCGCCGCCACGGCCATGGACCGTGCCGGGTGTTGCCGGATTGTAGTTGTAAAGTAATGCGGAGTCCGGACCAAGCGATACGGTATTATTGACAAAGCGGGTCAACTCGCGTTGATCGAACGGGAAGATGCTCGCGCTTGCGAAGGTGTCGCGGGGAACTCTCACGTTCTGCGGATTATACTCGTTTTCGGCGAAGTACCGGTTGATCGGGACTTCATTGCCCGCGGCAACGCCATCTTCGATCATTACCGCGCCGCCGTTTCCGCCGACGACGGAATTACCGTTATACTCGGTCGCGAACGTGGAATCGCGAAGTCCGACAAATTCCGCTCCGCCGCCCGTGACGGTCATTCCATAGAGCGAGCCACGGTTCGGGCCGCTCGGTGGGTTCAAACGCGAATCGAACGGATTGACGCTGTTATTCAAATGCAACGCACGGCGCTCGGCAATATCGGGCGTACCGCCGGAGAATCCATCGAGGTAGGTGCTTCCGCCGCCTTCGCCGGCAAGATTATTGGAAAATTCCACGCGCAATTCCACAGCAGCGGAACCGCCTGGCCACGGGAAATCGACCGGCGCAAGATAGCCGGTGATATACACTTTGTTCGGCGAGTAGATCGCGCCGCCATACATGTAAGCAATGTTTCCGTCAAACCAAATTTTGCCGGAGTCGCGAACGAGGCCAACGAAATGCTCGGCGTCGATCACAAGGCGCGGCGCGGGAACAAGGGTCAGATTAACAGGAGGCATATCCATGTGGATCGCTCCGCCCTTGCCGGCTACGTTGCCGCGGAAGGTCGCGGTCTTAAGAATGGAAAGACCTGGCAACTGATCGGTGATCGAGCCATTGGAGGTCTGAAGCGGGTTTCCGGAATATCCGCTCACGGAAACGGCACCGCCCCATGAATTGGCATCGACCGCTTCAATAGCAGAGTCGGTGTTGAACGTCGTCTGGGAAAGTACGAGGCCCGTATTGGTCCCAACGCAGATAGCGCCACCCTCGGCGAAATCCGTCGCATCGTTGAAGGTATTATTTGCCGAGCAGCGCTCGAAGAGCATTACGTCCTGCGTATCGGCAAAAGAAACGGGGCAACTTGGCGTGCCCGCTACAAACGAGTTGTGGCCGAGATAGCCGATGACGTTATCGGAGGCTAAGTAGCTCTGGCTGTTCGAGGCCATGTAGATCGCGCCGCCGAGTGCCGTGGTGCTCGTCGGATTCGTCGTCTCATTATTATAGACGCGAGTATCGCGGATCGTAAGCAAGCAGACCTGCCGGTTCTGGAGCGCGAGGCGTCCATCGTCGGGTTTCGTCCAGGTCACGGGCGACTGTAAGAACGCGAACGCGCCACCGGCGAAGGATGCCTGGCAGCTATCGACGATCGCGTCGTAGATATACGTTTTGTGCGAGAAGGTCGCGATGCAAGCGCCGACACCATTGATTGCCGCATTGATCGCGGCGTTCGAATTCGCGTCGGTCGGATCCGCAAACGGGCTGTATATCAGCGTTACGTCGACCGTATTACGCTTCCGGAAATTGACGAAGCGGACGTTCGCGAAATAGGCCGAATCGGCATTCGGGAGAATGACGAAATGCCCCCACTCATGCGAGAACGCATCGATCGAGAGACCGCGGAACAGGATCCGGCGGTTCAAGCCGCAGCCATAGCCATTGGCAATGATCTTGCCGCCGGCCGAATCGAGAATGCGGCTGTTCGGCAAAAAGTCCACTTCGGCGCCTTCGTCGATTCTGAGCGTGCCCGAAACGTCGTAATTGCCCGAGATATAATAGAGCGTATCGAGCGCCGAATTATTTGGCACGCGTGAATGAAGCTCCCGCGTATTGCCCGGCGTGAGATACCCGGATAAGGTAACGATGTGTTGCGCCTCGGCCTGGCCCGCAAAGGCGAGGGTAAGGAGCACGATAAAAGCAGTCAAGTAACGGTACATACTACCTCCATTAGTGAGGAACATGGATCGCATCCGGTTAGCGCGAAGCGCGAGCGCGCTTGTGCCGCTTGCCGGACGGTCCGTAAACAAAAAATTATTTTCCTGGTCGAGTCGCATTAGTCCAGTTATTCTATAAAACCACATTTTTCTCCCGAAGCGGCCAAAGCGCCGTTTCCGGCGTTTTGACTTTTCAGGTTTTTACTAAAACACTTTTATTTTTTCGATTCCAGCGTCATTCGATTCCGCCGTCAAAGGTCTACGTTCATCTTCAACAGCTCGCGCTTTGCCGCGTCATCGAATTCGCTGGTCGGATAATCGGCTACGATCTCGCGATACAATCGGACGGCGTCGTCCTTCTTGTTTGCGCCTTCCAAGTCCCGCGCGGCGGATAAGAAGTAGTCTGCCGCAAGAGGATTTGTCGTGTCGCGCCGAGCCGCGGATTCAAATAACTCCGCTGCTTCCGTTTTGTTACCTCGATGCTCCAAAATAGCTGCGCGTCCCGCATCGATCGATGCTTCGACGATCGGATAATCGCTCGAAGCATTGTTGAACGCCCGGCTGGCGCTATCGTACTTGCCAAGAGCATAGTACGCATTGCCAAGAAACAAGTCGGCCTGGCGGCCCGGCGATGTCGAGCCATATTGCTCGACAATAAACCGAAGCCCATAGACCGGTTCTCCATTAATTCGTCGCTGACGGTCGCCATCGATAGCATGACGGTAATCGCCGGCAAAATAAAAATTGAGCGTGCGCGAAAGATACGTTGCAGCGCGGTCGCTATCGGCCCGGCGCTGGCCGGCCCACCACCATAGCCCCGCGATGATCGCCACCAGCACTACCGCGGCCGCGGCGACGATGCGCTGGTTGTTCAGGATCCAGTCCCGACCCGTCTCATAGCGCAACAGCAGCTTCTCCGTCTGAGAGAGCCGCTCCGTGCCCGGTTCTTTTACTTCCTTAAGTTCTCTTTGAGAACGGATCATCCGTTTGGTGCAGAACTATTATTGTTAAGCAGAACTAAATTTTTAGAATCGCTGCCGGCCCTTGCCGTCGGCTCGTGCCCCTGGCGGCGATTCCGTTCGCGCGCCCGGAAGGACTTGAACCCTCAGCCTTTGGAACCGGAATCCAACGTTCTATCCAGTTGAACTACGGGCGCCAGCTTCAGGACGCAAGATCGTTCGTGGCAGGAGCAGGTTCGTTCATGCCGGAGCGATCGTGAATGCGTCCCGGACCCGAAGCAAAGTCGCTTCGGCGAATACATTCCTACAAATATACGACTCTTTTCACGCTCCGACCCGAAAATTCCAATTTTTGAGAACTTCCAGCCGGAGTGTAAATCCGCTTCCGCCACGCTTGGTGGATAAGAAGCCCCCGAATAACCTCGGAATTTCTGTTTTGTTACACCTTGCTGAATCTTTTTTCAAAATTTATTTTCGCGTACTATCAATAATTATTCCCCACTACATGAAAATTCGCTCTGCCGTGCCGATTTTCGCGGTTTTTATCATAATCGGTCATTACTGCACGTCAATAAAAAAAATTTAGACTTCTCCGCCCCATGACGCCACATCCCTTTTCACAGAGACTAATAGCATCATGGGGCGGAGCGAACGAAGCGTCACGAAAACTGCCAGCCTCTAAAAAGGCTTGCCCCTATGACAGCATCCGATTCCCTCTCCGTTCGACATCCGCATGCCCACTCTTTAAATTATGAATTATGAATTATGAACTATGAGTTGCTACCGGAATTGGCAAAACTAAAGACTCACCTGATTTAATAGGTCCGGTCTGCTATCCTCATAATTCATAAGTCATAATTCATACTTTTCTCTTTCCCCATTCGACGACATCCAAACGAACGCGCCCCAGCCCCGCCCGATCGATGCCGATTGCTTTGGCCGCCGCGAGCGTCAGATCGATTACTCGCTCCGGCTTGACCGGACCCCGGTCATTTATGCGGACTTCCACTGCGGCATCCGTCGTGAGGTTTGTCACCCGGACAATAGTACCGAATGGATAGGTCCGGTGGGCGGCGGTCAGCTTCGAATTATCGAAGGTCTCGCCGTCGGCCGTTCTGCGTCCTTGGAAATCCTGCGAATAATAAGATGCAAGACCCTCCTGAGTCGCCATGGCCGTCATAATCGGCCGCACCGCGCAACCGCTTATGGCGCTGGCAATAACAATGGATGCCACCACGAACAGCGCGATTCTTGCTAATGGAAACTTAATCACTTAAAGTATTACGTATTAGCTTCCACAAATATACATAATAAAAATAGGCTTGTCAAGTGTTTAGTTAAAGTATTTTATGAGGTAGGGCCATTATCCCACAATTCAACACAATTTCGCAGAAAATATTTTTAGGAAATATTTTTTCGAAGAATTTTACCTCCCGGTTTTGGGATAATTAAGTCAAGCTTAATACCTTATTTACCCAAAAATAGCAAAGCCTACCGCTCAATCACGACCCGGCGGGTCTCGACATAGCCGCCCGCGCGTGCGCGGAGGTAATAGACCCCGGCCGGCAATTGTGAGACGTCGAACCGGCTCCCCCTCCTCTGCAAGAGGAGGGGGCTGGGGGGTAGTGTCGCCGGGTGCGCAAACATTTTACGGCCGAGCACATCATCCAATTCGAGATCGGCCGGCTCATCGCCCACCCATTGGACCTCCATCTTATCCCGCGCCGGATTCGGCACGATGCTTCCGATCTGAAATGGCACGCCAAGCATCGCATCCTGAAGGAGATGTTCGCTGCACTGATAGAGATACGTAAATCCCAATCCATTCTCGCCGATCGAAGCGATGCAATCGGGCGGGAGGCCAGCAGCGGAGAACGCGATATTCGAAAGCGTTAGCGGAGTCGTGCTCGAATCGGTGAGATAGACGCGGAACGTAAGCGTGCCGATCGTATCCGCGTAGGTCGGTGCTTCCAGCCCGACCTTCCACGCGAGGGTATCAGTCCGCGTGGTGGTCGCCGGCCCCGGTGACCACGAAAGCCCGGAAGCCTGGAGCAGCGTCAGCAGATCGTCATTATGCGTGAGATCGAACGTGATAGACTGCAACTCCTTCGCTGCCGCGCCCGTATCGCCCGTAAGAACGACATAAAAGGTTACCACCTGACCTGCCGTCGCCGCGTAGGTCGGCGCTTCCAGCCCGACCAGCGATAGCGTCAGCTTCGCCGGTGGAATACCGATCGCCCGCAGCGGCACGGTCTCCGTTTGGGAGCCGGTATTCGCATCGCTCCAAAAGGTTACAGCGCCATTGTCTGAACCAGGATTGGGGGAGATGTTCGGGACGAATGAGATACGAATAGCTACCGAATCGTTCGCGGGTATAACAATCGGGAATGCCGTATCACACGAATAGCTCGCGTTGCTGAAGACCGCGCTATCGACCCGAAGCGTATCGCAGCCCGGATTGGCAAGAAAGATCGTCGTGTCCCGCTCCTCGCATTCGAAGAGTGTACCGAAGTCGCGAAGCGACGTGTCGAGGGAAAGAGCGGTAGTGCCGGCGCCCACGGTTACCAACAGCGCGGCGCTCGTATCGAGGCTCTTGCCAGTAAGAGCGGAGATGAAATGCAATTTAAGCTGCCCTGCATCCGATCCTTTTTGATTCGCGGGAATAAATACAATACGATAAGTCCCGCTCGCATTCGGCGGGATTGTAGTATCCCCGGAAAGTATCGAATAGCCGGTGCCGCTTACGAGACCCGATGCTCGCAATGTGTCGCAGCCATGATTCGCGAAGGTTGCGGTGAGTGTGTCGATGCCGCAAAGAGGAATCTCGCCGCCATCAACTTCGTGCGGAGCAAAGACGAGAATGCTCGATGTACCAATCCCGCCAAGGTAAGCGGTATCAAACAATGTCCCCGTGCGTCCAGTAATTGAAGCGATGAGCGTGTCGCTAAATGTTCCGTCCTGCTTCG